>JADMIO011089286.1_pt1 | contig 98356 bp, 88 predicted proteins | sample 8958161 | NCBI WGS metagenome assembly JADMIO01 (sample SAMN16585339, study PRJNA669376) | soil metagenome | isolation source: Crop rotation soil | place: USA: Cullars Rotation, Alabama | collected 2011
CGCGACAACTTGTCCACGTGGAATTCTAAGCTTAGGATCCCAATGTGCTGGAAAGTTCTCGATGTGGCGCCGCGCGGCCGACCACAAGCGCGACGAAGCGCTGGCACTGCTCGACCAGGTCGGCATGAAGGCGCAGGCCGACCGGCCCTGCAGCGTGCTGGCCTACGGCGACGTGAAGCGCGTCGAACTCGCCATCGCCATGGCCAACTCGCCCAAGCTGCTGCTCATGGACGAGCCCACCGCCGGCATGGCGCCCCAGGAGCGCAACTCGCTCATGGCGCTCACCAAGGACCTCGTCATCCAGCGCGGCATGGCCGTGCTCTTCACCGAGCACAGCATGGACGTGGTGTTCGCGTACGCCGATCGCATGATCGTGCTGGCGCGCGGGCGCCTCATCGCGCAGGGCAAGCCGCTCGAAATCCGCGACCACCCGAAGGTGCAGGAGGTGTACTTCGGCAGCGGCAAGACCTTCGAGAAGATTGCAGAGAAAGCCGCAGCGCTGGGAGTCACCGCATGAGCACGCACGAACCGCTTCTGGAAGCCAAGGCGCTGTGCGCCTGGTACGGCGCCGCGCAGATTCTCTACGACGTCGACCTCGAAGTGCGGCGCGGCGAAGTTGTCGCGCTCATGGGCCGCAACGGCGCGGGCAAGTCGACCACGCTCAAGACGCTGATCGGCATGCTCACCAAGCGCCGCGGCGCCGTGCGCTTCCTGGGTCACGACATTTCGAAGAGCGAGCCGCACCACGCGGCGCGCCTGGGCCTGGGCTTCGTGCCCGAAGACCGGCGCGTGTTCACCGACCTCACGGTGATGGAGAACCTCGAGGTCGGCAAGCAGCCCGCGCGCCAGTGGGCCGACGGCACCGCCGCGCCGCTGTGGACGCCCGAGCGCCTGTTCCAGCTGTTCCCCAACCTCGGCGAGATGCCCAACCGCCCCGGCGGCCGCATGAGCGGCGGCGAGCAGCAGATGCTCACCGTGGCGCGCACGCTGATGGGCAACCCCTACCTCGTGCTGCTCGACGAACCTTCCGAGGGCGTGGCCCCGGTCATCGTCGAGCAGATGGCCAACATGATCCTCGAGCTCAAGGCGCAGGGCGTGAGCATCCTGCTGTCGGAGCAGAACATGCACTTCGCCGAGCTGGTCTCCGACCGCGCCTACGTGCTCGAGAAGGGACAGATCCGCTATCACGCGACGATGGCCGAGTTGGCGGCCAACGAAGAAGTGCGCAGGGCCTACCTCAGCGTCTGACCGTTTTCTTTCCTCAACCACCGGAGTCCACACCATGCATCGCAGAACCGTCTTGAAGTCCGCCGCTGCCCTGGGGCTCGCCGGCAGCCTCGGCAGTTTCGGCCTCTCCGTTTTCGCGGCCGGCAAGATCAAGCCCGGTGGCAAGGCCGCACTGATCGTGGTCGATGTGCAGAACTGCTTCCTCGACGGCGGCACGCTCGCGGGGAAGGGTGGCAACGAAGTGATCCCGGTCATCAACGCGCTGGCGCCCGCGTTCCAGAACATCGTCGTCACGCAGGACTGGCACACGGCGGGCCATGCCTCCTTCGCCAGCACCTACAGCGGAAAGAAGCCCTTCGAGACCACCAAGCTCAATTACGGCACGCAGGTGCTGTGGCCCGACCACTGCGTGCAGGGCACCGAAGATGCCGCGCTCGGCAAGGAGCTGAAGGTGCCGACCGCGCAGCTCATCATCCGCAAGGGCTTCCACAAGGACATGGACAGCTACTCCGCCTTCGAGGAGGCCGACCACAAGACGGCCACCGGCCTGGCCGGCTACCTCAAGGCGCGCGGCATCAAGACCGTGTTCGTCACGGGCCTGGCCACCGACTTCTGCGTGGCCTGGACCGCGATGGACGCGCGCAAGGCCGGCTTCGAGGCCTACGTGATCGAAGACGCCACGCGCGGCATCGACCTCAACGGCTCGCTGGCCGCCGCCTGGAAACAGATGACGGCCAAGGGCGTCAAGCGCATCCAGTCCGGCGACATCCAGGCCGGCTGACGACGACGAAGTCCGCGGCGCCGCCGCGGCAACACCCCTCCGACGACAACAACAAAGAGACAGACGACGCATGAAGCTTTCGATTTCAAGGCGCACCCTGGTGGCGGGCGGCGCGGCCCTGGCGCTCGGCCCCGGCCTGCTGCGGCCGGCGCGCGCGGACAACGGCGTGAGCGACACGGCGATCCGCATCGGCCAGTCGGCCGTGTTCAGCGGCCCGGCGAAAGACTTCGGCGTCGACTACCGCGCGGGCATCCAGCTGTACTTCGACCGCGTCAACAAGTCGGGCGGCATCCACGGCCGCAGGATCGAACTCGTCACCTACGACGACGCCTACGAGCCCGCGAAGACGGCCGTCAACACGGCCAAGCTGATCGACGAGGACAAGGTCTTCGCGCTCACCGGCTACGTCGCCACGGGCAACCTCGCGGCCGCGATGCCGCTGGCCGAGAAGGCCGGCGTGCCGATGTTCGCGCCGCTGGTGGGCACCACGTCGTTCCGCACCAAGACCAACCGCTACCTGTTCCACGTGCGCGCGGGCTACGACCTGGAGCTGCGCAAGATCATCAGCCACCTCTCGACGCTGGGCATCCAGTCGATCGCCGTGGTCTACCAGGACAGCGCCTTCGGCAAGTCGAACCTCGCCACCTGCGAGCAGCTGGCCGCCGAGTACAAGGTGAAGGTGGTGCAGACGCTGCCCATGGCCATCGCGGCCGAAGACGCCAAGCAGGTGATCGGCGGGCTCGCCGAAGGCCGCCCCGGCGCCGTCGTGATGATCATGGCCGGTCGCATGACCGAGGTCTTCATCCGCGACTACCGCGCGAGCGGCGCGGCCGCGCCGCTGTACACGCTGTCGGTCGGCATCACCGACGCGGCGGGTTCCGCCAAGCGGCTCGAAGGCAAGCTCGCCGGGCTGGTCACGGCCAGCATCGTGCCGCCGCCCGGCGCGCAGCGCGTGCCCATCGTGGCCGACTACCAGCGCGACCGCGCCGAGTTCGGCCAGAAGATCGACAGCTACACCGCGCTCGAGGGCTACATTGTCGCGCGCGTGATGGCCGAGGGCCTGCGCCGCGCGGGCAAGGCGCTCACGCGCGACAGCTTCATCGCCGGGCTCGAGAGCATCGGCAGCACGCGCTTCGGCGACTTCCCCGTCGACTACAGCGCGAAGAACCACAACGGCTCGACCTTCGTGGACCTGGAGATGTACACCCGTGACGGCCAGTTGCGGCGCTGAGCCGCTGCACCTGCAGGTCAACGGCCGGGCCCACGCGCTCGCCGGCGTGCCGCGCGAAGCCACGCTGCTGCACCTGCTGCGCAACGACCTGGGGCTCAACGGGCCCAAGTACGGCTGCGGGCTCGGGCAGTGCGGCGCGTGCACGGTGCACGTCGACGGCGTGGCCGCGCGGTCCTGCGTGATTCCCGCGCACGGCGTGGCAGGGCGCAGCATCACCACACTCGAAGGCCTGGGCATGCGCGGGCGCTGGCATCCGGTGCAGGCCGCCTTCGAAGACGCGCAGGCCGCGCAGTGCGGCTACTGCCTCAACGGCATGGTGATGCAGGCCGCGGCACTGCTCGCGCGCGACCCTGATGCCAGCGAGGCGCGCATCCGCAGCGAGCTCTCGGGCAACCTGTGCCGCTGCGGCACGCACATCGAGATCCTCGACGCCGTGCAGCGCGCCGCCGTGCGCCTGCGCACGGCCCCGCCGGGCGCCCCCGCCGCATGACGCGCCGCGCCGACCTGCCGCAGACGCGCGCGGAATTCCTCGCCGCCGACGGCGTGCTGCTGGTGGTGCGCGAGGCACCGCCCCCACCGCCGCCCGCGAAGGGCCAGCCTGCCTTCATTGCGAGCAACCCCGTCGAAGGCGACGAGGTGCTGCTCGCGCTGTGGGACGACGGCAGCGTCTCCGCGCTCAACGGCCACGTCGACCTGGGCACCGGCATCCAGACCGCGCTGGCGCAGATCGTGGCCGAGGAGCTCGACCTCGGCATGCCCTGCGTGCGCATGATGCTCGGCGACACCGCGCGCGCGCCCAACCAGGGCGCGACCATCGCGAGCGCGTCGATCCAGATCCACGCGCAGCCGCTGCGGCTGGCCGCGGCGCAGGCACGCGCCTGGCTGCTCGCGCGCGCGGCCGAACGACTGGGCGTGGCCGTCGATGCGCTGCAGGTGCGCAACGGCGTGGTGCGCGTGGCCGAGGCGCTGGACCGGCACGTCAACTACGCGGACCTCGTGGCGCACCAGCGCACGGTGCTGCGCCTGGACCTCGACGCCACGCCCAAGAACCCGGCCGACTACCGCCTCGTCGGCACGCGCCAGGCGCGCGTCGACATCCCGGCCAAGCTCGCGGGCGACCTCGTGTTCGTGCACGACATGCGCGTGCCCCGCATGCTGCACGGCCGCGTGGTGCGTCCGCCGTATGCGGGCGCGGACCATGGCGAGTTCATCGGCAACACGCTGGAGTCGGTCGACGAAGCGTCGATCGCCCACATCCCCGGCATCCGTGCCGTGGTCGTGGTGCGCGACTTCGTCGGCATCGTCGCCGAGCGCGAAGAGCACGCCGAACAGGCGATGCGCGAACTGCGCGTGACCTGGAAGCCATGGCCCGGCATGCCCGACCTGCGCGACGTGGCGCAGGCCCTGCGCGACAACCCCTCGACGCAGCGCCTGCTGGTCGACGAAGGCGATGTCGACGGCGCCATGGCCGCCGCCGCGCAGCCGATGCAGCGCACGTATGTGTGGCCCTACCAGATGCATGCGTCCATCGGCCCCTCGTGCGCGCTGGCCGAGTGGCAGCCCGCCGACGGCAGCGGCATGCAGCTGCGCTGCTGGGCCGGCTCGCAGAACCCGCATGTGCTGCGCGCCGATCTCGCCAAGCTCATGGGCGTGGACGACGTGCAGGTCGACGTGGTGCGCATGGAGGCCGCGGGCTGCTACGGCCGCAACGGTGCCGACGACGTGGCGGCCGATGCCGCACTGCTCGCGCGTGCCGTGGGCGCCCCGGTGCGCGTGCAGCTCTCGCGCGAGCAGGAGCATGCGTGGGAGCCCAAGGGCGCCGCGCAGCTCATGGAGATCGACGGCGGGCTCATGGCCGACGGCCGCGTTGCCGCCTACGACTTCGAAACCTCGTACCCCTCGAACGGCGCGCCCACGCTGGCGCTGCTGCTCACGCGCACGGTCGAGCCCGTGGCGCAAGCCTACGAGATGGGCGACCGCACCGCGCGCCCGCCCTACAGCTACGACAACCTGCGCGTGAAGGTCAACGACATGGCGCCGATCGTGCGCGCGTCGTGGCTGCGCGGCGTGTCGGCGCTGCCGAGTTCGTTCGCGCACGAGTCGTACATCGACGAGCTGGCGACCGCCGCCGGCGTCGACCCCGTGCAGTTCCGCCTGCAGCACCTGGACGATCCGCGCGCCATCGAGCTCGTGCAGGCCACCGCGCAGAAGGCCGGCTGGCGCATGCGCACCGGGCCGCAGGAGAACGCCGACGGCGGGCTCGGCGAAGGCGGCGACATCCTCTTCGGCCAGGGCTTTGCGTACGCGCGCTACATCCACAGCAAGTGGCCGGGCTTCGGCGCCGCATGGGCTGCGTGGGTGGCCGATGTCGAGGTCAACCAGAAGACCGGCGAGGTGCATGTGCGCCGCGTGGTGGTGGGGCACGACGCGGGGCTGCTGGTCAACCCGGCGGGGGTCGAGCACCAGGTGCACGGCAACGTGATCCAGACCACGAGCCGCGCGCTCAAGGAGCAGGTGCAGTTCGCGCCGCAACAAGGTGCTGCTTCTGGCGGTGCGCAGTTGCCGGGCGTGTTGCCGACCGGCGTGGTCGCGAGCCGCGAGTGGGGCAGCTACCCGATCCTCAATTTCCGCGACGTGCCGGTGATCGAGGTCATGCACATGCCGCGCCCCGGCGAGCCGTCGTTGGGCGCGGGCGAGTCGTCGTCGGTGCCGGGCACGGCGGCGATCGCGAATGCGATCTTCGATGCGACGGGCGTGCGCTTCCGCTCGCCGCCGTTCACGCCGGAGACGGTGCTGGCGGAGTTGAACCGGGGTTCGCTGCCACCACCACCGGGGCAGGGCGATGCCGCTGGGCCCTCTTCCCCACCTGCCTCGAGCGCAGGCCCGAGCAACGCCCTGTGGCCGCGTCGCAAGGGCCTGTGGGCCACCGGCGCTGCGCTCTTCATCGGCGGCCTCGGCGTCGTCGCCGGCCTGCTCGGCTGGCGCGCGGCCATCGCACCCGTGTCGCTCAGCGCACCGGTCTACAGCGAGTCCACCATCGAACGCGGCCGCGTGCTCGCCGCGCTCGGCGACTGCGCCGTGTGCCACACCGCGCCGGGCGGCGCACCCAACGCCGGTGGCCGCGCGATGGACACGCCCTTCGGCACGCTGTACACCACCAACCTCACGCCCGATCCGGAGACGGGCCTGGGCCGCTGGTCGTTCAGCGCTTTCCAGCGCGCGATGCGCGAAGGCGTCTCGCGCGACGGTCACCACCTGTACCCCGCGTTCCCCTACACCGCCTTCGCGAAGACCAGCGACGACGACCTGCAGGCGCTCTATGCGTACTTCATGTCGATGCCGGCGGTGCGTGCACCAACGCCCAAGTCCGAACTCACGTTCCCGTTCAACCTGCGCCCGCTGATGGCCGGCTGGAACGCGCTGTTCCACGACCCCGCGCCGCTTCCGCCCGTGCCCACGCAGAGCGCCGAATGGAACCGCGGTGCCTACCTCGTCAACGGCCTGGGCCATTGCGGCGCCTGCCATACGCCGCGCAACGCGCTCGGCGCGGAGCAGGGCGGCAGCGCGTTCCTCTCGGGCGCGATGGTCGATGGCTGGGAAGCGCCCGCGCTCACGCAGCTGTCGAAGGCCGCCGTGCCGTGGGACACCGACGCGCTGTACCGCTACCTGCGCAATGGCCACTCGCCGCGTCACGGCATTGCGGGCGGCCCGATGGCCGAGGTGGTGCGCGAGCTTGCGCAGGTGCCCGACGCCGACGTGCGCGCGATGGCCGTCTACCTCGGCTCCTTCAACCCCGCGCCGGTCGCGCAGCCGCAGGCGCTCGCGCAACAGGCCATCGACAACGCCGCGCGCACGCAAGGCCAGTTGCTCGGCCCCGCGCAGCGCATGTTCGACAGCGCGTGTGCGTCGTGCCACCACGACGGCGACGGTCCCACGCTGCTGGGCGTGAACACGCCGCTCGCACTCAACAGCAGCCTCACGAGCACACGGCCCGACAACCTGCTGCGCACCATCCTCGACGGCGTGCGCGCGCCCGCGCACCGCGACATCGGCTTCATGCCCGCGTTCCGCGAAGCGCTCGACGACCGCCAGATCGCCGACCTCGCCGGCTACATGCGCGCACGTTTCGCGCCGCAGGAAGCGCCGTGGGCGAACCTGCCCGCCGAGGTGGCGCGCGTGCGGGCCACGCCGGGCCACTGACCCGCAGCGGGCGTGGCCGCGGGCCCGCGGCTACGATGGCGCGCAGACCTTATTCACGGAGACACCCCACCATGCCTTTGGACCTTTCGACCGCTTCCAGCCTGCCCCGCGACGCCGAGCGCGCCACCCTTGTCGGCCGTCTCTGGCAACCCGGCGTGGGCCCGGTGCTGGTGGCCGTGCAGGGCGATGGCCTGCACGACCTGTCGACGCTCGCGCCCACCATGAGCGACCTGCTCGAAGGCCAGGGCTCGCCGGCCGAGGTCGTGCGTGCCGCATTGCAAGCGGGCACAGCACCACGCATCGCCGCGCTCGATACCGTGCTGGCGAACAGCGACGAAAGCACGCGCGACAACAACCAGGCCTGGCTGCTCGCCCCCTGCGACCTGCAGGTCGTGAAGGCCAGCGGCGTGACCTTCGTCGCGAGCCTGCTCGAACGCGTGATCGAAGAACAGGCGCGCGGCGATGCCTCGCGCGCCGAGGCCACGCGCGCGGCCATCGGCGACGTGCTGGGCGACAACCTCGCCGACATCGTGCCGGGCTCGCCCGAAGCCATGAAGGTGAAGGACGTGCTCATCGCGCAAGGCATGTGGTCGCAGTACCTCGAAGTGGGCATCGGCCCCGACGCCGAGGTCTTCACCAAGGCGCCGGTGCTCGCGGCCGTGGGCACGGGCGCCGACGTTGGCATCCACGCGGACTCGGCCTGGAACAACCCCGAGCCCGAGGTCGTGCTCGCAGTGAACAGCCGCGGCGAGGTGCTCGGTGCCGCGCTCGGCAACGACGTCAACCTGCGCGACTTCGAAGGCCGCAGCGCACTGCTGCTGGGCAAGGCCAAGGACAACAACGCCTCGTGCGCCATCGGCCCGTTCATCCGTCTGTTCGATGCGCACTTCGGCATCGCCGATGTGCGTCGCATCACGGTCGCGTTGAACGTGACGGGCCCCGAGGGCTTCACGCTCGAAGGGTCGAGCTCGCTCGCGAAGATCAGCCGCGATCCGCTCGACCTCGTGGCACAGACACTCAACCGCCACCACGCCTACCCAGACGGTTTCATGTTGTTTCTGGGCACGATGTTCGCGCCGACACAAGACCGTCACGGACCGGGGCAAGGATTCACGCACGTGGTGGGCGACCACGTGCGCATTGCCGCGCCTGAATTGGGTGCGTTGAACAACCGCGTGGTGCATGCAGACCAGGCGCCGCGGTGGTCTTTCGGCCTCGGTGCGTTGATGCGCAACCTCGCGTCGCGCAAGTTGCTGTAGCCCGTACTTCTGCACTTTAAAAGCAGATGTACTCCTTTGGAATTCAGAGGCTGCACTTTGCATTCTGTTGCGGTTGACCATGCCTCTTCTTACCCTCAAGATGACTACCATCGCGAGTGGATAAATCAAGGGAGTCGTGGTTGCTGCCGAATGAGATCGATCTGTTGCAGACGCCCGTCGAGGGCTCGCTTCCCTGTGGTGAAGATCTGGAATACGACGCCGATTTCATGGCGCTCCAACAGGCGGCCACGGGCAAGCGCGAGCAGCAGTTCGGCGACACGATCATTCCCGCCGAGCCGCCCGACTGGGCGCGCGTAGACCGCATCGCACGACAGCTGTGCGTGCGCACGCGCGACCTGCGCGTGCTGGTGCCGCTCACGCTCGCATGGACCGAAAGCCGCGGCCTGCCGGGCTATGTCGACGGGCTGCGGCAGGTCGATGCGGTGCTGCAGACTTTCTGGAACGACGTGCATCCGCGCGTCGTCGATGGCACGAACGAAGACCCGCTGCCGCGCATGAATGCGCTGGCCGCACTGGCCGAAGCCGAAGGGCTCGGACGCAGCGTGCGCGATGCGCGGCTGCTCGAAGACGGTGGCACGGCAATGAGCCTGCGACAGGTCGAGGCGCTGCTCGATTCGAGCAAGAGCGACCAGGTGGACTACCCCGGCGGCGTGGGCCGCCTGCGCGAGGCCGCACGCCGCGCACACGACAAGGCGGCGGCGCCGGTGGTGGCCCTGCGTGAGGCTTTGGCACTCCTGCAGCGCATCCGCGAGACCTGCGAGCGCGCGCTGGGCCAGAGCTGGGCGCCCGATTTTTCAAGGCTCGAACGGTCGCTGCGCACCGTGGGCCAGTTGCTGCCGGAGCAGCCGCACAGCGAAGTGCCGCAGGCGTCGGCAACGGGCCGTGCAGAAGACACAAGCGGTGCGGCGCAGGTGCACGCACCCGCAGCGCATGTTGCAGCGGCCACGCAGGCTGCAGTGCGTCCGCTGCGTATTCAAGAGATTGAAATATCGGCTCGTGAAGATGTGCAAGTGTTGTTGGAAAAAGCATGCGAGTTCCTGGAACGAACGGAACCGAGCCATCCGGCACCCATGCTGATCCGCAGGGCCCAGCGGCTGATGGACCTCAACTTCTTCCAGATCATCGAAGAGCTCGTGCCCGAGGGATTGCAAAAGATAGAAAGCCTTGCCGGCCGCCCGTTGAACGGCGACGCCGCATTGCCCTAGCGGCCGTTGCTGCCGGCGAGCAGGAACAACGCGCCGGCACCGGTCGACCGGTACGACCCATGCATTCAGTTTCAAGAGGACGCTTATGGCAGACAACCGTGTCAGGAACAGTGGTCAGAAGTTCATCGCGCGCAACCGGGCGCCGCGCGTGCAGATCGAATATGACGTCGAGATCTACGGCAGCGAACGCAAGATCCAGCTGCCGTTCGTGATGGGCGTCATCGCCGACCTCGCAGGCAAGCAGACCGACCCCATGCCCGACCTCGCGGAGCGCGAGTTCATGGCGGTGGACATCGACAACTTCGACGAGCGCATGAAGTCCATCAAGCCGCGCGTCGCGTTCCAGGTGTCCAACACGCTCACCGGCGAAGGCCAGATGAACGTGGACATCACCTTCGACAGCATGGACGACTTCTCGCCCGCGCGCATCGCGCGCCAGGTCGATGCGCTGCAGCAGCTGCTCGAGGCGCGCACCGAGCTGTCGAACCTGCTCTCGTACATGGACGGCAAGAACGGCGCCGAGCAACTCATCGCACAGGCGCTGCAGAACCCGGCGCTGCTCAAGTCGCTGGCGTCCGCGCCCAACCCCGCGGTCGCGCAGGCGGCCGCCGATGCCGCAGCAGCCAAGCAAGCCGACGACAGGACCGCACCATGAGCACCGCATCCCAGCAAGGCGCACGCGCCCGCACCGCCACCGTCGAAGCGCTCGAGCCCAACGAGTTCTCCGACCTCCTGCAGCGCGAGTTCAAGCCCAAGACCGAGCAGGCGCGCGAGGCGGTGGAGAACGCCGTCAAGACGCTGGCCGTGCAGGCGCTCGAGAACACCGTCACCATCTCGAACGACGCCTACCGCAGCGTGCAGGCCATCATCACGGAGATCGACCGCAAGCTGTCGGAGCAGATCAACCAGATCCTGCACCACGAAGACTTCCAGCAGCTCGAAGGTGCGTGGCGCGGCCTGCACTACCTCGTGAACAACACCGAGACCGACGAGCAGCTGAAGATCCGCGTCATGTGCGCATCGAAGCGCGAAGTGGCGCGCTCGCTCAAGCGCCACAAGGGCATCGGCTGGGACCAGAGCCCGATGTTCAAGAAGATCTACGAGGCCGAGTACGGCCAGTTCGGCGGCGAGCCTTTCGGCGCGCTGATCGGCGACTTCCACTTCGACCACAGCCCGCCCGACGTCGAGATGCTCGGCGAGATGGCCAAGATCGCCGCCGCCGCGCACTGCCCCTTCATCGCCGGCGCCTCGCCCACCGTGATGCAGATGGACTCGTGGCAGGAGCTGTCGAACCCGCGCGACCTCACCAAGATCTTCCAGAACACCGAGCACACCGCGTGGCGCTCGCTGCGCGATTCGGAAGACGCGCGCTACATCGGCCTGGCCATGCCGCGCTTCCTGGCGCGCCTGCCCTACGGTGCGCGCACCAACCCGGTCGACGAGTTCGAGTTCGAGGAAGAAACCGATTCGGCGCTGCACACGCGCTACACCTGGGCCAACTCGGCCTATGCGATGGGCGTGAACATCAACCGCTCGTTCAAGCAGTTCGGCTGGTGCACCTCGATCCGCGGCGTGGAGTCGGGCGGCGCGGTCGAGAACCTGCCCACCCACACCTTCCCCACCGACGACGGCGGCGTGGACATGAAGTGCCCGACCGAGATCGCCATCAGCGACCGGCGCGAGGCCGAGCTGGCCAAGAACGGCTTCATGCCGCTGGTGCACCGCAAGAACTCCGACTTCGCGGCCTTCATCGGCGCGCAGTCGCTGCAGCAGCCGGCCGAGTACTACGACGCCGATGCCACGGCCAACGCCAACCTGGCGGCGCGCCTGCCGTACCTGTTCGCCTGCTGCCGTTTCGCGCACTACCTGAAGTGCATCGTGCGCGACAAGATCGGCTCGTTCCGCGAGCGCGAGGACATGGAGCGCTGGCTCAACGACTGGATCATGAACTACGTCGACGGCAGCCCCGGCACCTCGTCGCAGGACACGAAGGCGATGAAGCCGCTGGCGGCGGCCGAGGTCCAGGTGGAAGCCATCGAGGACAACCCCGGCTACTACGCCGCCAAGTTTTTTCTCCGGCCGCACTACCAGCTCGAGGGGCTGACGGTGTCGTTGCGGCTGGTTTCGAAGCTGCCGTCCAACAAGAAGGACAGCAGCTAATTCCACTGTCCCGCTACCGGGCAATTCATCGATAACTTTTGGGGGTCAATCATGGCAGTAGACATGTTCATGCGCGTCGAGGGTGCAAACGGCGAGTCCAAGGACTCCAACCACAAGGACTGGACCGACATCAAGTCGTTTGCATGGGGAGCGACGCAGCCTGGCAACATGGTCAGCGGCGGCGGTGGCGGCGTGGGCAAGGCCAGCTTCAACGACCTGCAGGTGCTCGCGCGCATCGACAAGGCGGCGCCTTCGGTGCTGAAGAACTGCGCGAGCGGCAAGCACCTGAGCAAGGTCGAAGTGGCCGTGTGCAAGGCCGGCGGCTCGCAGATCGAATACACGCGCGTCACGCTCGAAGAGGTGCTCGTCACCTCGGTGCAGTACACGGCCGAGCAGGGCGGCGATGCGGTGCTCGTGCAGTACGCCTTCCAGGCCGCGAAGGTGAAACAGCAGTACTGGGAACAGACCGACAAGGGCGGCAAGGGCGCCGAGACGGTGCTGGGCTGGAACATCAAGGAAAACAAGGAAGCCTGATTTCCTTGTTGCGCGGCGGGGCCGTGGCCTTCAGGGCCATGCAGCCCCCGCGGGCGGTCCACAGCCGTTTGTCTGTCTCCTGCGGCGCCCCTTCGCGGCGCGCCGCCTTTCACCTTTCAGCCAGTCAACGGGGAAGTTTCATGGGCGATGGGTTTGCAGTGCTGGGCGAGCGCTCCGTGGCCGAGCACACCGAATGGGTACAGCGGCAGATCCGCGCCAGTCCCCAGAATGCCGGCCTGCGCCTTGCCCTGTGCCACTTCCTCGCGCTGCGCGGCGAATGGCAGCGGGCCGAAGACCAGCTCAAGCTCGCGACCCAACTCGACCCCACGTTCACGCCGGCCAGCGTCACCTGCGCGATGGCATTGCGGGGCGAGCGCGAGCGCAGCGACTTCTGGGCCGGCGGCGGACGCACGCCGGCCATCGTCTCGGGCAATGCCGACTGGGTCGAGCAACTGCTCGGCGCCGCCGTGTTGCCCGCCGAACGTGCCGAGGAGGCCGCCGCGCTGCGCGAGGCCGCGCGCGACGCGGCGCCGGCGCTGCAGGGCACGCTGACCACCGTCGACCGCTCCGATGCGCGGGCCGTGCAGGCGCTCGACGGCGAGCCCGCGGCGCACAGCGACTTCGCCTGGCTGTGCGACGGCGACGCGCGCATCGGCGCCGTGCTCGAACTGTTCACGCCCTCGGGCTATGCGTGGCTGCCGCTGCCGGCGGTGCGCCGCATCAAGTTCTCGCGCCCGCAACATCTGGTCGACCTGCTGTGGGCGCCGGCCGAGATCGAGCTGCACGACGGGCGCGGCCTCAACGGCCTCGTGCCGGTGCGCTACCCGGGCGCGCTCGACAGCCTCGACGACGAGACCGCGCTGGGCCGCCGCACCGACTGGCAGCCGCTCGCGGGCGACGACCAGTTCGCGGGCATCGGCCAGCGCACGCTGATCAGCGAGGCCGGCGACCACTCGCTGCTCGACCTGCGGCGCATCGAGTTCGAAGCCGCAGCGGCGGAAGGCGCGGCCCCATGACACCCGCCGTCACCACCGACATCGACGGCGACGCGCAGGAAAGCGTCGCGCGCGACCGCCTGCAGCCCGTGCTGCTGGACCGCCTCACCGACAAGGCGCCGCAGAACGGCCAGGAGCGCGCGGGCGCCTTCCTCATGAGCGGCAAGCTGCTGCGCGACTCGGTGCTGCGCGACCTGCAGTGGCTGCTCAACACCACCAACTTCGGTGCCGACCACCGCATCAACGGCATGCCGCGCGCGCGCGGCTCGGTGGTGAACTACGGCGTGCGCGGCTGGGCCGGCGGGCGCATGTCGGAGGTGGACTTCGCCGACGTCGAAGCGGCCATCCGCGCGGCCATCATCGACTTCGAGCCGCGCATCATGAAGGACAGCATCGACGTGCGCTGCGTGACCGATGCGACCGACCTGGAGCACCACAACCTGCTCGCGCTGGAGATCCGCGGCACGCTGTGGTCGGTGCCGTATCCGATCGAGTTCATCCTGCGTTCGGAGCTGGACCTTGAAAGCGGGCACATGGTGCTGCGGCCGACAGGAGGGCTGTGATGGACGCCAAGCTCCTCGACTACTACAACCGCGAACTCACCTACATGCACGAGCTCGGGGCCGAGTTCGCGCAGCGCTACCCCAAGATCGCGGGCCGCCTGGGCATGCGCGGCATCGAGGTCAGCGACCCGTACGTGGAGCGCCTGCTCGAAGGCTTCAGCTTTCTCACGGCGCGCATCCAGCTCAAGATGGACGCGGAGTTTCCGCGCTTCTCGCAGCGCCTGCTCGAGGTGGTGTACCCCAACTTCCTCGCGCCGCTGCCCGCGATGGCCGTGGTGCAGATCGACGGCAACCTCAACGAGGGCTCGCTGAAGGCGGGCTACGAGCTGCCGCGCCACACGCTGCTGCGCGGCCGCATGATCAAGGGCGAGCAGACGGCCTGCGAGTTCCGCACGGGCCATGCCGTCACGCTGTGGCCGATCAAGATTGCCGACGCCAGTCTCGGCCCGGTGCCGGCCGAGATCGCGCATGCGCTGCCGATGGCGGCGCGCCAGGCGAAGAGCGCCATCACCATCAAGCTCGAGGCCGTGGGCGGCGCGCGCTTTTCGGAGATGCCGCTGGATCGGCTCGAGTTCTTTCTCTCGGGCGCCGAGCTGCACGCGCTGCGCGTGCTCGAACTGGTGGCTCACCACAGCGTGGCCACCGTGTGCCGCGCCGGCCCCGGCAGCACGGCGCGCATCGTGCCGCTGGGCGACGAGGCGATCCGCCACGAGGGCTTCGACCCCGAGCAGTCGCTGCTGCCCTACGACGCGCGCTCGTTCCAGGGCTACCGCCTGCTGCACGAGTACTTCGCCTTTCCCGAGCGCTACCTGTTCTTCAGCGTGAAGCACCTGCGCGCGGCGGCCTCGGCCATCGGCGGCACCACGATGGAGATCGTGATCCTGCTCGACCGCGCCGACGCCGACCTGGAGCGGCTGGTCGATGCCAGGCACTTCTCGCTGTTCTGCACGCCCATCATCAACCTCGTGCCGCGCCGCAGCGACCGCATCCCGGTCGGGCCGGGCCAGCACGAGCACCATGCGGTGATCGACCGCACGCGCCCGCGCGACTTCGAGATCTTCACCGTCGAGCGCGTCACGGGCCACATGGCGAACGGCTCGGAGGAGCGCGAGTTCCGGCCCTTCCTGGGCTCGTTCGCGTCCGACGACGGCGACTTCGGCGCCTACTTCTCGCTGCGCCGCGAGCCGCGCCTGGTGTCCGATCGCGCACGCGCGCAGGGCACGCGCACCAGCTACACCGGCAGCGAGGTGTACGTGTCGCTGGTCGACCAGCACGACGCACCGTTTCCGCACAGCCTGCGCCACATCACCATCGACGCGCTGTGCACCAACCGCGACCTGCCGCTGCTGCTGCCCACCGGGCTCGAATCGGACTTCACGCTGCGCGTGTCGGCGCCGGTGCGCGGCGTGCGCATCCTGCGCGGGCCCTCACGGCCGTACCCGGCGCTGGCCGAAGGCGCGCTCACCTGGCGCCTCATCAGCCACCTGGGCCTGAACTACCTGAGCCTGACCGACGTCGATGCCACGCAGGGCGCCGCCGCGCTGCGCGAGATGCTCGACCTGTACGGCAACCTCGCCGACCCGGCCGTGCGCCGGCAGATCCAGGGCGTACGCTCGATGGCGCTGGCGCCCGTGTTCCGCCGCCTGCCCGAGCCGGGCCCGATCGTGTTCGGGCGCGGCGTGGAGATCGCGCTGCAGATCGACGAGGTCGCGTTCTCGGGCACGAGCCCGTACCTGTTCGGCGCCGTGCTGGAGCAGTTCTTCAGCCGGCACGTGTCGCTCAACGCCTTCACCGAGTTCGCGCTGTCCAGCCTGCAGCGCGGCGAAATTGCGCGCTGGACCCCGCGCGTGGGACGCCGCCCCACCGTATGAGCACGACCGGCCTCACCGACGACGCCATGCTGCAGGTGCTGCCGGCAGAGGCCGAGGTGCGCGAAGAAGCGGCCGTCGATGCGCGCAGCCCCACCCACACCAAGGCGAAATCCGCACCGCGCCGCGGCGTGCCCGAGGCCGACCCCGCGCTGTGGGCCCGGCTCGTCGAGCAGCCCTTCGAGCACGACCTGTTCATGCTGCTGCGCCGGCTCGACGCGCAGGGCGACCATCCGCTGCTGGGCCGTGCGCCGCGCCCGCGCGACGAGCCGCTGCGGCTGGGGCAGGAGCCCTCGATGGCCTTCGCGCCGTCGAACGTGTCGGGCGTCGAGGTCGACGAAGACGGCGCGCCGCGCATCTCGATCTACGGCTTCGGCCTGTTCGGCCCCAACGGCCCGCTGCCGCTGCACCTGACCGAGTACGCGCGCGAGCGCAAGCGCCACCATGCCGACAACACGCTCAGCGCGTTCGCCGACCTGTTCCACCACCGGCTGATCCTGCTGTTCTACCGCGCCTGGGCCGACGCGCAGTCGGTCAACAGCCTGGACCGCACCGACGGCCACCGCTTTGTCGACTACGTGGCCAGCCTCATGAACATGGGGCAGCCCGGCCTGAAGGCGCGCGACCGCATCGCCGACCACGCGCGCACCCACATGGCGGGGCACCTGGTGCGCCAGACGCGCAACCCCGAAGGACTGATTCAGATTCTTCGCCTGTACTTCGAGGTGCCCGTGCGCGTGGTCGAGTTCGTGAGCGACTGGGTGCACATCGACGAGCGCCAGGTCAGCCGCATCGGCCTGCTCGGGCGCAACCACCGGCTCGGCAGCGGCGCCACCATCGGCCTGGCGGTGCGCGACGCGCAGGGCAAGTTCCGCCTCGAACTCGGCCCGCTGTCGCAGCAGCAGTTCCGCGAGTTCCTGCCCGGCAGCCCGCGCCTGCAGCAGGTGGTCGACTGGGTGCGCCAGTACGTCGGCATCGAATTCGCCTGGGAGCTGCGGCTGGTGCTCAGCAAGCCCGAGGCGCGCGGCATGCGGCTGAGCAGCGACCAGCGCCTGGGCTGGGGCAGCTGGCTCGGCACCCGCCTGTCCGACACCGACGCCGGCGACATGGTGTTCCAGCCCGAGGCGCTCTTTTCCCGCAACGCACCGGCTTCCTCATGACCGACATCCGCCGCGTCTCTCTTTTTTCGAAACTGAATCCGATGCTCTACAAGGCATTGGAGACCGCCACCGCCTTCGCCAAGCTGCGTGGCAATGCCTACGTGGAGCTCGTGCACTGGCTGCACCAGATCCTGCAGCTGCAGGACAGCGATCTGCTGCGCATCATCAAGCGCGCCGGGCTCAACCTCGACGCGGTCGAGCAGGACCTCGTGCGTGCGCTCGACCGCCTGCCGCACGGCGCCACGTCGATCAGTGACATCTCCGAGCATGTCGACCACGCCGTCGAGCGTGCGTGGGTCTATGCCAGCCTACGCTTCGAGGCGACGTCGATCCGCGGCGCCTACCTGCTCGCCGGCATCGTGAAGACGCCGGGCCTGCGCCAGGTGCTCTCGGGCATCTCGCGCGAGTTCGACAAGCTCGTGCCCGACGTGCTGGTCGCGCAGCTTGCGGCGTGGACCGAAGGCTCGCCGGAAGACGACTACGACGCCGCGTCGGACGCGGGCGGTGGCGCACCGGTGGCGCAGCACCAGGGCGATGCGCCCGCCGCCGGCGGCTCGGCCCTGGCCAAGTACGCGAGCGACCTCACGGCCAAGGCGCGCGCCGGCGAGCTCGACCCCGTGTACGGCCGCGACGACGAGATCCGCCAGATCGTCGACATCCTCATGCGCCGGCGCCAGAACAACCCGCTGCTCACCGGCGAGGCCGGCGTCGGCAAGACAGCGGTGGTCGAAGGCCTGGCCTCGCGCCTGGCCGCGGGTGACGTGCCGCCTTCGCTGAAGGACGTGTCGCTGTGGGTGCTCGACCCCACGCTGCTGCAGGCCGGCGCGGGCGTGAAGGGCGAGTTCGAACAGCGCTTGCGCCAGGTGATCGACGAGGTCGAGAAAAGCCCGAAGCCCATCGTGCTGTTTGTCGACGAGGTGCACACGCTGGTCGGCGCGGGCGGCACCGCCGGCACCGGCGACGCGGCCAACCTGCTCAAGCCCGCGCTCGCGCGCGGCCGGTTGCGCACCATCGGCGCCACGACGTGGTCGGAGTACAAGAAGTACATCGAGAAAGATCCGGCGCTCACGCGGCGCTTCCAGACCATCCAGGTGCACGAGCCGACCGAGCCCAAGGCCGTGGTCATGCTGCGCGGCATCTCGGCCGAGCTGGAGAAGCACCACGGCGTGCTCATCCTCGACGCCGCGCTCGAAGCGGCCGTGAGCCTGTCGCACCGCTACATTCCCGCACGCCAGTTGCCCGACAAGGCCGTGAGCCTGCTCGACACCGCGTGCGCGCGCGTGGCGCTGAGCCAGCATGCGCTGCCTGCGGCGCTCGAAGATCTGAAGCGGCGCATCGAGGTGCTGGGCATCGAGTCCGGCATCGCGGGGCGCGAGGCGGCGATCGGGGTCGGCGAGCACCAGCGCGTGGAAGACATCGCGGCGCAGGTGGCTGCCGCGCAGGCTGAACTCGAACTGCTGGAGCAGCGGCGCGTGGAAGAGGCGGCGCTGGTCGAGCGCATCGTCGCGCTGCGCAAGCTGCTGTCGCCTGCGGCGGTGCCGGTGCAATCTGAAGCGGAAGATGACCGCGAAGAGAAACCGCCTACCGAGCCCGAGCGAACGCCCGAAGCCATCCGCGCCGAACTCAACGAAGCGCAAGACCAGCTCGTGAAGCTGCAAGGCGAGACACCGCTCATCCTCGCGGCCGTCGATGCACAGGCCGTCGCCACCGTGGTCGCCGACTGGACCGGCATTCCCATCGGCCGCATGGTGCGCGACGACGCGCAGTCGGTGCTGCGCCTGGGCGAGATCCTGTCGGCCCGCGTGGTCGCGCAGCCCGATGCGCTGGAGACCATCTCGCGGCGCATCCGCACCGCGCGTGCGCGGCTGGACAACCCCAACAAGCCCGTCGGCGTGTTCCTGCTGTGCGGCCCCTCGGGCGTGGGCAAGACCGAGACCGCGCTCGCGCTGTCGGAGGCGCTGTACGGCGGCGAGCAGAACCTCGTCACCATCAACATGAGCGAGTTCCAGGAGTCGCACACCGTCTCCACGCTCAAGGGCGCACCGCCCGGCTACGTGGGCTATGGCGAAGGTGGCGTGCTCACCGAGGCCGTGCGCCGCCGGCCCTACAGCGTGGTGCTGCTCGACGAGATCGAGAAGGCGCACCCCGACGTGCACGAGATCTTCTTCCAGGTCTTCGACAAGGGCTGGATGGAAGACGGCGAAGGCCGCCACATCGACTTCCGCAACACCGTGATCATCATGACGTCGAACGTCGGCACCGACCTCGTCATGCAGCTGTGCGAAGACCCGACCTTGCGCCCCGACCCCGAGCCGCTGGCCGCCGCGCTGCGCGAGCCGCTGCTGAAGGTGTTCGCGCCCGCGCTGCTCGGTCGCCTGGTGGTCGTGCCTTACTACCCGCTGCAGGCCGATGCGCTGCACCGGATCATTCGCCTGCAGCTGGACCGCATCGCGGCGCGGCTGCAGGCCAACCACGGCATTGCATTGGCTTACAACGACAGCGCCGTCGCGCTTGTCGCACGCCGCTGCACGGCCATAGAGTCGGGTGGCCGGATGATCGACGCGATCCTCACGCACACCATCCTGCCCCGGCTGAGCGAAGAAGTCATCGGCGCCACCGTCAGTGCGCGCAAGCTCGCCGGCGTGCAGCTGGGCGCGGCGGGCGACGACTTCCAGTACGAGTTTTCAGAACGCCCCGCGTAGACCCAAGGGAGAGCCGCATGGACAGAGTCGTCAAAGCCCACACCCCGCTCGGAGAAGAACAGCTGCTGTTCCGCTCGATGCACGGCAGCGAAGGGCTGTCGCAGCTGTTCGAGTTCGAGGTCGACCTGCTGAGCCCGAACACCTCGGTCGACATGAAAGGCCTGCTCGGCAAGCCGCTGGCGCTCGAGATCCAGACCCTGAGCGGCACGCCGCGCTACCTCAACGGCCAGATCACGCGCTTCACCATGATCGGGCGCGAGGGCGGCTCCTCGCGCTATACCGTGTACCGGGCCTCGGTGCGGCCGTGGCTGTGGTACCTCACGCGCACCAGCGACTGCAAGATCTTCCAGAACAAGTCGGTGGTCGAGATTCTCGAAGACGTGCTGGGCGAGTACGGCTTCGCCTTCGAGAAGAAGCTCAGCGCCTCGTACCGCCAGTGGGAGTACTGCGTGCAGTACCAGGAGACCGACTTCGCCTTCGTGAGCCGCCTCATGGAGCACGAGGGCATCTACTACTACTTCAAGCACGACAAGAACCAGCACACGCTGGTGCTGGCCGACGACATGAGCGCGCACGAGACGCTGCCCGGCTACCCGAAGATCGGCTACCTCGCGAGCGACCGCGCCACCGACCCCGGCCGCGAAGTGATCGACCAGTGGGAAGTCACCGAAGAGATCCGCCCCGGCACCTACGTGGTCGACGACTTCGACTTCAAGAAGCCCAGGGCCGACCTGCTCAACACGCGCAGCCAGCCGCGCGGCAACGACCACGGCCGCTACGAGATGTACGAGTGGATGGGCGGCTACAGCGACGCGGGGCAGGGCGAGCACTACGCGCGCATTCGCCTCGAGGAAGCCCAGGCCCAGGCCGAGGTCGACACCGGCCACACCAACGTGCGCGGCATGGCGCCCGGCTACCGCTTCACCATGCAGAACGCACCGCGCAACGAGGACAACCGCGAGTACCTCGTCGTCTCGGTGATGTACAGCCTGCGCGAAGGCGGCTACGCCAGCGGCGGCATGCCGGGCGAGTACAGCTTTCATTTCGGCGTGCAGCCCACCTCGTTCCCCTTCCGCGCGCGCCGCATCACGCGCGTGCCGAGCACGCAGGGCCCGCAGACCGCCACCGTGGTCGGCCCGCCCGGTGAAGACATCTGGATCGACAAGTACGGCCGCGTGAAGGTGCAGTTCCGCTGGGACCGCTACGGCCAGCGCAACGAAGACAGCTCGTGCTGGGTGCGCGTGTCCAGCGCGTGGGCGGGCTCCAATTTCGGCGCCGTGAACCATCCGCGCGTGGGGCAGGAGGTGATCGTCGATTTCATCGCCGGCTGCCCCGACCGGCCGATCATCATCGGGCGCGTCTACAACGCCGACCAGATGCCGCCGCTGGAATTGCCGGCCAAGGCGACGGTCAGCGGGTTCATCAGCCGCACCATCAAGGGCGATGGCGAGCTGGCCAATCACTTCATCATCGACGATGACCCGGGGTGCGAGTCGATCAAGCTTCATGCGCAGAAAGATCTGACGATCGATGTGGAGAACAACGAAAGCCACACGGTCGAAGGGAACCGAACCACCCACATCCAGAAGAACGACGAGCTGACCGTGGACGAGGCGCGGACCACCACAGTGGTGAACGGCCTCGATCACGCGATCTACAAGTCGGGCTCGAAGCTGGAGGTGACGAAGAAGGCCGAGCACTTCTTCAACAACGCCATCGAGATCACGACCAAGGAGGGCGCCACGGAGACCGTCCAGACCGGCGATTCGCATGTGCACGTGCTGGCCGGCCTGAGGCACGAGAAGTTCGACAACGGACTGCACGTCGACGTGAAGAACGGAATGATCGAGCACGTCCACACGGGCGACTCCACGCTCCAGACGGTGGCCGGCAAGCGGTTCGAGAACTACAAGACCGGTTGGGACCGCAAGGTCCTGGGCGGCGGCGGCACGGACGAGATCAAGGGCGGCCTGACCGAGACGATCACGGGCGGGAACCACACGTCGACCGTGAGCGAGGGCGACTACATCGGAAAGGCCAAGAACGTCACCATCGACGCGACCGACGGCGACATCCGGATCACGGCCACCGGCAACGTGCACATCGAAGGCGAAGTCGTCAGCCGTACCAATCGCGCGAAGGTCGAGGACACGGCGCCGGAACGGCGCACCATCACCACCGGGCACAGCTACGCAGACAACCAGACGATGGAGCTGCACTCGAACTTCGCGTACTTCAACAACTGGTCCCAGTTCTCTCTGGGGATCACGAAAGGGGAGATCTACGGCAGCTCGCACGCGGTGGGCGTCTACACCACGACATCGACCGCCATGCGCGTGAGGAACAACGGCCATGAATTCGAAGTCGGCTTGACGCGCACGATCTTCAAGGCGCTGACCAGCCTGTTCTAGGTGACGTCGCCATCCATTCGAAAAGGGCTGCGGTGTCTTCCAGGGTGATTGAACTGCTCGTGGTCGTGGTTGTCGCCGTGGTGGTGGTGTTCGCGCTTCAACGCCTGGTGGTGCGCTTCAAGGCCGACACCGGAAAGGCCGAGCACGTGTTGCGCAGCGGCCAGCCCGCAACGGCCGTGATCCTGGACACGTACGACACCGGCGAACGCATCGACACGATGTATGTGCTCGTCAGGATGCGGCTTCTGGTGGAGGCTTCCCCGGAGTGGTCTGCCTTCGAGTCGGACATCGTCGTGCCCGTCAGCCCCGTGAAGCTGTCGGATTTCTCGGTAGGCAAGCGCGCGAAGGTTCGCGTCATTGCCGCTTCCCGCGACATCGCCATCGATCAACCGCTTCGATGAACGCCTGAAAGATCGACGCGCTCTCCATGAAGACCATCAAGCCTTTCCGCCTCAGTGTGATGACCCGCCCCTATCGCTGGCAGCGCCGCGATCACCTCGGCGTTGCGGTCATGGCATTGAGCAGCCTGGGGGACGCGCCCCAACTCATGCTCGAACAGGCGCTGTGGAAAATGGCGGCGGACGAGATCGGGCCCGGCGCGACTCTTGACCTGGGGACACCCAAGCTGGTGCCGGAGGTGCTTGCCAGCGGCTATGGCTACACCCACCACCAGGCCGACAAGACCGCATGCGCCGTGCAGCTGCGTGTGGCGAATCTCGAGAAGACGCTCACGGTCTTTGGCGACCGCTACTGGTTGAGCGGACGGCCCACGCCCGCGCAACCGTTCGAGAAAATGCGCCTGGATTGGAGTCACGCCTATGGTGGGCCGGGCGTGCCGGAGAACCCCTTGGGCATGGGGACGGTCGATGAAATCGTCAATGGCGTTCGCACGCGTCGTTTGCCCCATATCGAATTGCCGGGCGCGCGGATTTCTTCCCCGAGCCAGGCGGTCACGCCTGCCGGGCTGGGGGCCCTGCCGCCCGAATGGCCCCAGCGCATGTCCCTGATGGGCACCAGGTACGACCAGGAGTGGCTGGAGAACGACTTTCCCGGTTTCGCTCGGGACATCGACTGGCGGTACTTCAATGCGGCCCCCGCCGATCAGCGGTGGGAAGGCCTGCAGGAACTGCCGGCCGGCGCGCCCTACGAAATCTGGAACATGCACCCGGATGTCGCGGTACTCAAGGGCCATCTGCCGGACTGGAAACCCCGCTGCTTCATCAGTCCCCGCAAGGATGGAGGCGAATTGCGGGAGACCGCCTTGCGCCTCACCACCGCGTGGTTCTTTCCGCACCGGGAGCGCGTCGCGCTGATCTGGCACGGCATGTTCCCGATCGCCGAAGACGACGCGGCCGATGTCCAGGTCATCATGGCCGCGCTGGAGGTGCCTGGTGCGGCGCGGCCGGTGGCGCACTACGAGGATGTCATGCGCCAGCGGCTGGACACCGAGCGCGGTGCCATCAGTTCCTTGCGTGACAGCGACCTCATGCCCCGCGAGCTCATGGGCGAATGGGACAGTGCGCTGATGCCGGACATTGCGGCCGAACCCATCGCACGCAACGCGCGCGCCGGCCAGTTGCGCGACTACGAGGCGCGTCGCACGGCGTTGCTGGCGCAAGGCAAGGACCCCGACCAGTACATCTCGCCACCGCCGTCCCTGGGGGCGGCACCGGACATGGACGATCTGCCGGAATTCTTCGACCGGATGGAGATGCAGGTCCAGACCACCAAGGCAGAGATGGCACAGCTCTCCGAGACGATGAGCTGGCCGACGCCCGCAGAGATCGAGGCGATCGATGCGCCTGCGCCCTTTTTCGATCGCGGTCTTCCGGCGAGCGATCCCGACAAGCCGCCGCAGGACACCGTCGATGAAGAAGCGCGTCGTACGGCTGCGCTGGCGCATCAGGGCCATCTGCACTCGGCCCATCTTTCGGGGGCCGCGCCGGCCATGCCGTCGTTCCGTTCTGCCAAGTGGCGTCGCCGGCTGGCCGCCGCAGAACCAGGGCAGCGTGACTTCTCGCGCCTGAACCTGACGGGTGTCGATCTGTCGGAGATGGACCTGCGAGGTGCCAATTTCTCCGGCGCCATTCTCGAAGACGCGAACCTCGGTGGAGCCCTCCTGGACGATTGCGATTTTTCGCAGGCCATCCTGGCGCGTGCCAGGTTGACGCGCACCTCGCTCGTTCGCGCCAAGCTGCAGCAGGCCAACCTGGGCGGGGCGTCTTGCGAGCAGGCTGACCTGAGCGGCGCCAACCTGCACGAGACGAATTGCCACGGAACGCGGTTCGAGTCCTGCAACCTGGCGGGTGCCAATTTCGATCAGACGAACTTCCACGAAGCCTCGATGAAACGTTGCGACTTTGGAAAGTCGCGCTGGCGGCAAGTGGCGTTCATCAGGATGAGCCTCGAGGACCTCGTCTTCGATGGCGCCGATATCGATCAGATGGGCTGGATCGAATGCCGGCTGCGTCGGGTTTCCTTTGTCTCGGCCAGGCTCTTGCGCTGTGGCTTCGTCATGAGCGATTGCTCCGACGCCGTCGACTTTTCAGACGCCGCCCTGGAGGCCTGCAGCTTCGCGCATGGCAGTTCGTTGAAGCACGCCGTGTTGAGGAATGCGCTGGTGAAACAGTGCGGTTTGCGAACCACGCCGCTTACTCATGCCGACCTGAGCAATGCGCGGCTCGACAACAGCGACTTCTCGGAGTGCGACCTGAGCCATGCCCGGCTGGACCGCGTGGCTGCGGGCGACAGCCTCTTCATCCGAACCAATTTCACTGGCGCGTCGCTGCGCGATGCCAACCTGATCGACGCGAACCTGTCCAAATCCGATCTGCGTGCCGCCGACCTGGGTGGCGCCAATCTCTACCGGGCCGATCTGTCCCAGACCTTGGTCGATGCGCTCACGCGCATGGAGGGGGCCTACACCCAGAACGCCAAGGTCTGGCCGGCACGTCGCCCGGAGGCACCGGCCGCATGACCCATGACGAATTGCTCGACAGGGTCCGGCACGGCGTTCATGTCCAGGGCGCGGATTGCAGGGGCTGGAACCTGGACGGACTCGATCTTTCGGGCGCCATGCTCGAAGACGTCGATTTCACAGGGGCCCGTCTGGTGGGCACAAACCTTGAGGGCAGCATGCTGACGCGCTGCAAGATGGGCGGAAGCGACGCGTCGCGCAGCCTGCTCAAGGGCGCCAGGTTCTTTCGCTGTCAGCTGCAGGGCATGCGACTGGACGGCGCCATGCTCGAGGACACCTCCTTCGTCGAATCGGAGCTTGCGCAGGCGAGCTTCGTGGAGGCCAACCTGGACCGCACGGTGTTCTTCCGTTGCGACCTGAGGGCAGGGCGCATTCGGTCGCAGAACTTCCGGCACGCCACCTTCGCGGAGTCGCTGCTCGAGCGCATCGACTTCTGCGGCGCTCTTCTGAATGCCGTGACCTTTCACCGCCTCGATCTGAGCACCGCCGCCTTTGCCGAGGCACGCTTCGATACCGCCATCTTTGTCGAGTGCACGCTGAGCGGCCAGCGTTTTGCCGGGCAGCAGTTTCAACGCTGCGTCTTCACCGACAGCCGGATGAATGACGTCGATTTCCAGGGGGCCACCTTGCTCCAGTGCATCTTCAAGGGGGCCGCGTTGCGCGGCGCGAGCTTCGTGGGGACGCAGGCACCCAACGCCCTGTTTCCCGAGGCCGACCTCACCGGCGTGAGTTTTCGCGGCGGACGTTTCGATCGCTCCATCTGGGTCGACGCACACCTCGAAGGCGCCGACTTCAGCGATGCCCGGTTGCCAGAAAGCGTTTTCCATCGCGCGCGTTGCAAGGGGGCGAGCTTTCGCAATGCCGAACTGCAGGACGTCGATTTTTCGTACGCCGAGCTTGTCGATGCCGACCTGCGCAAAGCGCACTTTCTGCGCACGCGCTTTCATCGGGCGAATCAGCAGGGGGCACGGTTTTCGGGGCGCGGCGGCATCATCGAAAACGACCCGGACCTGTTCAAGGCGCAGGCCCGCTCCGACCTCTATTGACCGCAGGCTGCATTCGCTTTTGGCTCATTCATTCCATCGAGATCATTCAGAGAAAGAAAGGGACCCATCATGAACGTCGTTCCATTGCGTCCGGCTCCCAGCGAGTCGGTTCCGGTCCAGGTGCTCGGGCGGTTGCTCTGCGCGATGCCCGACGGCCAACTCAGCGTCGAGGGGGAAGACGGTGCGACCTGGATGTGCCGCCGTGCGGCCAGCTGCCTCCTGAAGCCGGAGCCCGGCGACACGGTGCTGCTGTCAGGGCCGGACCGCCTGCGCGTTTACCTGATCGCCGTGATCGAACAGGTCGATGCCTCCATGAGCCGTATCGACGTTCAGGGAAGCCTGAGCCTGGCCGCGAATGCCGGCACGGTGTCGATCGACAGCCCGAAAGACCTCCTTCTTCGCAGCGGGGGCAAGCTCGAGATGCAGAGTCGCCAATGGGCATTGGAAGCCGGCGAGGCGCAATGCAATGTGGACGACATGCGCTACACAGGCCAGGCGGTCGATGCCACCGTGGGCCGGCTGCGCCTCGTGGGCAAGGTGTTCGAGACTGTCGCGCATCGCATGGTGCAGATGGCGCGCAACGCGCTGCGGCTGGTCGACGAGGTCGATCAGGTCCGGGCCGGGCATCTGGAGATCCGTGCCCAGGAGACCGTGACCCTGCATGGCAAGCACATGCTGATGACCGGCAAGGAGCTGATCAAGGTCGACGCCGGGCAGATCCACATGGGCTGACCCGCCCGATCCCGGATCGTCATTCATTCACAACTTCAAGGAGCCACGCCTTATGTGTACAGCGACTCACCAATGGACGGGCGGATCGCTCGGCTTTCCCGACGTCTGCCGCACGCCGGTGCCGATTCCCTTCCTGAACGCGGCAATCCGTCCCATGTCCGTCCCCGTGTGCTGGAACATGCTCCTGATGGGCGGGCCGTTGCACAACATGGCGACGATGACGCCCATCACCCTGGGCGATCAGCCTGGCGCGCTGGGCGGAATGATCTCGCAGGTGTTCATGCAGGTCATGCGCCACATCACCGGCATGTTCACCTTGCTGCTGAAGGGAACGCCCGCCACGCGCCTGACGAGCCTGACGACCCAGAACCGCATGAACATCCTGGGATTCGAGTGCTTTCCCGGCATGCACTTCAAGTTGTTCTACTTCGGCTTCTGAAGCCGGACCCCGCAGCCGTTTCTACGTGGTGACCAGCGGCCCCGCCGTCCCCGCCAGCGTCACCTGCTGCGGCGACCCCACCCACACCGCCAGCGCCGAGTAGTTGTCGCGCGACTTGTCGGCCTTGGCCTCGGCCGCGCGGCGCAGCAGGGCGAGCCACTCTTCCGCGCTGTCAGCCAGCTGCAGCGATCGCTCCATCACCTGCTGCGAGATGAGCTGCCAGAGCCCGTCGGTGCAGAGCAGGAAGGCATCGCCGTCGGCCAGCCGCTGTGGCGTCGACACCGAAGTCTCCGCCGTCGCGCGCGCGCCGAGGGCGCGGTACAGCAGGTTGCTCTTCACCAGGCGCTCGCCGCCGTTGGCGCCCTGGCCTGCGGCGGCTTCGCCCGAGCGTTCCGACAGGCTGTGGTCTTCGGTGCGCTGCATCAGCGCGCCGCGGCGGAACCAGTAGAGGCGGCTGTCGCCGACGTGGGCCCAGCAGGCCTCGCCGGTGGCGCGGTCGACGAACAGCGAGACGATGGTCGCGCTCATGCGGCTCTGGTCGGCCAGCTCGCGCTGCTTGGCGAGCACGGCGTCGTTGGCTTCCTTCACGGCATGGCGGATGTCGTCGGCCGCGACGGACGGGTGGTCGACAAAAGTGTTGAGCGCGGTGTCGACCACGATGCGCGAGGCCAGCTCGCCGCCCGCGTGGCCGCCGACGCCGTCGCTCACGACGAAGCAGGCGTTGCGTTCGTCCAGGTGATAACCGATGGCGTCCTGGTTGCCGCTGCGTTCGCCCACGCACGAGAACTGCGAGGTCGAGATGGGCACCGCGAAGGCGTGGGTGGCTTCAAGCACGGCGCGCCTCCTTCAAGCGTTCCATCTCGCGGTCGTAGGCCTGCTGGAAGGCGCGGCCGAAGACGGCCTGGAAGTCGTCCTCGACGGCGGCGGTGGTGCTGGCGTGCAGCTGCTTCAGCTGGCGCCACAGCCGCGCTTCGCGTCCGCCGGGTAGAAACTTCTCGCCGAGCCCGCCGTCGTGCGGCGTGGCCTTGTCGAGACCGCCCGGGTCGAAGCGGTGCAGCAGCGTGAGCAGCGCGGCGCGCATGCCGGCGACCATGCCGAGCTGGTGCGACTGCAGGTCGCCCAGCGCATCGTGCACGGCGGCCTCGGGCGTGAGAAAGCCGGGCATGCGCGCGCCGAACATCTGCATCAGCACGGCGCGGCCGTTGGGCAAAATCTTGAAGGGGTTGTTCTCTTCGTCCACGATCATGGTGATCTCGGCGCGCACCTCGCGCTTGAGCATCGCGCGCGACGACAGCAGCTCGATGGTGCCGTCGGTGAAGGCGCGCATCAGCCGGCCGAGGTGGCGCATCGCCTCGGCATCGAGCGGCTGCTGGCCCGCGATCTCGGGCACGCCGGCGCCTTCGAGGAAGGCCCTGAACAGGTCGTCGCCGGAGGAGGAGGCGCGTGGTGAGCTCGGCGCCGGCGCAGGGACTGCAGCGACGGGCAATGCAGGCGGCGCTTCTTCAGGAACCGCCGGTGCGACGGGAATCTCCGTCGCTGCGACAACAACGGGCTCCTCTTCAACAGGCGCAGCCTCTTCCACAGGCTCCGGCACTGCGACCGAGGGCGTGATCGCCACCGGCTGCGGCGGATTGAACTGTGAGGTCATCTCGCGCGCATGGTTCGCGAGGCTGTGGCCCGACGGCGCGGCCGGCGGCCGTGCGATCAGGTCCATGGCCGGGTGCACGTCGTCGAGCGGGTTGTCCTGCGTCAGTGCCGTGGGGCGCGGGTCGGACAGCGGCGAGGGCGCGTCGCGGTCTTCGGCGAAGAAGGAGAGCGGGTCCATGCTGCGCTTGAGCGCGAGGTCCGACAGGCCCTGCGTCGCCTGCGGGTCCAGTTCGGCGAGCGGATCGACGGGGTTGCGCTGCGCCTGCGAGGGCAGGGCGAAGGGCTCGTGCGCCAGCGGGTCGGGCATCGGTGCCGCCGCATCGTCGGCACGGCGCGGTGCGTTCGCGAGGATGGCGTCCCAGTCGGCAGCCGACGGCATCTGCGCGGAGACCTGCGTGGTCGTGGAAGGCGCTGCAGCAGTGGAAGAGAACGGTGGCGGTGGTGCAGGCAAGGGCGCAGGGGCCGGTGCATTCACCGGCGCGGGCGCGAAGGTCGGCATCGCGACCGTCTTCTCGGGCGGTGCATCGCCCAGCGGCAGCGCGCCTTCGCCGAACAGGTCCGCAAAGACATCGGAGGCCTGCGCCGCGGTGGGCAGCAGCGCGCTGATCGACGGGGCCGACGCGAGGTGCGATGCCACAGGCGGAGCAGACACCAACTGCGACAGCGGCGGCTCGGTGATCGGTGCGGCCGGTGGCTCCGTGAGCGGCTCGGTGATGGGCGCCTCGGCGATCGCAGGCGGTGGGGCCTGGCTTGCACTCGCGGCTTCGAGCACGTAGCTGCCGATGGTCACGCGGTCGCCCAGCGCGACGCGCGATTCTTCTTCGTGGCGCAGCGTGCGTCCGTTCACGCTGATGGGCAGCACCGCGCTCATGTTGCGCACCACGGCGGCGCCTTCGTCGTCGAAGCGCACGGTGGCCTGCAGGCGCGAGATCTGCCGGTGTTCGTCGGGCAGCACGAGGTGGTTGTCGGGGCTGCGGCCGATGGTGCCGCCCGGGGCGGCGAGCAGTGCCGAGGGCCCCGAGGCCACGGGCATGCCGCCGTGTTCAATCACTGTCCAGCGCATGGCATCTCCATGTTCGTCGCGGTGGGCGCGAGCGTGCCCGGGCGCGGCCGTGGCCGGCCGCGTGTCATCCGCGCTTCATCTTCTTCGCGGCCTCGAACGCGGGGCCCCACACGGGGTGGGTGCGTTCCGCGACATTCAGGTCGAAGCTCGGGAACACATCGAGGAGCTTGCGGAATTGCGTGCGGCATTCCGCGATCTGGTTGTTCACGCAGTAGCTGAAGGCTTCGAGCTTGAGTGCGGCGAGCCGCGTCGCGGGCTCGGCCCCGTCGAACACCGACACGCCGCCGCTCTTCAACGTGGAGATGGCCTTGGCGTAGTCGCCCGCATCGTAGGCCTGCTGCGCGCGTTCGAGCGTGGTGCGTGCCACTTGCTGGCTCAGGCGTTCGGGTTGCTGTGAGGCATCCGGGGTGCTCTGGCAGCCGCTCAACAGCGCAAGCATGAAGGCAAAAGACAGAACAGGCAGGCAAGACTTCAATCTTTTCTCCTACTTCGCGAGAGGCAATGCGTGAGAGAGGGCGTGCTGTTGCATCACGATGCAACAGCACGCAATGCACACCGTGCGCGTGCATGGTTTCGATAATATAGATCGCGAAGCTTTCAGGGAGATCTCATGCATCGACGGACCTTGATTCAAGGCGCATTGGCCACATCGCCGTTGCTCGCAGGCCTCGCTGGTTGCGCATCGACCGCGAAGTCGATGCCCACGCCGTATGCCATCACCGTGCGCATCGACGACGGCGTGAATCCCGATGGTCGCGGCCAGGCCGCACCGATTCTCGTGAAGGTCTTCGAACTGAAATCTTCCGGCAACTTTGAAACGGCAGACTACTTCGCGCTGCAGGACCGCGACCGCGAGACGCTCATGACCGAGCTCGTGAACGCGGACCAGGCCATCTTGCGCAGCGGCGAGGAACGCGTGTTCAAGCGCGAGGCCGGCCTCGACTCGCGCGCCATCGGCGTCATCGCCGGCTATCGCAAGCTGGAAGCGGCGCGGTGGCGCATCGTGTTGCCGTTGAAGGAGCCGAAACAAACGAATCTTTACAAGGTGTGGCAGTTTTCGCCGAGCGAGCAGAGCGTGCGCATCGCGGTGCGCAAGAGCGGCCTCGAACTGCTACCAAGTCGTTAAGTTTCAGCGCGCGCTAATACGAAAGTGCGGCGCATTCGCCTCTGAAAAGGCATGCAAAACGCAAGAGGCGCCGTGTAGCATCAGACGCGAAAGAAGATCGAGCGGGGAGCCGCTGTACAGCGCATTTCCCGCCTCCGTGTGAGCACTCCAGGAGGTTCTTTGGTGACAGTTCGCAACGCGGGCGCAGCCGGTCAGGGCGCCCAATCTCAGGCATTGGCGAATCGCGTGGTGTGGTCCGAAGGCATGTACCTGCGGCCCCAGCACTTCCAGCAGATGGAGCGCTATGTCGAGCAGTACGTCACTCGCCGCACCGCGGGCATGCAGGGTGCCTACTGGGGATGGCTGCACCTGGACATCGACCGCGATGCCTTCGCGCTCGGGCGCGTGTCGCTGCTCGGCGGCGCGGGCGTGCTGCCCGACGGCACGCCGTTCTCGTTCGGCCTCGAAGACGCACCGATGCCCTTCGACGTGCCCACCGACCTCACCGACGAACTCATCGTGCTCGCACTGCCACTGCGCAGGCCCGGCAGCGAAGAAGTGATCTTCTCGGAAGACGAAGGCTCGGCCGCGCGCTTCGGCGTGGTCGAGCGCGAAGTGGCCGACGGCAACGCGGTCGCGCTCGGCCCCGCGGTGCTGCAGCTGGCGAAGCCGCGCCTGCGGCTGGCGCGCGCGTCGTCGCTCACGGCCGAGTGGCAGGCCATCGGCGCGGTGCGCGTGATCGAGCGGCGCACCGACCACAAGCTGGTGGTCGATGCCAACTACATCCCGCCGGTGCTCGATGCCTCGGCGCACCCGATGCTGCGCAGCATGACGGCCGAGCTGCACGGCCTGCTCACGCAGCGCTCCGAGGCATTGGCCTCGCGGCTGTCGCAGCCGGGGCGCGGCGGCGTGAGCGAGGTCTCCGACTTCCTGCTGCTGGAGTTGGTCAATCGCTACCTCGCGCTCACCTGGCATGCGCAGCAGGCGGTGCAGGTGCACCCCGAGACGCTGTTCGTCGACTGGCTCAAGCTGGCCTGCGACCTGGCCACGCACACCTCGCCCACGCGCCGTCCGGTGGTGTGGCCGGTGTACGACCACGACAACCTCAACGAGAGCATCCGCCCGTTGATGGAAGAGCTGCGGCGTTCGCTGTCGGCGGTGCTCGAGCAGAGCGCCATCGCCATCGAACTCGAAGAGCGCAGCCACGGCGTGCGCGTGGGCCGCATGCCCGACCCGGTGCTGGTGCGCAACGCGGCCTTCGTGCTCGCGGTGCATGCCGACCTGCCGGCCGATGCCGTGCAGCAGCGCTTTCCGACGCAGGTCAAGATCGGCTCGGTCGAGCGCATCCGCGACCTCGTGCAGCTGCAGCTGCCCGGCGTGGTCGTGCGCTCGCTGCCGGTGGCGCCGCGCCAGATCCCGTACCACGCGGGCTACCACTACTTCGAACTCGACAAGGGCGGCGACATGTGGCGCCAGCTCGAGAAATCGGGCGGCGTCGCCATGCACCTGGCCGGCGACTTTCCGGGGCTCGCCATGGAGTTCTGGGCCATCCGTCCGTGAGGGACCCTATGAACGGTGCCAATGACATGGCCGTCGGCCCGGGTGGCTTCGTGCCGCCCAATCCGGGCGGCGGCGCGACCACGCACAGCGGCCCGGGGCCGCAACCGCAGCAGCAACCCCAGCCCGATGCCTTCACCGCGTGGCACGACGCGCGGCGCCCGCATGCGGGCGACACGGCGCTGGCGGGCAACAACCCGCTGGTGGCGGCGGCCAACCCGCTGCTCGACCTGATCCCGCAGATCCGCGCCACCGGCCACCACCCGTCGCCCGCGCAACTGCGCGAGCACCTGGTCGACGAGGTGCGGCGTTTCGAGACGCGCGCGCAGCAGGCCGGCATCGCGCCCGAAGTGATCATCGGCGCGCGCTACTGCCTGTGCACGGCGGTCGACGAGGCCGCGGCGCTCACGCCGTGGGGCGGCAGCATCTGGTCGTCGCAGAGCCTGCTCGTGATGTTCCACAACGAGACCTGGGGCGGCGAGAAGTTCTTCCAGCTGCTGTCGCGGCTGGTGCAGAACCCGCAGCAGCACCTGCACCTCATCGAGCTCATCTACTTCTGCCTGGCGATGGGCTTCGAGGGGCGCTTTCGCGTCATCGACAACGGCCGCTCGCAACTCGAGACGCTCAAGCAGCGGCTGCTGCAGATCATCCGGCAGGCGCGCGGCGAAATCGCGGCGCCGCTGTCGCCGCACTGGCAGGACGCGAGCGCGCCTGTGCGCCGCACGCGCCACTGGCTGCCGGTGTGGGCCGTGGGCGCGGTGGCGGCGGTGCTGCTGGTGCTGGTGTTCGCGGTGCTCACCTTCAACCTCGCGGGCCATTCCGACGGCGCGTTCTCGGCCGTGAACGCGGTGCGCTTGCCGCAGACGCAGCGCGCGGTGGCGGTGCCCGCGGCGCAGCCGCGCCTGCAGCGCTTTCTCGAGCCCGAGATCCGCGACGGCCTGCTCACGGTGCGCGACGAGGCCGACCGCAGCGTGGTGGTGCTGCGCGGCGACGGCCTGTTCGCCTCGGGCTCCGACCGCGTGCTCGACCGCTACGCGCCGGTGCTCGCGCGCGTGGCCGACGCGCTCAACGCGGTGGAAGGCAACGTGCTGGTCAGCGGCTTCAGCGACGACCAGCCGATCCGCAGCGTGCGCTTCCCGTCCAACTGGCAGCTCTCGCAGGCGCGCGCCGATGCGGTGAAGGCCATGATCGCCACGCGCCTGAGCCGGCCCGAGCGCCTGCGCGCCGAAGGCCGCGGCGATGCCGACCCGCTGGTGCCCAACGACTCGGCGGCCAACCGCGCGCGCAACCGGCGCGTCGAGGTGACGCTGCTGGTGGCGCCGGTGGCGGGCGTGCCCGTGCCGGGGGCCGCGCCGCAGCCCCGGCAGCAACAGCCACAAGGAGGAACCCGCTGATGCTGCGCGCGCTCTTCCGTTTTCTCGTCAGCCGCGACCTCTGGGTCTTCTTCGGGCTGGTTGCGCTCGCGTTCCTGATCTGGGTCATCGGCCCGGTGATCGCCGTGGGCCGCTACCGGCCGCTCGAAGGCGAGTTCGTGCGCATCGTGGTCATCGCGCTGATGTTCGGCGTGTGGCTGGTGCGCGTGGCCTACCGCAAGTGGCGCGAGCGGCGCCTGAACGCGCAGCTGCTGCACCAGCTGCGCACGCCGTCGCCCAAGGCGAAGGAAGCCAAGCCCGAAGAGGCGCCCGAGATCAAGGAGCTGCACAGCGGCTTCGCTGACGCGACCGCGGTGCTGAAGAACATGCGCTTCGGCCCGGGCCCCGGCGGCAAGGCGGCGGGGCGCTTCGCGCTGTTCGACCGGCAGTACCTCTACCAGCTGCCCTGGTACATCTTCATCGGCGCGCCGGGCTCGGGCAAGACCACGGCGCTGGTCAACTCCGACCTCGACTTTCCGCTCGCCGACCAGCTCGGCAAGGCCGCGGTGCGCGGCATCGGCGGCACGCGCAACTGCGACTGGTGGTTCACCAACGAGGCGGTGCTCATCGACACGGCCGGGCGCTACACCACGCACGAGAGCCACCGCGAGACCGACGAGGGTGAGTGGAAGGGCTTCATCGAGCTGCTCAAGAAGTTCCGGCCGCGCCAGCCCATCAACGGCGCGATCCTCACCATCAGCATCGCCGACCTGCCGCTGGCCGACGACGCGCAGCGCGCGCGCCATGCGATGGCACTGCGCAAGCGGCTGCTCGAGCTGCGCAACGACCTGGGCATCAACTTCCCGGTGTACGTGCTGGTCACCAAGACCGACCTGCTGGCCGGCTTCAACGAGTACTTCGGCTCGCTGGGCCGCGCCGAGCGCCAGCAGGTGTGGGGCTTCACCTTCCCGATCGAGGGCAACCCCGCCGACCCGGCCAAGGCCGACCTGCGCGAGCGCTTCCACCAGGAATACAAGCTGCTGCACCAGCGCCTGGACGAGCGCCTGCCCGAGCTGATGGCCACCGAGCCCGACCCGATGCGGCGCGCGCAGGCCTACCTGCTGCCGCAGCAGTTCGCGAGCTTCGAGGACATCCTGGGCACCTTCCTGGCCGACGTGTTCAACCCGTCGAAGTTCGAGGTGGCGCCGCTGCTGCGCGGCGTGTACTTCACCAGCGGCACGCAGGAGGGCACGGCCTTCGACCGCGTGATGGGCGCCATCAAGCGCTACCTGCAGGTGAACGCGCCGCCCGCACCGCCGCCGGGCCCGGGCAAGAGCTACTTCCTCAAAGAGCTGCTGCAGCAGGTGATCTTCCGCGACGCGGGCGTGGCCGGCACCAACCTGCGCTGGTACCGCCGGCGCCGCGCCATCGACCTCGCGGGCTACGCGCTGGTCGGCGTGCTCGCGGTGGTGCTGCTGGGCGCGTGGGCCAACAGCTGGCGCCACAACAAGGCCTACGTGGCCGAGGTCGACGGCAACGCCAAGGCCTTCAACAAGGCCGCCGCGCGCGGCGAGCTGCCGACGGTGGTCGATTCGAGCGGCGACATCGCGAGCTCACTGCTCATCCTCGACCGCCTGCGCGACCTGCCGAAATCGGCCGAGTTCGACATCGGCGATCCGCCCGTGGGCTACCGCTTCGGCCTTTACCAGGGCGAGAAGCTGCAGGCCGCGACCGACGGCGTGTACCAGCGCGCATTGGAAACCGTGCTGCTGCCGCAGGCCGCGCAACGCGTGGAGCAATCGCTGCGCGAGGCCGCGAAGCTCGATGCCGAATACAGCTACGAGGCGCTCAAGGCCTACCTCATGCTGTACGACCCCGAGCGCTACGACGCCGACTTTCTGCAGGCCTGGCTGCTGACCGACGTCGACCGCAAGATCGGCGCCTCGCTCACGCGCGAGCAGCGCACGAACCTCGAAGCGCACCTGAAGACGCTGTTCGCCGACCGCGTCGTGAGCTCGCCTTTCACCAAGGACGACAAGCTCATTGCGCAGACGCGCGAGCGCCTGGCCGGCGTGCCGCTGGCGCAGCGCTCGTACGCGCGGCTGCGCCGCATCCTGCTGCAGACCAGCGCGCCCAATGCCTTCACCATCGCCGAGGCGGGCGGCGCGGAGTCGGCGCTGGTGATCCGGCGCGCCAGCGGCAAGCCGCTGACCGACGGCATTTCCACGCTGTTCACCTACCGCGGCTACTGGGACATCTTCGACAAGCGCATGGCCGAGACCACGCTGGCGCTGGAGCAGGAAGACCGTTGGGTGCTGCAGATCCGCGCGCCGGGCATCGCCGACATCACCTCGCGCGAGCTGCTGCTGCGCGAGGTGCGGCGCCTGTACCTCAGCGACTACATCCGCACCTGGGACGAGTACCTGGCCGACATCCGGCTGGCCGAGAGCAAGTCGCTGCTGCAGAGCATCCAGATGACGCGCGTGCTGTCGACCGGCGAGTCGCCGATGTCGCGCCTCATCCGCGGCGCGGCGCGCGAGACCGACCTGCTGCGCAACCACGACGAGGCCACGCGCAGCCTGCTCGACCAGGCGCAGAACCGCGTGACCAGCACGCGCGAGCGCATCGAGCAGCTCATCGGCCAGCCCGACGGCAGCCAGCGCCGCAACACCGCGCCCGACCGGCCCGAGTCGCTGGTCGACAACCACTTCGCGCCGCTGCGGCGCATGGTGACCGCGCCCAAGGCCGGCGGCCAGACGCCGCTGGACCAGACGGCCGCGCTCATCAACGAGCTGTACACCTTCCTCACCGCCACCGACACCGCGCTGCGCAGCGGCAACATCCCGCCGCCCGGCGACGCCGTGACCAAGCTGCAGGCCGAAGCAGGGCGTTTGCCGGTGCCGTTCCAGGGCATGCTGAACGACCTGTCGGCCACCGCGTCGTCGAAGGCCGCGGCGGTGACGCGGCAGAACATCGGGCAGAACGCGGCCGCGACCATCGGGCAGTTCTGCAGCCAGGCGATCGCGGGGCGCTACCCGTTCGCACGCGGCTCCAACCGCGACGTGGCGGCCGGCGACTTCGCGCAGCTGTTCGCGCCGGGCGGGATGATGGACGACTTCTTTCAAAAGAACCTCGCCTCGCAGGTCGACACCTCGGTCAACCCGTGGACCTTCAAGCGCGGCGTGGACGGCAGCGCATCGGGGCGCTCGGCCTACCTCGATGCGTTCCAGAAGGCGCAGGCGATCCGCGACGTGTTCTTCACGGGCATGGCGGGCGGGCGCACGCCCTCGTTCACGCTGGACATCCGGCCCGAGGACATGGACGCCACGCTCACGCAGTTCACGCTGGACATCGACGGCCAGACGGTGCGCTACGCCCACGGCCCGCAGGCGCCCAGCAGCATCAAGTGGCCCGGTCCGCGCAACAGCAACCAGGTGCGGCTGCAGGTCACGGTGGCCAACGGCACGCCGGCCGGCGGCATCGTGACCGAAGGGCCGTGGGCGCTGCACCGGCTGTTCGACAAGGCCTCGATCTCGTCGGGGCGCACGCCCGAGTCGTTCAACGCGACCTTCGACCTGCAGGGCAAGAAGGTGGTGCTCGCGGTGACGGCCAACAGCGTCTACAACCCGCTGCGGCTGTCGCAGATGAACAGCTTCTCCTGCCCCGGGAAATCCTAGGATGACGCCTCCCCCGCACGCCTGGTCGCCGCTCGACGAGCAGATCGGCTGGTACGGCAAGCTGCCGTCGGCCGGCGACTTTCTCTACCGCCGCATGCCGCGCGAACTGCAGGCCTGGTGGGACCGCTGGATGCAGAACGGCCTGGGCAGCTTCAAGCGCTGGCCCGACGCCATGACGCGCCACTACGCGGTGGCCCCGGTCTGGAACTTCGCCATCCCCGCCACGCACGGCGTGAACGCGGTGCAGCTGGGCTGCATCGCGCCCAGCTGCGACCGCGTGGGCCGCTACTACCCGGCCTGCGTGGCGCTGCAGGTGGACGCGGCGCGCTACCACCCCGCGCTGCTCGAAGGCTCGGCCGCGTGGTACTGGCAGTGCGGCAGCGCGCTGCTGCAGGCCATCCGCCACGGCGTGGCGCCCGACCTCTTCGACGGCCAGGTGCTGGCCGCGGGCCGCACGGGCTTTCGCACCGCCAGCGGCGGCTCGGACGACATCCTCTCGATCCTCGGCGCGGCCGCCGGCCCTGCTGCCAACGGTGCGCGCGGCGCGAGCGCGCAGCAGCGCCTGGGCTGGCCCGAGCTGCCGCTGTGCTTCGACCCCTTCGGCGGCACCAGCTACTGGTGGACCAACCAGGCCGACGGCTCGCCGCTGCGCACCGCGGCGCACGGCGGCGGGCTCAACACGCCGCTGTTTTCCCAGTTGTTTTCGCAAGGCCACGTGCCATGGGCATGACGCGCCCGACCCACCCGCAGGAAGAAGAGACACCCCATGACGACGCCCGCCAGCCCTAGCGCGACGCCCGACCCGCAGGAGGAGCGCCCCCATCCCCTCGGCACGGGCCACCGGCTCGACGAGTTCGAGCTGCTCGAAGTCATCGGCGAGGGCGGCTTCGGCATCGTCTACCGCGCCTACGACCACTCGCTGCAGCGCGAGGTGGCGGTCAAGGAATACATGCCCTCGATGCTCGCGCGCCGCGTGGGTGACAACAGCGTGCACGTGCGCTCCGAGCGCCTCACCGCCACCTTCGCGGCGGGGCTGCGCAGCTTCATCAACGAGGCGCGCACGCTGGCGCAGTTCAGCCACCCGGCGCTGGTGCGGGTGCATCGTTTCTGGGAGGCCAACTCCACCGCCTACATGGCGATCCAGCTGTACAAGGGCCGCACGCTGCGCCAGCTGGCCGAGAGCGAGCCGGGCACGCTGACGGAGCCCTGGCTGTTGGGCATGCTGGGGCCGCTGCTGGGCGCGCTCGACACGCTGCACCACAGCCAGTGCTTCCACCGCGACATCGCGCCCGACAACATCTTCATCCAGCAGCAGGACGACCGCCCGGTGCTGCTGGACTTCGGCGCCGCGCGCAAGTCGATCGCCGACCTGGTCGACGAGGTCGCGGTGATGGTGAAGTCGGGCTACTCGCCGATCGAGCAGTACGCCGACGACAACACGCTGCTGCAGGGCGCGTGGACCGACCTCTATGCGCTGGGCGCCGTGCTGTACCGCGCGGTGACCGGCCACCCGCCGCCCTCGGCCGTGGTGCGCAGCGTGCAGGACGCCTACGTGCCGCTGTCGTCGATGGACCGCGACGACCTGAGCCCGGCCTTCTGCGCCGCGGTGGACCACACGTTGGCCGTGCACAGCAAGGACCGCACGCAGACGGTGGCGGCCTTTGCGGCCGAGTTGGGGCTGGTGAAGCTGGGCGATCTCTATGTGGTGGACCGGGCGGCGCCGCCGGCGGCGGTGGCTGCCGCTGTTGTCGTGCCCGTCGCGGCGCCCGTGGCGCAGGAGCCGCCTGCGCCGGAGCCGGTGGAGGAAGCGCCACCGCCCGCGCCCGAGGTGCAGCCCGTGCCCGTGGAAGCGGCGACCGCGCGCGTGCAGGCACCGCCGCCGCCTGCGCCGCCATCGCCTGTCGCACGACCGAAGAAGCCGTCGAAGCGCCCGCCGTGGTTCCTTGTCGGCGCGCTGGTGCTGGCGCTGTTCGCGGTCGGCGGCTGGATCGGCTGGCGGCTGACGGCCAAGGCGCCGTCCGATCCGATGATTGCGGCCGCGCCGCCGCCCGGCACGCCGATGTCCGACCCGGGCGCGCCCCCGGCCGCGATGCCGCCTGCTGGGGCGACCTCAGAGGCCCCGCCGGCGTCCGCGCCCGCCGCATCGGCCAGTGCCCCGCTGAGCCCGCTCGACAACGTGCCCATCGCCGCCGCGCCCACGCCGCCTGCTGCGCCGCCGGCCGAGCCCGAGGCACAGCCCGCACCGCCCGCACAACCGGCCCAACCCGAAGCGCCGCCGCCCCCCGACCCCGCCGTGGTCGCCGAGGTGGAAGACTGGAACCTGGCGCAGGCCGAGAACACCCGCGAAGGCTACGAGGCCTACCTGCGGCGCCACCGCCGCGGCCTGCATGCGCGCGAGGCGCGCAGCGCCATCGCCCAGCTCAACCGGCAGTCACCGCCGCCCCCCGCCGCGGGCAGCACCAACCCCGTGCCGACCGTGATCGCGGGCGCACCGCCGGCCCCGCCACCGCCGCCGGCCGCGGCGCCCGGCATGGGCCGCGTGCAGTTCAACATCCGGCCCTGGGGCCAGGTCTTCGTCGACGGCGCCGACCGCGGCGTGAGCCCGCCGCTCAAGTCGCTGCCGCTGCGCCCCGGCATCTACACGATCGAAGTGCGCAACGGCGACCTCACGGCCTACCGCCAGCGCGTGACGGTGCAGGACAGCAAGTCCGCACCGGTCGTGAGCCACGAGTTCAAGTAAGAGGGCAGCGCGTCAGGGCGTGCCGGTGCGCAATGCGCGGCGGTACTGCACCGCCTCCGCCACATGCGCCGCCTGCACCGCGTCCTGCCCCGCGAGGTCGGCGATGGTGCGCGCCACCTTCAGCGCGCGGTGCGTGCTGCGCGCCGACCAGCCCAGCCGCGCGGCCGCCTGCTGCAGCAGCTGGCGCGCGGGGCCGTCGAGCACGGCGTGCGTGTCGATCGCGCGGCCCTGCAGCGCCTGGTTCGCGTGGCCCTGGCGTTGCAGCGCGCGGTCGCGTGCGCCCACCACGCGCGCGCGGATGCTGTCGGTCGATTCGCCCGCCGGCGCATCGAGCAGCTGCGGCGCCGACACGGCCGCCACCTCGATGTGAAGGTCGATGCGGTCCAGCAGCGGGCCGCTGAGCTTGCCCTGGTAGCGCGCGATGCGCTCGGGCGTGCAGCGGCAGGGCTTGAGCGTGGAGCCGAGGTAGCCGCAGGGGCAGGGGTTCATCGCGGCGATGAGCTGGAAGCGCGCCGGAAACTCCGCGCGACGGGCGGCGCGGGTGATCGTGATGGTGCCGGTCTCCAGCGGCTCGCGCAGCGCTTCGAGCGCGGCGCGCGTGAACTCGGGGAACTCGTCGAGAAACAGCACGCCGTGGTGCGCGCGCGAGATCTCGCCCGGCCGTGGCGGCGAGCCGCCGCCCACCAGCGCCACCGCGCTCGCCGTGTGGTGCGGCGTGGCCGTCGGGCGGTTCATCCAGCGTTCGGGCGCCAGCCGGCCGTCGAGGCTGGCGATGGCCGCGCTTTCCAGTGCCTCGTCCACGTTCATCGGCGGCAGCAGGCCGGCGAAGCGGTGCGCCAGCATCGACTTGCCCGAGCCCGGCTCGCCCACCATCAGCAGGCTGTGGCCGCCAGCCGCGGCGATCTCGAGGGCGCGTTTGGCGCCCGTGTGGCCCTTGACGTCGGCCAGGTCGGCATAGCGCGGGGCGCCGTCGCCGGGCGCGGCGCGCACGCGGGTCCAGCCGTCGTCGCTCGCGTCGACGGGCCCGCCGCCGCCGGCGACGAACTGGCGCACCACGTCGAGCAGGTGCCGGGCGCCGTACACCTGCGCACCGGGCACCAGCGCGGCCTCCTGGGCGCTGTCCAGGGGCAGCACCAGCCGCACGGTCGTGCCTTGCGTGTAGGTGGCCACGGCCATCGCGAGCGCGCCGCGCACGGGGCGCAGTTCGCCCGACAGCGAGAGCTCGCCGGCGAACTCGTGGCCGGCCAGCCGCGCGTTCTCGATCTGCCCGCTGGCCGCGAGGATGCCCAGGGCAATGGGCAGGTCGAAGCGGCCCGAGTCCTTCGGCAGATCGGCGGGCGCCAGATTGACCACGATCTTCTTGTTGGTCGGAAATTCGAGCCCGGCGTTCTGGATCGCCGAGCGCACGCGCTCGCGCGCCTCCTTGACCTCGGTTTCGGCCAGCCCGACCAGCGTGAAGCTCGGCAGGCCGTTCGCCAGATGCACCTCGACCGTGACGGCGGCGGCCTCCAGGCCGAGCAAGGCGCGGCTTTGCACCAAAGACAGACTCATTTTTCTCCCTCTCCCCAAGTTGGTGCGCCTGCGACGTGCAAGCCCAGGACCGTGCAGCGTGCAAGCGTGTGCAACTGCCGGAAACAGGGCTTGTAACGATTTGGCGCTCATCGCCGGACACCTGCGCCCTCTGGCCGGGGCGGTATTCGTGCAGTTTGGCACGCTCCCTGCTTTGAGGGTGCTCAGGTCCAACAACACACTTGCGAGGAGTTCCCTGATGACGCACCGTACCGCCGCCCAGGCGTTGATCGTTCTGGCCACTGCACTGACCGCCTCGGGCGCCGCCATGGCCCAGGCCGCCGACGCCGCCGCACCGGCGCCCGCGCCCCTGCTCACGGGCAATGTCTCGCTGACCACGAACTACAAGTTCCGTGGCCAGGACCAGGACATGATCGGCAAGAACGACTACGCCAAGACCAAGGGCTTCAAGCCCGCCATCCAGGGCGGCTTCGACTACGCCTTCGGCGACAGCGGCTTCTACATCGGCAACTGGAACTCCAGCGTCAACTGGCTCAAGGGCAACAGCATCGAGAGCGACCTGTACGGCGGCTACAAGTTCAAGGCCGGCCCGGTCGACATGGACGTCGGTGCGCTCACCTACATCTACCCGGGCAACTCGGTGGGCAACACCACCGAGCTGTACGTGGGCGCCACCTACGCCAACGACAGCTTCGGCTCGTTCACGGCCAAGTACTCGCACACGGTGTCCAAGGACTACTTCGGCTACGCCGGCGCCAAGACGGGCTCGGGCCTGAAGGGCCGCAACACCGGTTACCTGAACCTGGCCTACAGCAAGGAGATCGTGCCCAAGGTCACGCTCAAGGCCGCCGTCGGCTTCACCAACATGTCCAGCGACATCCGCAGCCTGGGCTACAAGAGCTACGTGGACTACAACATCGGCGCCACCTACGACTTCGGCAGCGGCCTGACGCTCACCGGCTCGGTGCAGGGCGCCAACAAGAAGTCCAACTACCAGGTCGTGGCCTACCCGGGCATCGAGATCCCCGATTTCGGCACCTTCGGTACCACCTACTACTCGCCCAACAAGGCACGCTTCATCCTCACGCTGACGAAGACGCTGTAATCGACACAACAACCAGGCGCGGCCCACGTTGCCGCGCCGCCTTTCATCCATCCAGAAGGAGCAACTCATCATGAAGCTGGTCACAGCCATCATCAAACCGTTCAAGCTCGACGAGGTGCGCGAAGCGCTCTCGGCCATCGGCGTGCAGGGCATCACCGTCACGGAAGTGAAGGGCTTCGGTCGCCAGAAGGGCCACACCGAGCTGTACCGCGGCGCCGAGTACGTGGTCGACTTCCTGCCCAAGGTGAAGATCGAGGCGGCCATCTCCGACGAGCTGGTCGACCGCGTGATCGAGGCCGTGGAAGGCGCCGCGCGCACCGGGAAGATCGGCGACGGCAAGATCTTTGTCTACAACCTCGAGCAGGTCGTGCGCATCCGCACCGGCGAAACGGGCCGCGAAGCCCTCTGATCGAGTCCTGGCCCGAAAGAACAACGACTATGAAAAAACTTCTTGTCTCTCTTGCGCTCGGCTTGAGCGTCTTCGTCGCCGGTACTTCGGCGCTGGCCCAGGCACCCGCCGCCACCCCTGAGGCACCGGCTGCATCGGCACCTGCTGCACCTGCCGCTGCTGCGCCCGCTCCTGCAGCGGCTGCAGCACCCGCAGCCGCCGAGGCCGCGCCCGCCGCGCCGGCCGCTGCCCCCGCGCCCAAGGTCGACTCCGGCGACACCGCCTGGATGCTCACCTCGACCCTGCTCGTGATCCTGATGACCATTCCCGGCCTGGCGCTGTTCTACGGCGGCCTGGGCCGCTCCAAGAACATGCTGTCGGTGCTGATGCAGGTCTTCGTGATCTTCTCGCTCATCAGCCTGCTGTGGGCCATCTACGGCTACAGCCTGGCCTTCACGGGCGACGGCAACTTCTTCGGAAGCTTCGACAAGATCTTCATGAAGGGCATCACGCAGGAAACCTTCGGCGCGCTGACCACGATCCCCGAATACGTGTTCTTCGCCTTCCAGGGCACCTTCGCGGCCATCACCGTGGCGCTGATCGTCGGCGCCTTCGCGGAACGCGCCAAGTTCTCGGCCGTGCTGCTGTTCTCGGTGATCTGGTTCACCTTCAGCTACGTGCCCATGGCCCATATCGTGTGGGGCGGCGGCCTGCTGGGCAAGGACGGCGCGCTGGACTTCGCCGGCGGCACCGTGGTGCACATCAACGCCGGTATCGCCGGCCTGGTCGGCGCCTACATGGTCGGCAAGCGCGTGGGCTACGGCAAGGAAGCCTTCACGCCGCACTCGCTCACGCTCACCATGGTCGGCGCCTCGCTGCTGTGGGTCGGCTGGTTCGGCTTCAACGCCGGCTCGGCAGGTGCGGCCAACGCCGCCGCCGGCCTGGCCTTCGTGAACACGGTGCTCGCCACCGCCGCCGCGGCCCTGTCGTGGATCCTGGGTGAGAGCCTGCACAAGGGCAAGGCCTCGATGCTGGGCGCCGCGTCCGGTGCCGTGGCCGGCCTCGTGGCCGTCACGCCCGCCGCCGGTTTCGTCGGCCCGATGGGCTCGATCGTGATGGGCCTGCTGGCCGGCCTGGTCTGCCTGTGGGGCGTGGGCGGTCTCAAGCGCATGCTCGGCGCGGACGACGCGTTCGACGTGTTCGGCGTGCACGGCGTGGGCGGCATCCTGGGTGCCATCCTGACCGGCGTGTTCGCTGCCAAGGGCCTGGGCGGCACCGGCGGCCTGACGCCCGACACCTTCTCGATGGGCGCGCAGGTCTGGATCCAGGTCAAGAGCGTGCTGTTCACCATCGTGTGGTCCGGCGTGGTCGCGTTCATCGCCTACAAGATCGCCGACCTGACCCTGGGCCTGCGTGTGTCGGAAGAAGAAGAGCGCGAAGGCCTCGACATCTCGTCCCACGGCGAAACGGCCTACAACCGCTGATTCGCACACAGACAGCGGGTGGTCCGGCACGGCGCCGGCCCCCGCGCTTCAAAGACCACCACCCTTTTCGATACAAAGAAGAACAACCACTCCCGGTTTTTTCAGGCGAGTCTCCTTTGGATGTTCAGCCCGCGAGCGCTTCGGCGTCAGCGGGCTTTTTTTTGCCCGCGGCCCGCGTGGCCGGGGGCACAATCGCCCCACCATGTGGACCTCCATCGAAGACAGCCTCTGCGAGCTGGGTGAATCGCCGTTCTGGCATCCGCACGAACGCGCGCTCTACTGGCTCGACATCCCGGGCCGCGCCGTGCTGCGCACGCGCGGCGAGATCGGTTCGCCCACGGCCACGGTCGAGCGATGGGCCTTGCCCACCGAGCCCGGCTGCATGGCGCCGGCACGCAGCGGCGGTCTCGTGATCGCGCTGCGCGACGGCATCTACCGAGCCCGCGAGTGGGGCGGCAGCCTCGTCGCGATGGCACGCGCGGAGCACGACGTGCGCACCATGCGCTTCAACGACGGCAAGTGCGATGCGCTCGGCCGCTTCTGGGCCGGCTCGCTCAACGAGGCCAAGGACCGCGCCAACGCCGCGCTCTACTGCTTCGACGCACGCCCGGGGGACGTCTCGCCCACCATCACCTCGATGCTGGAACACGTCACCACCGCCAACGGCCTGGCGTTCTCGCCCGACAACCGCACCCTGTACTGGGCCGACACCGCCGCGCACGTGGTGCGCGCCTGGGACTGGGACGCCGAGGCCAACACGCTCTCGCATGCGCGCGTGTTCCAGCAGTTCGACCCCAAGCTCGCGGGCTGGGTACCCAGCACGCCCACGCACTACGACGGCCGCCCCGACGGCGCCACCGTCGACGCCGCCGGTCACTACTGGGTCGCGATGTTCGAAGGCGCGCAGCTGCTGCGCTTTGCGCCCACGGGCGAGCGCGTGGCGGCCATCGCGGTGCCGGTGCAGTGCCCGACCATGCCCTGCTTCGGCGGCGACGACCTGCGCACCCTGTTCGTCACCAGCGGGCGCAAGGGCCGCCCGGCCGACGAGCTGGTGCAGCGCCCGGCCTCGGGCACCGTGCTCTCGATGCGCGTCGACACGCCGGGCCTGCCGGTGAATTTCTTCGAAGACTGAGTCGGTCCGCTGCCGAGGATGGCTCTGCACCACATCCCCCCGATCCAATGCCTGCTGACCTTCGAGGCCGTCGCGCGGCTGCGGCATGCGGGCCGCGCGGCCGACGAGCTGTGCGTGACGGCCAGCGCCGTGAGCCACCGCATCCGCCAGCTCGAGGCGCATGTGGGCTTCAAGCTCTTCGGGCGCAGCGACTTCAGCCTCACGGCCGACGGCGCGGCCTATCTGGCGAACGTGCGCGTCGGCCTGGCCGCGCTGCAGCAGGCCACGCCCGGCAGCCGTGACGCGGCGCTGCGTGCGCCGCGCCTGAGCGTGGCGGTCACGCCCACCTTCAGCCGCCAGTTTTTGATGCCGCGGCTGGAGCTCTTTCGCAACATCTACCCCGACATCGAGCTGGCGCTGCATGTGTCGATCCCGCTGCTCGACGTCACGGCCGAGCAGACCGACCTGCAGGTGCGCTACGGCATCGGCGCGTACGCCGACTGCGAGCACCGCCTGCTCATCGCCGAGGACGTGGTGCCCGCCTGCAGCCCGAGCTACCTGAACGAGTTCGGGCCCTTCGACGGCTTTCGCACCGCGGCCGAGATCGCCAGCGCGCGGCTGATCCGCAGCCCGCTCGAGCCGTGGGGCACCTGGTTCGCGAGCTGCGGCATCGACCAGCCCGAGCCGCACCTGGGCGCGCAGTTCAACGACCTGGGCCTGGTCTACGACGCGGCCGCCAGTGGCTTCGGCGTGGCGCTGGTGCGACAGAAACTGGGCGCCGCCTGGTTCGAATCGGGCCGGCTGGTGGCGCTGTCGGAGCGGCCCGTGCCCTCGCCGCACCGCCACTACATCTGCTGGCAGCCGGGCACGCTGGAGCGCTGGGAGTGCGCGGCCTTCGTCGACTGGATCGTGCAGACGCTGCACTGACCGACAGGTCTGCCCGACAAATTTTTATCAAGGTCCGGGCAAAAAACCTTCAATCCGGACGGCGCGCATCTCCCTAGAGTGCGGGGCACAACAACAGCCTCCCCGGAGACAACGCATGACCTGGCAGCAGATCTACGACCCGTTCGGCAACATGATCATTTCCACCGCGCTCGCCGCGATCCCGGTGGTGGTGATGCTCGCGTGCCTCGGCTTCTTCCACATCAAGGCCCACATCGCCGCCGGCCTCGGCCTGCTGGCGGCCCTGGCCGTCGCCGTGTTCGCCTACGGCATGCCGGCCGAGATGGCCGGGCGCGCCGCGCTCTTCGGCGGCTTCACGGGCCTGCTGCCGATCGGCTGGATCGTGCTGAACATCATCTTCCTGCAGCAGCTGGCCGAACAGAACGGCAGCTTCAAGGTGCTGCAGGACTCGCTCTCGGGCATCACCGAAGACCGCCGCATCCAGCTGCTGCTGATCGCCTTCTGCTTCGGCGCCTTCTTCGAGGGCGCGGCGGGCTTCGGCACGCCGGTGGCGGTCACGGCCGGCATCCTGATCGGCCTGGGCTTCTCGCCGCTGGCCGCCTCGGGCCTCTCGCAGATCGCCAACACCGCGCCGGTGGCCTTCGGCGCGCTCGGCACGCCGGTGATCACGCTGGCCAAGGTGCACGGCTACGACCTGATGGAAGTCACCGCGATGATCGGGCGCCAGCTGCCGTTCTTCTCGCTGCTGGTGCCGTTCTGGCTGGTCTGGGCCTTCGCCGGACGCAAGGCGATGATGGAAGTGTGGCCCGCCATCCTGGTCACGGGGGTGTCGTTCGCGGTGCCGCAGTACCTGGTGTCGAACTTCATCGGCCCCGAGCTGGTCGACATCATCGCGGCCATCGTGTCGATGGCCAGCCTGGTGCTGTTCCTGCGCGTGTGGCAGCCCAAGAACGTGTGGCGCTCGCCCTCGCTGCGCGGCAAGGACGTGAGCGCGCACGAGGCCAAGCCGCCGGCCGCCATCGTCGTGCACAGCCGCGAGGCGCTGGTGCGCGCGTGGATGCCCTGGGTGATTCTTTCGGTGTTCGTCTTCATCTGGGGCCTGCCGGCGGTGAAGACCGCGCTCAACGGCGTCTTCGCGCCCTCGTTCCCGATGGGCGGGCTGCACAACCTGATCGAGAAGATGCCGCCGGTGGTCACCGCGCCCACCAAGGAAGGCGCGGTGTACGTGCTGAACCTGCTGTCGGCCACGGGCACCGGCATCCTGCTGTCGGCGATCGTGAGTGCGCTGTTCATGAAGTACAACCCGGTCGAGATCGTGCGCACCTTTTTTCGCACGCTCTGGATGGTGCGCTACTCGCTCACGACCATCGTGCTGATGCTCGCGCTGGGCACGCTCACGCGCTACTCGGGCACCGACACCACGCTGGGCCTGGCGTTCGCCAACACCGGCGTGTTCTATCCCTTCTTCGGCACGCTCATGGGCTGGATCGGCGTGGCCATGACGGGCTCCGACACCGCGTCGAACGTGCTGTTCGGCGGCATGCAGAAGGTCGCGGCCGAGCAGCTGGGCCTGGCGCCCAACCTCATGGGCGCGGCCAACAGCTCGGGCGGCGTGATGGGTAAGATGATCGACGCCCAGTCGATCGTGGTGGCCTCCACCGCCACGCGGTGGTTCAATCACGAAGGCGACATCCTGCGCTACGTGTTCTTCCACTCGATCGCGCTGGCCTCGCTGGTCGGCCTGTACGTGACGCTGCAGGCCTATGTGTGGCCATTCACCCTGATGGTCGTCCGCTGAAAGTTGTTCCCGCCATGAATGCTCCCGTCACGACCGACCAGCACGCGCAGCTGTCGAAGGCGGAGCGCCAGGCGCAGGTGGTGCGGGCGCTGCAGGCGCACCTGCCCGCGCATGCGCTCATCTGGCACGCCGAAGACACCACGCCCTACGAGTGCGACGGCCTCACGGCCTACCGCCAGCGCCCGCTGGTGGTGGCCCTGCCCGAGACCGAGGCGCAGGTGGCCGCCGTGCTGCGCGCCTGCCATGCGCTGGCCGTGCCCGTGGTGGCGCGCGGCGCCGGCACCGGGCTCTCGGGCGGCGCCATGCCGCATGCGCTGGGCGTGACGCTGTCGCTGGCCAAGTTCAACCGCATCCTGAAGGTCGATCCGGTGAGCCGCACGGCCGTCGTGCAGTGCGGCGTGCGCAACCTCGCGATCAGCGAGGCCGCAGCGCCCTTCAACCTCTACTACGCGCCCGATCCGTCGAGCCAGATCGCCTGCACCATCGGCGGCAACGTGGCCGAGAACTCGGGCGGCGTGCACTGCCTGAAGTACGGCCTCACGCTGCACAACGTGCTGCGCGTGCGCGGCTTCACGGCCGAAGGCGAAGCGATCGAGTTCGGCGGCGAGGCGCTCGATGCGCCGGGGCTCGACCTGCTCGCGCTGGCCATCGGCAGCGAAGGCATGCTGGCCGTGACCACCGAGGTCACGGTGAAGCTCGTGCCCAAGCCGCAGCTGGCGCGCTGCATCATGGCCAGCTTCGACGACGTGCGCAAAGCCGGCGACGCGGTCGCGGCGGTGATCGCGGCGGGCATCATCCCGGCCGGCCTGGAGATGATGGACAAGCCCATGACCGCCGCCGTCGAAGACTTCGTGCACGCCGGCTACGACCTCGACGCCGCGGCCATCCTGCTGTGCGAATCGGACGGAACGCCTGAAGAGGTCGAAGAAGAAATCGGCCGCATGACCGACGTGCTGCGCGGTTGCGGCGCCACCGCCATCGCCGTGAGCACCAGCGAAGACGAGCGCATGAAATTCTGGAGCGGCCGCAAGAACGCCTTTCCGGCGTCGGGCCGCATCAGCCCCGACTACATGTGCCTGGACTCGACCATCCCGCGCAAGCGGCTCGCCGACATCCTGCTGGCGATCCAGGAGATGGAGAAAAAATACAACCTGCGCTGCTGCAACGTGTTCCACGCGGGCGACGGCAACCTGCATCCGCTGGTGCTGTTCGACGCCAACGACCCCGACGAGCTGCACCGCTGCGAGCTGTTCGGCGCCGACATCCTCGAGACCAGCGTCGCCATGGGCGGCACCGTCTCGGGCGAGCACGGCGTGGGCGTGGAAAAGCTCAACAGCATGTGCGTGCAGTTCACCGCGGCCGAGAACGAGCAGATGTTCGGCATCAAGCGCGCCTTCGACCCCGCCGGGCTGCTCAACCCCGGCAAGGTGATTCCCACGCTGCAGCGCTGCGCCGAGTACGGCAAGGAAGTGGTGCGCGGCGGCCGGCTGGCGCATCCCGACCTGCCGAGATTCTGAGAGCTTCATGAACACGGATACCGCCCTCCAGCAGGTCGTCGAGCGCGTGCGCGCCGCCGCGGCCGATGCCACATCGCTGCGCCTGCGCGGCGGTGGCACCAAGGATTTTTATGGCCAGCCACCGCGCGGCGAGTTGCTCGACCTGCGCGCGCTCGCCGGCATCACGAGCTACGAGCCGAGCGAGCTGGTCGTCACCGTGCGCGCCGGCACGCCACTGGCCGAGCTCGAGGCCGCGCTCGCTGAACAAGGCCAGTGCCTGCCCTTCGAGCCGCCGTGCTTCGATGCCGGCGGCACGGTGGGCGGCATGGTCGCCGCCGGCCTCAGCGGCCCGTCGCGCGCCAGCGTGGGCGCGGTGCGCGACTACGTGCTCGGCACCACGCTCATCAACGGCCGCGCCGAGGTGCTGAGCTTCGGCGGCCAGGTGATGAAGAACGTCGCCGGCTACGACGTCTCGCGCGTGCTGGCGGGCTCGCTCGGCACGCTGGGCGTGATCGCCGAAGTGAGCCTCAAGGTGCTGCCCGTGGCGCCCGCCGAGGCCACGCTCGCCTTCGCCTGCAGCCAGGCCGATGCGCTGCGCCTGCTCAACGAATGGGGCGGACGCCCGCTGCCGCTGAACGCGAGCAGCTGGTTCGAACATGTGCCCGGCGCGGGCGTGCTGCGCCTGCGGCTGCGCGGCGCCGTGGCGGCCGTCGAAGCCGCTTGTGCGCAGCTCGGCGGCGAACGCCAGGACCCGGTGCGCGCGGCCGCCGGCTGGGCCGCGCTGCGCGACCAGCGCATGCCGTGGTTCGCACTCGACGAAGCCGGGTCGCTGGCGCTGTGGCGGCTGTCGGTGCCGCAGACCGCGCCGGTGATCGCCATCGACGGCTGCGCCGCGCCGCTGGTCGAATGGCACGGCGGGCAGCGCTGGTACCTCGCGCCGCCCGCGCAGGCTGCGCGCTTGCGCGAAGCCGCGTGTGCCGCCGGTGGCCACGCGACGCTGTTCCGTGTGCCCGCGGCTCAATCAGCTGATTGCGACGTGCCGCGCTTCGACGCACTGAGCGCGCCGGTGGCACGCATCCATCGCGCGCTGATGCAGGAGTTCGACCCGCACGGGGTCTTCGACCGTGGCCGGCTCTTCGCAGGCGAGTCCTAAAAAAGAAACGACACCCACCCCGCGATGCAAACCGAACTAGCCCCCGAATTCCGCGACACCGATGCGGGCCGCGAAGCCGAAGCCATCCTGCGCAAGTGCGTGCACTGCGGCTTCTGCACCGCCACCTGCCCGACCTACCAGCTGCTCGGCGACGAGCTCGACGGGCCGCGCGGGCGCATCTACCTCATCAAGCAGGTGCTCGAAGGCCACGAGCCGACGCGCAGCACGCAGCTGCACCTCGACCGCTGCCTCACCTGCCGCAACTGCGAGAGCACCTGCCCGAGCGGCGTGCAGTACGGGAACCTGGTCGACATCGGCCGCAAGATCGTCGACGAGAAAGTGCCGCGCCCCGCGATGGAGTCGGCCACGCGCTGGCTGCTGAAGGAAGCGCTGCCGTCGCCGCTGTTCGGCCCTGCGATGGCGCTGGGCCAGTCGGTGCGCGGCCTGCTGCCCGAAGGACTGAAGGCCAAGGTGCCCGCCAAGCAGGACGCCGGCCGCTGGCCCACCGCCACGCACGCGCGCAAGGTGCTGATGCTCGCAGGCTGCGTGCAGCCGTCGATGGCGCCGAACATCAACAGCGCCACCGCGCGCGTGCTCGACGCGGCCGGCATCCAGGCCGTGATCGCGCCCAAGGCGGGCTGCTGCGGCGCGGTGAAGTTCCACCTCAACGACCAGGACGGCGGCAAGGCGCAGATGCGCGCCAACATCGACGCATGGTGGCCTTTCGTCGAAAGCAACGAGGTCGAGGCCATCGTGATGAACGCCTCGGGCTGCGGCGTCACCGTGCGCGAGTACGGCCACCTGCTGCAGCACGACGCGGCCTATGCCGCCAAGGCCGCGCGCATCAGCGCGCTCACGCGCGACCTGAGCGAGCTGCTGCCCGACCTCGTGCCCGCGCTGCAGGGCCGCGTGCGCGCGCCCGAGGGCGTGGTCGCCTACCACCCGCCCTGCACGCTGCAGCACGGCCAGAAGCTGCGCGGCGGTGTCGAGACGCACCTGCGCGCGCTGGGCTTCGACGTGCGCGTGGCCATGAACGAATCGCACCTGTGCTGCGGCTCGGCCGGCACCTACTCGGTGCTGCAGCCCGAGCTGGCCTACCCGCTGCGCGACCGCAAGCTCGGCCACCTGAAGCAGCTGCAGCCCACCACCATCGCCTCGGCCAACATCGGATGCATCACGCACCTGCAAAGCGGCAGCGGCGACACGCCGGTGCGGCACTGGGTCGAGCTGCTCGACGCGGCGCTGCAGGCGCCCGCAGGGTAGGGCGCGCGCGCACGGCAGGGCACGTTGCCGTCCGACGTGCGCACCGCGCGTTCGGGGCGCATCATGGCGAACCGAAGACGCTGCAAGGAGTTCGTGCCATGTCTTTCGTTTCTGCTTTTCCGCTGCGCCGTGCGTTGCTGGCCGCTGCCTGCATCGCCGGCACCGTCGCCGCGCAGGCGCAGCAGCCGCCCTCCGCCCTGCCGCCCTGGCAGGGCATCGGCACCACGCGCTATGTGTGCGGCGGCATCGGCTCCGACGAGTCGAACGCCATGCGCGCCGCCATGAAGAACCACCCGCTGTCGCTGCTGTTCGCGCGCGCCGACGGGGCGTACCTGGCCAACCTGAACGTCGCGATCAAGGGCGGCGACGCGAACTCGTCCGCCGCCATGGCCTTCACCGCCACCGGTCCGGTGTGCCTCATCGACGTGCCGGCGGGGCGCTACGTGATCGACGTGAGCACCTCGACAGGTGAAACCAAGAGCCAGACCGTGACGGTCGGCGGCGCGCCGAAGAGCGCCGATTTCCGCTTCTGAACTCAGCCGGCGGCCAGCGCCGCCTCGATGTCGCGCGTGAGCGAAGCCGGCGTGTCCAGCGGCGCATAGCGCTTGAGCACCGCGCCGTCGCGCCCGACCAGGAACTTGGTGAAGTTCCACTTGATGGCCGTGCTGCCCAGCAGGCCCGGCTTTTCCTTGGTGAGCCACTGGTACAGCGGCAGCGCGTTGCTGCCGTTGACGTCGATCTTCTCCATCATCGGGAAGCTCACGCCGTAGTTGGTCATGCAGAAGGCGCCGATTTCCTCGTTGGTGCCCGGGTCCTGCCCGCCGAACTGGTTGGAGGGAAAGCCCAGCACCGCGAGGCCCTGGCCGGCGTACTTTTCGTGCAGCGCTTCCAGGCCTTCGAACTGCGGCGTGAAGCCGCAATTGCTCGCCGTGTTGACGATCAGCAGCACCTTGCCGCGGAAGGTCGAGAGCTTCACCGGCTTGCCGTCGATGCGGGTGGCCTGGAAGTCGTAGACGCTGGTCATGGAGAGAGCTCCTCAGGTGGACGCGGAAACGCCATCATCGCGCGCGGGCGGGGTTCGCGCAAACGCCGACCACACCGCGCCCAGCACGATCAGCGCGCCGCCGACGAGGATGCGCGAGTTCATGGTGGATGCGCCCAGCGCCACCGACGAGACGCTGGCGAACAGCACCTCCGACAGCATGATCACCGAGGTCGCGCTGGCCGCCAGCTTCGGTGCGCCGTACTGCAGGCACACGTTGGCGACGATGAAGCCCGTGCCCAGCAGCGCGGCCCAGCCCAGCCAGCCGGACGAGGCGAGCAGCGGCGAATCGATGCCGCCGAACGCGGTGCCGCTCACCGCGCCGACGCCCGCGACCACGGTGCAGCCCCAGAACATGGCCAGCGCGCGCGACTCGCCCGGCGCATGCCGCAGGTGGCGCAGCACGATGTTGGTCACGGCAAAGCCGAAGCCCGCCGCCACGCCCAGCCAGTCGGGCAGGCTCGAGGGCACCGGCCAGTCGGTGCCCGGCGCCTTCAGCACCACCACCACGCCGGTGAGCGCCAGCGCCACGCGCATCAGCGCGCCGCCCGTGGGCCGCTCGCCCAGCAGCAGCCAGGCCAGCAGCACGCTCCACAGCGGCATCAGGTAGAACAGCAGCACCACGCGCACCACGTCGCCCTGCGTCACGGCCCAGTTGAAACCCACGTTGGTGAAGCCCGCCGCCAGGCCCAGCGCCACCAGCATCGGGAACGCAGCGAAGGCTTTCCAGGCGTGCCGGCGCACGAGGCCCATCGCCGTGGCGATGACGAGGTAGATCAGGCAGGTGGTCCACAGCGGATGCAGGCCGTGGCTGGCGATCTGGCGGAAGGGAATCCAGGACACGCCCCACACGAAGGCGTTGAACATCAGGGCGAGGGCGGGCATGGGGCGTTGGAGTGGGGGCGCTCGGCGCGCCGGCCATTGCACCAACGCGGTCGCGCGAAATCAGTGGTGCTTGTCGCTGCGGGCGATCGCAAGCAGGTGCTCGACTTCCTCAGGATACTTCTTGAGGTTGTTCTCGTGCCAGCGCTTGATGATCCACATGCAGCCCGCCACCACGAGGCCGAAGGCGCTGATCGCACCGTAGGCCGACAGGCCCAGGCCCGTGCACACGCTGTAGAAGCCGCCCAGCAGGAGGATGCAGGCCTGCTCGTTGAAGTTCTGCACGGCGATGGAGCGGCCCGCGCCCATCAGGTTGTGGCCGCGGTGCTGCAGCAGCGCATTCATCGGCACCACCAGGAAGCCGCCCAGGCCACCCAGGATGATGAGGAACGGCACCGCCAGCCAGACGTTGCCGATGAAGTTCATGCAGATCACCATCAGGCCCATCGCGATGCCCATGGGGATCACGCGCGTGGCCATGTCCAGCCGCATGTACATCGAGGCCACGATGGCGCCCACCGCGGTGCCGATGGTCACCACGCCGGTCAGCGCCGAGGCCTGGGTGGTGTTGTATTCGAGCGCCACGGCGGCCCAGGCCAGCACGATGTACTTGAGGTTGCCGCCCGCGCCCCAGAACAGCGTGGTGGTCGCCAGCGAGATCTGGCCCAGCCGGTCGCGCCACAGGCGGGCGTTGCAATGCCAGAAGTCGGGCAGCAGGCCGGCCAGGTTGCGCACCATGCTCTGCTCGGGGTTGGAGCGCAGCGGGCGCATCTCGACGCCGGTGTGCGGGATGCGGGTGTTGAACCAGGCCGCGAGCACGTAGACGAAGATCAGCACCGCAATGGCGGCTTCGGCCGGCGAGTCGATGCCGGTGTCGATGAACGGCAGGTCGATGAGCAGCAGCTGGCTGGACACCGCATGGCCCACCAGCATGCCGCCGAGCACGATGCCCAGCAGGATCGAGGCGATGGTCAGCCCTTCGATCCAGCCGTTGGCCTTGACCAGCTGCGACGACGGCAGCAACTCGGTGAGGATGCCGTACTTGGCCGGCGAGTAGGCCGCGGCGCCCAGGCCCACGATGGAATACGACAGCAGCGGGTGCGAGCCGAACAGCATCATCAGGCAGCCCACGACCTTGATCGCGTTGCTGATGAACATCACCTTGCCCTTGGGCAGCGCGTCGGCAAAGGCGCCCACCAGCGGGGCCAGCACCACATAGAAGACCGCGAAGATCGGCACCAGGGCGGCCCGCTGCCATTCGGGGGCGCCCGAACTTCGCATGAGATCGACGGCAACGACGAAAAGCGCTTGGTCGGCCAGCGACGAAAAGAACTGGGCCGACATGATCGTGTAAAAACCGCGCTTCATCGATGGGCTGGCTGGCCAGAGGGTCTGCTGGCGGTAGTGAAAAAGTGTCGCGTCAGGCGCGAATGGGCGGTTATAGCATGGGGGTACGACGCGAATTCAGGCATCCCCACGGGATTCGACCCCATTCCCGAAGATGCTAAAACGTGGTCTGAAACCACCCCAACACCCGCCATGCCGCGCCCCATTCTCGCCACCGTCCACACCGCCGCCCTGCGCCACAACCTCGACCGCGCCCGCCGCTCGGCCGTCGACGCCCGTGTCTGGGCCGTGGTCAAGGCCAACGCCTACGGGCACGGCATCGAGCGTGTCTTCGAGGGCCTGCGCGGCGCCGACGGCTTTGCGCTGCTCGACCTGGCCGAGGCCGAGCGCGTGCGCGCGCTGGGCTGGCGTGGCCCGGTGCTGCTGCTCGAAGGCGTGTTCGACGCGCGCGACCTGGAGCTGTGCTCGCGGCTGGACCTGTGGCATTCGGTGCACTGCGACGAGCAGATCGACATGCTCGCGGCCCACAAGACCCTCAAGCCGCAGCGCGTGTTCCTGAAGATGAACTCCGGCATGAACCGCCTGGGCTTCTCGCCCGAGCGCTTCGGCTCGGCCTGGACGCGCCTGAACGCGCTCCCGCAGGTCGACGAGATCTCGCTCATGACGCACTTCAGCGACGCCGACGGCCCGCGCGGCATCGAGCATCAGCTCGAAGTGTTCGAGCGCGCCACGCGCGACCTGCCCGGCGAGCGCTCCATTGCCAACAGCGCCGCCACGCTGCGCCATGCGCCGCGCACGCGCGGCGACTGGGTGCGCCCCGGCATCGTGCTGTACGGCAGCGCCCCCGACTTCCCCGAGCACGACGCGGCGCACTGGCAGCTGCAGCCGACCATGACGCTGTCGACCCGGCTCATCTCGGTGCAGACGCTGAAGGCCGGCGACACCATCGGCTACGGCTCGCGCTTCGCGGCCGACGGCCCGCTCACCATCGGCATCGCGGCGGTCGGCTATGCCGACGGCTACCCGCGCCACTGCGACACCGGCACCCCGGTGCTGGTGAACGGCGTGCGCACCCGCATGGTGGGCCGCGTGAGCATGGACATGATCACCGTCGACCTCACGCCCGTGCCCGACGCGCAGTTCGGCGCCGAGGTCACGCTGTGGGGCCGCTCGGCCCTGACCGGCGCGGTGCTGCCGATCGACGAGGTGGCGCAGGCCGCCGGCACCGTCGGCTACGAACTCATGTGCGCGGTCGCGCCGCGGGTGCCTTTCGCACCCGCCGACGAATGACGTGAAGGTTCTTTCCAACTGGCGCTCCGTGCGCCTGTGGGAAACCCAGGTCGAACGCGACCTGCACCGCGATCACAGCCTGCGCACGCACGGCCTGCTGATCGGCACTTTCACGCTGCTGCTGATGTGGGGCGTGTCGGCGCTGCAGATGCACCTGCTGCACGTCGAGTCGCTGGCCGTGCGCTACCTCGTCACGCTGGGCGTGGGCTACGTCGGCTACCTGTGCGTGCTGCGCTGGTGGGCGCAGCGGCTGGTGGAGCGGCGCACCGAGATCGAGGCACCCGATGTCGACCTGGGTGTCGACGGCTCCGGCGACCACGGATGCGTGACCGACGCCACCGAAGGCACCAGCGCACTCTCCGACGTGGCCAGCGGCGCGCTCGACGCCGCGGGCGGCGCCGACGAAGGCGCGATCATCGTCGTGCCGGTGCTCGCCATCTTCCTGCTGTGCGTGGCCGTCGTGCTCGGCGCGGGCTCGCTGGTGCTGCTGTACTTCAGCTGGGACGCGCTGCTGGCCGTGGCGATCGAGGTCGCCTTTTCCTATGTGTCGGCCCGCGCCGCGGTGCGCGTGGCGCGCGAAGGCTGGCTCATGGCGGCGGTGCGGCTCACCTGGAAGCCGCTGCTGGGCGCCGTGGTCTGCGCGGTGGCGCTGGGCGCGCTCATCGACCACTTCATGCCACAGGTCCACTCGCTGCCCGAGGCCGTGCGCGTGCTCACGGGGAAGGCACCGCGCTGAGCAGGTGCTCGACCAGCACCCGGCACTTGGGTGGCAGGTAGCGGCTGGGCGGGTACATCAGCCACGCGTGCCCCTGGTAGGCGCCCTGCAGCGCCCAGTCGGGCAGCACGCGCACCACGCGGCCGTCGTCCAGCGCCTCGCGCGCCGTGAAAGCCGGCACGCAGGCCACGCCCAGGTCCGCGAGCGCGCCGTCGAGCCGCATCTCGCTGTGGTTGCAGACGTAGCGGCCGTCCACCACCACCTCGACCTCGTCTTCACCGTCTTTTCGAAAGCGCCAGTGGTTGTCGCGCTCGTGCTCGCCCAGCGACAGGCAGCTGTGCGCGCGCAGGTCGTGCGGGTGCGCGATGGCGCCGTGGCGCGCCAGGTAGGCCGGCGTGGCGCACAGGATGTGCTCGACCGCCATCAGCTGCCGCGCCACCAGCCCCTCGGGCGGCGCCGTGGTCAGCCGCACCACGAGGTCGACGCCTTCGCGGATCGGGTCGATGTCGCGGTCGGCCACGATCAGCTGCACGTCCACTTCCGGATAGGCGCGCAGGAAGTCGAGCAGGTGCGGGTGCAGCACGCACCGCGCAAAGGCCTTCGGCGCGCTCAGGCGCACCCGGCCGGCCGGCGTGCGCGCGAACTGCGCGCCGATGTCCATCGCGCCCTGCGCCGCCGCCACCAGTTCGCTGCAGCGCGCAAAGGCTTCGGCGCCTGGCTCCGTGAGCCGCAGCTGGCGCGTGGTGCGCTGCAGCAGCTGCACGCCGATCTCCTGTTCGAGCCGCTTCACCTGCCGGCTCGCGGCCGAGGGCGTGATGCCCAGCAGGTCGGCCGCGGCCGAGAAGCTGCCCCGTTCGGCGACCCGCACGAAGGTGACCATCTCGGGCAGCACCTTGAGAAATGAATTCGTTCCGACCACGCAAGAGTCCTGTTCCGGCCGACGGCTGTGCGGCCCTGGTGCCGCCCGGAACAATGCGCCTTCTCTTCTTCTTTCAGGCGCCCCCGGGCCGCGGGCAGACAGTATGGATTCAAAGGCGTTGCAAGGTGCGGTCCCGGTTGGGCGCAGGTCGTGGACGGCCGGCTTCGGCCCGGCCGAGCTCATGCTGCTGCTCGTGGCGGCGGTCTGGGGCGGCAGCTATGCCGTGGCCAAGCAGGCGACGCAGCAGCTGCCCGTGCTCGAGTTCGTCGCGCTGCGCTTCGGCCTCACCTTTCTCGTGCTGCTGCCCGCGCTGCGGCCGCTGTGGCGTGACCCGCAGTGGCGCCAGGGGCTCGCCGTGGGCGGCCTGCTGGGCGCCAACCTGCTCGCCATCTTCCTGTGCGAGACCTTCGGCGTCTCGCTGACCCTGGCGAGCAACGCCGCCTTCCTCATCAGCCTGTGCGTGGCGATCACGCCCTTCGTCGAATGGTGGCTGCTGGGCCGGCGGCCCGCGCGGCGCGTGTTCTGGGCGGCAGGGCTCTCGGCCGTGGGCGCGGCCCTGCTGTCGGCGCCCTCGCTTGTCGACCTGTCGATGGGGTGGGGCGATGCCCTCATGCTCGCCGCCGCCTTCCTGCGCGCCGTCATGGTGTGCCTCACGCGCCGCCTGGCCGGCCGCCACACCCTGCCGGCGCTCACGCTGACGGCCGTGCAGTCCGGCGTGATGGCGCTGGGCGCGGCGGCGCTGTCGCTGCTGGCCGCGTCGGGCGGGCGCGCCTGGCACCTGCCGCCCGCCACGGCCGGCTTCTGGTGGGGCATGGCGTACCTCGTGCTGCTGTGCACCGTGTTCGCCTTTTTCGCGCAGAACCACGCGGCCTCGCGCAGCAGCCCGAGCCGGGTGTCGCTGCTCATGGGCAGCGAGCCGGTGTTCGGCGCGGCCATCGCGGCCCTCGGGCTGGGCGAGCGCATCGGCGCCTGGGGCTGGGCCGGCGGCCTGCTGATCGTGGGCGCCGCCCTGTGGGTCAGCCTGGCGCCGGAGGAGGGCGAGCAGACGGGGCGCCCCTGACGGCGGAAGGGGGCCGGCTGGGCGCCGCCCCCGGCTCGTGGCATCCTCGGGGGCTGCGGCGTTTCGCCGCCCCCCACAACACCAAGGAATGCAGACATGGGCGCGCAATGGAAAGCCAAGCACAAGGACGTGGCCGCGAATGCCAAGGGCCGGTTGTTCGGCAAGCTGGCCAAGGAAATCATGATCGCCGCGCGCAACGGCGCCGACCCGGCCTCGAACGCGCGGCTGCGGCTGGTCGTCGAACAGGCCCGCAAGGTCTCGATGCCGAAGGACACGCTCGACCGCGCCATCAAGAAGGGCGCCGGCCTCACGGGCGAGGCGGTGCACTTCGACCACGTCATGTACGAGGGCTTCGCCCCGCACCGCGTGGCCGTGATGGTCGAGTGCCTGACCGACAACGTGAACCGCACCGCGCCTGAAATGCGCGTGCTGTTCCGCAAGGGCCAGCTCGGCACCTCCGGCTCGGTCTCGTGGGACTTCGACCACCTCGGCATGATCGAGGCCGAGCCCGCCAGCAAGGACGCCGACGCCGAAGTGGCCGCCATCGAAGCCGGCGCGCAAGACTTCGAGCCGGGCGCCGAAGACGGCACCACCCTGTTCCTGACCGAGCCCGCCGACCTCGACCTCGTGAGCCGCGCACTGCCGGCCCAGGGCTTCACCGTGCTGTCGGCCAAGCTGGGCTACCGGCCCAAGAACCCGGTCGATCCGGCGAGCCTGAGTGCTGCGGACCTGGAAGAGGTCGAGGCGTTTCTTGCCGCTATCGATGCGAATGACGACGTGCAGAACGTGTACGTCGGGTTGGCGGGTTGAGCGCCTGACATTCAGGGCGACGCTCCCGCCGACGGGGAGCCTTGCTCCGCGAATGTCCTCCGCCCTTCGGGCTCCCCCTTAATTTCGCTGCGCAAGGCACCCCATCGACGTGAGCGTTGGGCAGTGCAGTCGTTGATCGGCCGCACACCACCGCCGCGTCCCGTGCGCAGGACACTGGGTGCTTCCCGCAGCGAAATCAAGGAGGAGGGCGAAGCCCGGGGGACATTCGCGGAGGGAAGTACCCGGTGGCCTGTGCACGCGCCCCGAACATCGTCGATAGAACCGAGCCGCCCGCCGGAGACAATCCGCGCCGGAGGAAAACAGTTCAATGACCCATTCGACGAAGAAACGAACGCCGTCGCGTGCCGCACGGCATGCCCTCGGCCTGGCACTGGCCATCGCCGGCTTCTCGGCATACGCCCAGACCGAAGCAGCCGCACCACAACCCATGGCCGCAGCTTCAGCGCCCGCCGAAGCAGCACCCGCCGCACCCCCGCAAACCCGTCTGCGCTTCAACCGCGGCACCTACAAACCCGGCATCGAGCACCTGCGCGTGGTGCGCCGCGAGAACACGGTCCAGAACGTGGCCGGACAGGTGGCGCTGAACGTCGCGTTCGCGGTGCTGGCCGGCGGCGTGGCCGCGCAAGGCTTCTCGAAAGACGACCTGGGCGGCACCACGCTCGAAGAGCTCAAGGACGATCCGCTGGGCGTCAATCCCGCCATCAGCGACCTCAACGACGCCTTGAGCAAGGTCGCCACCGACATCTACCGCAAGCGCGCCGAGGCCGCACTGGCCACCGCCCTGACCGACGGCTCCACGCCCGAGGAGATCGAGGCGGCGCGCCAGATCCCGAAGGAAGCCGACACCCCGCTGCTCCCGGGACCGTGGCACCTGGTCTACGAGAACCTGCTGGGATCGGACGAGCTGTTCCGCCTCAAGTTCGGCGCCGACCTGGGGCGCCCCGGCTTCATGCGCCCGCCGATCGAATGCCGCTACCAGTCGGAGCCGGTCGCATGGGCACGGTGGCAGGCCGACAACTGGCAACTGCTGCGCGAAGAACGCGCAAAGGCCGTGGAGGCCTGCACCAAGATCATCTCTGCCGCACCCGAGAAGCGCTGGTAAGTCCGCGCCTTCGGTCGCTCAGTACAACCCGAGCTGCCGCGTGCGCAGCCGCGCCAGCCCCAGCAGCGCATCCGTGAACGGCGTGGCCACGCCCGTCAGCTCGCCCAGCTCGCGCACCACGGTGACGAGCGCGTCGAGCTCGACCGAGCGGCCCGCTTCCACGTCCTGCAGCATCGAGGTCTTGAACGCGCCGAGCTTCATCGTCACCGCATGCCGGTCTTCGGGGCTCTGCGTGATCTCGATGCCGATGCGCCGGCCGATCTCCTTGGCCTCGAGCATCACCGCCGAGATGAACCCGCGCACGTAGTCGTCGCCCATGATCAGGTCGGTGGTGGCGCCGGTGAGCGCGCTGATCGGGTTCACCGTCATGTTGCCCCACAGCTTGAACCACACGTCCTTCTGGATCTGCGGCGACAGCGTGGTGTCGATGCCCGTGCTTTTGAGCAGCTCGACCAGCTTCTGCACGCGCGGCGTGGCCTGGCCCGAGGGCTCGCCCACGATCAGCCCGTTGCCGAAGTGATGACGCACCACGCCCGGCCCGTCGAGCGAGCAGCTGGCGTGCACCACGCAGCCGATCACATTGCGCGACGGAATGGCCTTGGCAATGGCGCCTTCAGGGTCGACGGCCGCGAGCCGGTGCCCCGTGATCTCGCCGCCGAAGCCGCCTTCGAGGAACCACCACGGCACGCCGTTCATGGCCACCAGCACGATCGTGTCGGGCCCGATCAGCGGCCCGATGCGTTCGGCCACGCCGGCCAGCGCGGGCGCCTTCACGGCGATCACCACCAGGTCTTGAACGCCCAGTGCCTCGGGGTCGGCCACCGCGTTCACCGGCACGCGCGTGCGCACGTCGCCGCGCATCAGCGAGAGGCCGTCGCGCTGGAGCGCATCGAGCGTGGCGCCGCGCGCCACCACGTTCAGGCGCTGGCCTGCCTGTGCGAGGCCGACGCCGATCCATCCGCCGATCGCGCCGGCGCCGTAGATGCAAATCTTCATGGGAACAGGCGCCTCAGTTGCGGTAGCTCGGGTCGATGCGGTCCACTTGCCGCACCAATGCATTGAACACGTCCTGCCCGGCACCGTGCGCGGGGCTGAACTGCAGCGCGTCGCGCGTGCAGCGCTGCGCGATCTCTTCGCTCACCGGAATGGCGGCGCCCATCGAAAAAGTCGCCATCTGGATCTCGCAGGCGCGTTGCAGCGTCCACAGGATCGCGAAGGTCTGCGGCAGCGTCTGGCCCCAGGCCAGCAGGCCGTGGTTGCGCAGGATCACCGCGTTGCGATCGCCAATGCTTTTCAGCAGGCGCGGGCCTTCGTCGGCATGGATCGTGATGCCCTCGAAGTCGTGGTACGCCACCATGCCGTGCAGCTGGGCGGTATAGAAATTGGTCTGCTGCAGGCCGCCCTGCAGGCAGGCCACGGCCACGCCGGCCGTGGTGTGCGTGTGCATCACGCAGTGCGCGCCGGGCAGGCCGTCGTGGATGGCCGCATGCACCACGAAGCCGGCCGGGTTCACCGGGTAGGTCGAGCCGTCGAGCACCTTGCCCTGCAGGTCGATCTTCACCAGGTTGCTGGCCGTCACCTCGCTGTAGTGCAGGCCGAAGGGGTTGATGAGGAACTGCTTCTCGCCACCGGTCACGCTGTCGGGCAGCCGCACCGTGATGTGGTTGTAGATCATCTCGGTCCAGCCCAGCATCGCGAACACGCGGTAGCAGGCCGCGAGCTCCTCGCGCGCGGCGCGCTCGTCGGGATGGATCGAGGGATGGACCAGCGCCGACGGCGCGGTGGCGAGTGTGTTCATGGCAGTTCCTTCATGTGATCAACCTTCAGCCGTGAAGCCGACCTCTTTCACGATCGGCGCCCACTTGGCGGTGTCCTTCTTCAGCAGATCGGCCAGCTCGGCCGGCGTGGAAGACATGGCTTCCAGGCCGAAGGTGCCGAGGCCGTCGATCACGTCCTTCTGTGCGAGCGCGTTCTTCATCGCCGTGTTGAGCTTCGTCACCAGCTCGGGCGAGGCCTTGGCCGGCAGGAAGAAGGCGAACCATTCGCTGTGCGCCATGTTCTTGATGCCCTGCTCGCCGAAGGTCGGCACATCGGGCGCGAAGCGGCTGCGCTTGGCACCCGACACGCCCAGGATGCGCACCTTGCCCGACTGCAGGTGCTGCGTGATGTCGCCGATGGGGCCCGACACCGCCGAGATGTTGCCGCCCAGCAGGTCGAGCATGGCCGGCTGCGTGCCGCGGTAGGCCGCGTGCTTGAGCTCGACGCCGGCCTGCTTGCCCAGCAGCGCGCCGATGAAGTGCGGCGTGGAGCCCGCGGCCGGCGAGCCGTAGTTGGCGCCGGCCGGGTTGGCCTTGGCCCAGGTGAGGAACTCGGGCACCGTCTTGATGGTGGCCGGCACGGCCGGGCCGACCGCGAAGCCGAAGTCGAAGATGCAGGCCAGGCTCACGGGCGTGAGGTCGACCATCGGGTCGTAGGGCAGCTTCTTGTAGATGTGCGGGTAGATCGTGAGGATCGACGTGGGCGTCTGCAGGATGGTGGTGCCGTCGGCCGGGCGGCCCTTCACGTAGCTCACGGCGATCTGGCCGCCCGCGCCGGTGCGGTTCTCGACCACGGCGGTCTTGGCGTAGTCGGGGCTCAGCTTCAGCGCGATGCGCCGGCAGGTGGTGTCCGAGGTGCCGCCGGCCGCGAAGCCGGTGACGATGGTGGCGTTCTCGAGCGCGGCAGCCTGCGCAAAGGCCTGCTGGCCGAGGCTGGCGAGCAGCGCCGAAGCGCCGGTGGACTGCAGCATGTGGCGGCGGGTGAAGGTCATGTCTGTCTCTTTTCGGGTGGGTGAGGAGGGAACAGGATCACGACTCGTCGCGCAGCCAGGTGACCGCGCCCGAGTGGGTCACGGCGCCCTGGTGGGCAGGGCGCACGGTGAGCGCGTATTTTTCCAACAAACCACCGTGCGCCGCCCCCGCGTTTACCTCACGTCCGGCCAGCCGCGACGCAATTTCTTCGGCGCTCAGTTCGACCGAAATGCTGCGCGCCGCGGCGCGTGCGTCGATGGCCACCATGTCGCCGTCGCGCAGCACCGCGATCGGCCCGCCGTCGGCCGCCTCGGGCCCCGCGTAGCCGATGCACAGGCCGCGCGTGGCGCCCGAAAAACGCCCGTCGGTGAGCAGCGCCACCTTGTCGCCCATGCCCTGGCCGTACAGCAGCGCGGTGATGCCCAGCATCTCGCGCATGCCGGGGCTGCCCTTGGGGCCTTCGTTGCGGATGACGATCACGTCGCCCGCTTCGTAGCGGCGGTTCTGCACGGCGGCCTGCGCTTCTTCTTCCGAATTGAAGACGCGCGCCGGGCCGCGGTGCACCAGCGTCTTCAGGCCCGCCGTCTTGAGCAGCGCGCCGTCGGGGCACAGGTTGCCCTTGAGCACCGCCAGCCCGCCGTCGCGCGTGATCGGGTTGCCCGCTGCGCGCACCACGCGGCCGTCGGGCGCGGCGGCGTCGGCCACTTCCTCGGCCAGCGTGCGGCCGGTGAAGGTGAGCGCGTCGCCATGCAGGAAGCCCTGCTCCAGCAGCGTGCGAAGGATGACGCCCGCGCCGCCGATGTAGTACACGTCGCGCGCCAGGTACTGGCCGCCTGGACGCAGGTCGGCAATGAGCGGCGTGCGCGCGAAGATCTCGGCCACGTCGTCCAGGTGGAACTTGATGCCCGCTTCGTGCGCGATCGCCGGCAGGTGCAGTGCCGCGTTGGTCGAGCCGCCCGTGGCCGAGACCACGGCGCAGGCGTTTTCGAGCGCCTTGCGCGTCACGACGTCGCGCGGCAGCGGGCCGTCGCCCATCACCGCCTTCATGAGCTGCTTCGCGGCGCGGCGCATCAGCGGCGCGCGTTCGCTGAACACCGCGGGCACCATGCTCGAGCCGATGGGCGCCAGGCCCAGCGCCTCCGACACCATGCCCATCGTGTTGGCCGTGAACTGCCCCGCGCAGGCGCCGGCCGTGGGCAGGCAGGCGCGGCTCATGGCGTCGAGCTCGTCGTGCGTGGCGGTGCCGGCCAGCACCTTGCCGATGGTCTCGTAGGTGTCGACCACGTTCAGGTCGCGCCCGTCGGGCCCGGGCATCTGCCCCGGCAGGGCAGAGCCGCCATGCACGAACACGCTCGGCACGTTGCAGCGGACCATGCCCATCATCAGGCCCGGCAGGTTCTTGTCGCAGGCGCCGATGGCGAAGATGCCGTCCCACTGGTGGCCGCGCGTGGACGCTTCCACGCTGTCGGCGATGAGCTCGCGCGAGATCAGCGAGAAGCGCATGCCCGAGTGCGCCATCGTCAGGCCGTCGCTCACCGACACCACCGGGCATTCGTGCGGCGTGCCGCCGCCGGCGTAGATGCCGGTCTTGGCGTGCTGCGCCTGCTCGCGCAGGTTGAGGTTGCACGGGCTCATCTCGCCGCCCGTGTGGAACACGCCGACGTGCGGGCGCGCGATGTCCTCGTCGTCCTGGCCCAGCGCGTGCAGGAAGCTGCGCGTGGTCGCGCGGATCGTGCCCTCGCGGATGGTCGCGGAGCGGAAGCGTTTCGTGGGGTCGGTGGGCGTGGTCATGCGGCTGGCGAAGGCTGGCTCGTGAAAGGGCGGGGCGTCAGAACATGCCGTTCTTGTTCGCGGCGGTTTCGGGCACGGGCTGCACCACGTCCCAGTGCTCGACGATCTTGCCGTTCTCGAGCTTGAAGATGTCGACGATGGCGCTGCCGCGCGTGCCCGGCTCGCGCACCGCGTTCACGTGCAGGATCACGTAATCGCCGTCGACGAAGCTGCGCTTGATCTCGCTGTGCGACTTCGGAAACTTCTCGCGCAGGAAGGCGATGAACTTGCGAAAGCCCTCGGGCCCGTCGGCCGCCGTGGGGTTGTGCTGCACGTAGCGGTTGCCCACGTACTGCAATGCTGCGTCAGCGTCCTTCTGGTTCAGGCCCTTCTCGTAGAAGGCGAGCACGGTCTGGCGGTTGGCTTCCTGCCGGGCCTGCGCGGTCGAGGCCGGGCCCGTCTGGGCGCAAGCGCCGAGAAGCAGGGCGGCGGCAGCGGCAAAAGCCGCGAGGGTGGTGCGTCGCATCGAAATTTCCTTGAAAGGGGATCAGTAGCCGTTGGGCGCGGTGGCGCCCGGCGCGGCCTTGTACTTCGCGAGCAGTTGCTTGGCGGCGGCCGCGAGCAGGATGGTGTCGACGCCCACGGCCACGAACAGCGCGCCGGCCGCGAGCCACTTGCGCGCCTGCTCCTCGGTGGTCGACAGGATGCCGGCCGCCTTGCCGGCCTTGCGGATGCGCGCGATGGCGTCGGCGATCGCGGCCTGCACCTCGGGATGGTTGGGCTGGCCCACGAAGCCCATCGAGGCCGACAGGTCGGCCGGGCCGATGAACACGCCGTCCACGCCCGGCGTGGCTGCGATGGCGTCGATGTTCTTCATCGCCTCGACCGTCTCGGCCTGCACCAGCAGGCAGGTCTGCGCGTTGGCTTCGTGCAGGTAGTTGGGGTAGGCCTGCCAGCGCGAGGCGCGCGCCAATGCGCTGCCCATGCCGCGGATGCCTTCGGGCGGGTAGCGCATGCCTTGCACGAGTTGGGCGGCCTGCTCGGCGGTGTCGACCATCGGCACCAGCAGCGTCTGCGCGCCGATGTCCAGGTACTGCTTGATCAGCGTGGTGTCGCCGACCGGAATGCGCACGACGGGATGCGAGCGCTGCGCGTCGGGCTGCGCCGACCACGCGCTGGAGATGCCCTGCAGCTGCGCGAGCACCGAGCGCACGTCGTTGGGCGCGTGCTCGCCGTCGACCAGCAGCCAGTCGTAGCCGGTGCCGGCCAGAAGCTCGGCCACGTAGCCGTCGCCCAGGCCGACCCACAGGCCGATCTGGGGTTGGCCGGCCTGCAGGGCCTGCTTGAAGGTGTTGAGTGGGGTGTGCATGAAAAACTCGTCAGACAAAACGGAAGGCGATGGAGCCGAGCGGGCCGTAGTCCGCGTGGAAGGTGTCGCCCGGCACGGCGGTGGTGGGTCGCGTGAACGAACCGCCCAGCACGATCTCGCCGGCCTCGAGGCATTCGTCCCACGGCGCGAGCTTGTTCGCGAGCCAGGCCACGCCGGTGGCCGGGTGGTTGAGCACGGCCGCGGCCACGCCCGATTCTTCGATCACGCCGTTCTTGTAGAGCAGCGCGCTCACCCAGCGCAGGTCGACCGCGTCGGGCTTCACAGGCCGGCCACCGAGCACGATGCCCGCATTGGCCGCGTTGTCGGCGATGGTGTCGAACACCTTGCGCATGGCCTTGGTGTGGCGGTCGAACTGCTCGATGCGCGCGTCGATGATCTCGATGGCGGGCACCACGTAGTCGGTGGCGGCCAGCACGTCGAAGATGGTCACGTTCGGGCCCTGCAGCTTCTTGCCGAGTACGAAGGCCAGCTCGACCTCGATGCGCGGTGCGATGAAGCGCGTGAACGGGATGTCGCCGCCCTGCTCGAAGAACATGTCGTCCAGCAGCGTGCCGTAGTCGGGCTCGGTGATCTGGCTGGCCTGCTGCATGGCGCGCGAGGTGAGGCCGATCTTGTGGCCCTTGACGACGCGGCCTTCGGCGATCTTGTGCTTCACCCATTCGCGCGAGATGGCGTAGCCGTCCTCGATGGTCATCTCGGGAAAGCGCTTGGAGAAGTGCTCGACCTGCACGCGCGACTTCTCGCTCTCGTGCAGTTCGGCGGCCAGTTGGGCGATGGTGGCGGTGGAGAGCATGGGGGCTCGCTTCTTCTTTATGGGGTGTTGAACAGGGGATGCAGGTTGCTGTGCTTGCCGTCGTACACCTGCCCCGGCGCTTCGTCGATCTGCAGCGTGATGCCGATGTGGCGCTGCGTGAAGACGGGCTCGAAGTGCGTGCGCACGGCAGCCAGCAGCTCGTCGCCGGCTTTCTTCTTCACCGCCTCGGAGCGGCCCGAGGCCATGCGCAGGTTCAGGTACACGAAGGCGTAGTCGGCCTGGCCGTCGGCCACCGCGTAATGCGCGGCGGGGTAGGCCAGCACGCGCGTGCCGCCGGTGGGGAACACCGGCTTGCCGGCCTCGTCGCGCTGTTCGAGCATGCTGTCGGCCAGCGTGCGGCACAGCGCCGACACGTCGGTCTCGGCCTCGATGTTGGGCGTGTACAGGATCACCAGGTGCGGCATGGTCGTGCTCCGTTCAAACCACCGACATCGTCGCGGCCGTGCAGGTCACCGCGAAGATCGGGATGGCCTTCATGTGGAAGATCTCGCCCTTGCCGCGCGCGGCCGCGGCCACGCTCAGGAAGGTGCGGATCTCGAAGCCGCCCTGGCCCGCTTCGCGGTAGGTGGCCTCATCGCCGTAGTCGGCCTGCGAGAGCAGCGCCTCGCGGTCGTTGGCGCACCAGCGGCGCATGAACTCGGCGTCCCACTCGGCATTGACCTTGCCCGAGTCGGGCGTGGCCGGCCAGTGCGAGATGCCGCCCGTGCCCACCAGCGCGATGCGCTCGGGCACCTTGTCGCAGGCGCGGCGCAGGGCTTCGCCGAAGGCCCACGCGCGGTGCAGCGGCGTGAGCGGCGGGCCCTGGCAGTTGATGTTCACGGGAATGACCTTGGTGTCGAAGTTCGGCGTGAGGAAGTTCAGCGGCACCATGATGCCGTGGTCGAACTTCCATTCTTCCGCGTAGGCCACGTCCACCGTCTGCATCACCTCGCGGATCAGGCGCTGCGACAGCGCGGCGTCGCCGGGGATGGTGTGCTTCTCGATGCCCAGCCACTTCGGGTCCTCGATCGGGCCCTCGTAGCTGTCGGCCATGCCGATCGCATAGGCCGGCATGTTGTTCATGAAGAAGTTCGCGAAGTGCTCGGCCGCGATGACGATCACCGCGTCGGGCTTCGTGGCGCGCATCGCCTCGCCGAAGCGATGGAACTGCGCGTGGAACTCATCCTTCACCGCCGGGTCGGCGAGGTGCGCGCGGCCGGTGATGCCGGGGGCGTGGCTGCACACGCCTGCGAATACGAGACTCATACGCCTGCCACTTTCTCGTCAGTGCCTGTTGTCATTGCGTAGATGCCAGCGCGCACCGGGCCGTACTTGCGCACGCCTTCGCGCATGGCTTCGAGGTAGTCGGCCCACGCGACGCCGAGCAGGGGCGCAAAGTGCATCAGCAGCTGGCCGTTGCACCCGAGCACGTAGAGCTTGCCGATGTCGCCGCTGCCGATGGCTTCGCGCTCTTCGTCGTTCAGGTCGTAGCCGGCCAGCAGCGTGGCGCGCGTGTCGCCGCCTTCGCCGAAGCGGCGCTGCACCTCGGCGTCGCGGTTCAGCGCGAACAGGAATTTCTGCATCGCATAGAGGCTCATGGTCAGCCCTCGATCTGGATGTTGGCCTTGCGGATCACGTCGCCGTACTTCGCGATCTCGCTGCGGATGAACTCGGCAAAGCGCTCGGGCGTGCCCGACAGCGACGCGATGCCGCCCTTGTGGAACGCCTCGGTCACGGCCGGCGATGCCAGGGCGCGGTTCACTTCGGCGTTCACGCGTTGCACGATGGCGTCGGGCGTGCCGGCCGGGGCCAGCAGGCCGTTCCACGAATTGGACTCGATGGCCACGCCCTGTTCGGCCAGTGTGGGTATCGCGGGCGCGTACTGCGAGCGCTGCGCGGTCGCCATGCCCAGCGCCACCAGCTTGCCGGCCTGCACATGGCCGCGGAACTCGGGCCAGTTGCCGAACATGACGGTCACCTGGCCGCCGAGCAGGTCGGCCAGCGCCGGGCCCTGGCCCTTGTAGGGCACGTGCACGATGTCCAGGCCCATCTGCAGCTTGAGCATCTCGCCCGACAGGTGCGCCGAGGTGCCATTGCCGAAGGAGGCGAAGCTCAGCGTGCCGGGCTTGGCCTTGGCCTGGTTGCGCAGGTCGGCCAGCGTCTTCAGGCCGCTGCCCGGGTGCGTGGCGAGCACGTGCTCCGACATGCCCATGAGCGCGACCGGACGCAGGTCCTTGAGCGTGTCGTAGGGCAGCTTGCGCACCAGGGTGGGGTTGGCCGTGAAGCTGTTGGCCACGCACACGAAGCTGTGGCCGTCGGGCGCCGACTTGGCGACCGCATCGACGCCGATCACCGTGCCGGCACCGGGCTTGTTCTCGACGATCACCGGCTGGCCCAGCGCCTTGCCGAGTTCGAGGCCGACCAGGCGCGCGACGAAGTCGGTGGTGCCGCCGGGCGTGAAGGGCACGACGATGCGCACCGGCTTGGCGGGCCAGGCCGTCTGCGCGCGTGCCAGTGCGGGCAGGGCCGCGAGTGCGGCCGCGCCTTGCAGCAGCATGCGGCGTTGAATGCTCACGCCACGCCCCAGTGCGGAATGTGGTGCGAGCCCATCGACACCGCGATGTTCTTCGGCTCACAGAACACTTCGTAGCTCCAGGTGCCGCCTTCGCGGCCCGTGCCCGAGGCCTTGGTGCCGCCAAAGGGCTGGCGCAGGTCACGCACGTTCTGGCTGTTGACGAAGCACATGCCGGCCTCCACGGCGGCGGCCACGCGGTGGGCCTTGCCGATGTTCTCGGTCCACACGTAGCTGCTCAGGCCGTAGGCGATGTCGTTGGCCAGTTCGATGGCGTGCGCCTCGTCCTTGAACGGGATCAGGCAGGCGACCGGGCCGAAGATCTCGTCCTGCGCGATCTTCATGCGGTTGTCGACGTCGGCGAACACGGTGGGCATCACGTAGTTGCCCTTCTTCACGCGGTCGGGCAGGTTCGACGGCGCCTCGAGGCCGCCGCACAGCAGCGTCGCGCCTTCCTTCGGGCCCAGCTCGATGTAGCTGCGCACCTTGGCCAGGTGGGCCTGAGAAATCATTGGGCCGACGATGGTCTTCTCGTCGAGCGGGTCGCCCACGGTGATGCGCTTCGCGCGCTCGGCGAACTTCGCGGCGAAGTCGGCGTAGATCGACTGCTGCACCAGGATGCGCGAGCCGGCCGTGCAGCGTTCGCCGTTGTTGCTGAAGATCATGAACACGGCCGCGTCGAGCGCGCGGTCGAGGTCGGCGTCCTCGAAGATCACGAAGGGGCTCTTGCCGCCCAGCTCCATGCTGAACTTCTTCAGGCCCGCGCTCTTCACGATGCGGTTGCCGGTGGCGGTGGAGCCGGTGAACGAAATCGCGCGCACGTCGGGGTGTGCCACCAGCGGCTCGCCGGCTTCCTTGCCGTAGCCGTGCACGAGGTTCAGCACGCCGGCGGGAATGCCCGCTTCGAGCGCCAGCTCGCCCAGGCGCGCGGCCGTGAGCGGCGACAGCTCGCTCATCTTCAGCACCGCCGTGTTGCCGAAGGCCAGGCAGGGCGCGACCTTCCAGGTGGCGGTCATGAAGGGCACGTTCCACGGGCTGATGAGCGCGCACACGCCCACCGGATGGAACAGCGTGTAGTTCAGGTGCGTGGGCGTGGGGTAGGTGTGGCCGTCGACGCGCGTGCACATCTCGGCGAAGTAGTAGAAGTTGTCGGCCGCGCGCGGAATGAGCTGCTTGCCGGTCTGCGCGATCACCTGGCCGCAGTCGTTGGTTTCGGTCTGCGCGATCTCGGGCACGTGCTTGGCGATGAGGTCGCCGAGCTTGCGGATCAGCTTCGCGCGCTCGGGCGCGGGCAGGCCGGCCCACTTGGGGAAGGCGGCCTTGGCGGCGGCCACGGCGGCGTTCACTTCGGCCTCGCCGCCCGAGGCGACTTCGGCCAGCACTTCCTGCGTGGCGGGGTTGACGGTTTCGAAGTAGTCGGTGCCTTGGACTGGCTTGCCGTCGATGAGGTGATGGATCTGTTGCATGGGCGTGGAGGTGTTGCGGCCTTGCGGCGGTGTGTCGTCAGTCGAGCTTGATGTCGCGCGCCTTGATCAGCGCGTGCCACTTCTTGCGTTCGGTGTCCACGAAGCGGGCCATCTCGGCGGCGTCCGTGGGGCGGGCTTCCCAGCCGGCGTCGTAGAGCTTCTGCTTCACGCCGGTGTCGTTCATGCTTTTCAGCAGGTCGGCGCCCAGGCGCGCCTGGATGTCCTTGGGCGTGGCGGCCGGTGCCACCAGCCCCTGCCAGGTGTAGGCCTCGACGGCGTAGCCGAGCTCCTTGGCCGTCGGCAGCTGGGGCAGCTGCGGCACGCGCTCGGTGGACATGGCCAGCAGCGGGACCACCTTGCCGGCCTTCACGGCGCTGATGCCGCTGGGCAGGTCGAGCATCATCAGCGGCACCTGGTTGCCCATGAGGTCCTGCAGGGCCGGCGCGCCGCCCTTGTAGGGAATGTGCAGCAGCGACACGCCGGCTTCGCGCTGGAACAGCTCGTAGGCCAGGTGGTGCGGGCTGCCGGTGCCCGGCGTGGCGATGCTGTACTTGCCCGGCGAGGCCTTGAGTGCGGCGATGAGCGCCTTGGCGTCGCTGAAGCCCGCGCCCGGCGCGGCCGTGATGATCAGCGGCGAGCGGCCCATCATGCCGAGCAGCGCGAAGTCTTTCTCGGCGTCGTAGGGCAGCTTCTTGTAGAGCGCGGGGTTGTAGACCAGCACGCCGTTGTCGGCCGAGAACACGGTGTAGCCGTCGCCCGGCGAACGCGCCACGTTTTCCGACGCGATGATCGCGCCCGCGCCGGGGCGGTTGTCGACCGTGACGGGCTGCGCGAGCTGCTGCGAGAGCTGCGCGCCGGCCGTGCGCGCGAGGTAGTCGGTGCCGCCGCCGGCCGGGTAGCCCACGACCCAGCGCACGGGCTTGGTCGGATAGGCCGAGGCGGTCTGTGCGGTGGCGGCCGGTGCGAGCAGCAGCGTGGCGGCGCTGGCCGCCACGAAGGCGGCAGCAAGGCGGAAGGTCCGGGTTCTGGCGGTCGTCATGGCGGTGTGTCTCCGTTTTTTTGAAAGGGGGTGGCGCAGTCGATCAGCGCGCGGCGATGGTGTTGACCAGGGCGCCGATGCCGTCGATCTCGGTCACGACCACGTCGCCCGGCTGGCAATCGACCACGCCGTCGGGCGTGCCGGTGAGGATCAGGTCGCCCGGCGACAGCGTCATGAAGCGGCTGAAGTACTCGATGAGGAAGGGCGCGTCGAAGATCATGTCGCGCGTGTTGCCCTGCTGCGTGACGGTGCCGTTCACCGTGGTGCGCAGCGCGAGCGCCATCGGGTCGGCCACGTCGGCCGCATCGACGAACCACGGGCCCAGCGGCGTGCAGGTGTCGCGGTTTTTCACGCGCAGGTTGGGGCGGTACCAGTTCTCGAGGTAGTCGCGAATCGCGTAGTCGTTGGCCACCGTGTAGCCGCCGATGAAGTCGTACGCGTCGTCGCGCTTCACGTGCTTCGCGGTCTTGCCGACCACGATGGCGAGCTCGCACTCGTAGTGCATGAACTTCACGTCGGCCGGGCGGTGCGTGAGCTGGCGGTGACCGATGAGCGTGCTCTGGCCCTTGACGAACACCAGGGGTTCCTCGGGCGCCTTGAACTCCAGCTCTTTGGCGTGGTCGGCGTAGTTCAGGCCCAGCGCGAGGATGGTGCGCGGGCGCGCCGTGGGTGCGAGCGGCGGAAGCCACACGAGCTGCTCCTGCGGCACGACGCGGCCGTCGGCCAGCCGTACGGCGGCGTCGGCCTGGCCGTTGAATTCGTGCGCGGTGCCGGTGTGCTCGCGGCCTTCGAAGATGACGCGTGCGTGCTTCATGCCGTTGCCTCCTTCACCAGGGTGTTGCTCAGGGTTTCGAACCCCGGCGCGGAGATGTCGATGCGGTCGCCCGCGCGGGCCAGCGGACGGCCCAGGTCGCAGCCGAGCATCAGCACGTCGCCGTGCGCCAGCGTCATGAACTCGCCCACGTCGGCCAGCAGCTGCGGCGCGGGGCGCACGAGCTGCGAGAAGTCGATCGACTGCTTCAGTTCGCCGTTGATGCGCACCTCGACGCGGAACTGCGCCGGGTCGGCCACCTCCTGCGCGTCGCGCAGCGCCGGGCCGATGCCCAGGAAGCCGTCGACGCACTTGAACTTCACCGGCGGGCGGAAGAAGCTCGCATGTGGGATCGACAGGTCGTTCAGCAGCACGAAGCCTTCGATGTCGCCCTCGGCGCCGATCACCATGCCGATGCTGGCACCGACTTCCACGTCGGACACCGCGGCGGGCACAGTGATTGCGCTGCCGTGCGGGCTCCAGGTGTTGGCCGTCTTCACGTAGAGCACGGGCGCCTTCGGCGGTGCCTTGTAGGGCGCCTCGGTCATCTGCGGCGCGAGCGCCGCGGCCTCGGCGCGGAAGTTCAGCAGCGTGCCGTACACGGTGCCGGTGGGGAGAAAGGAGGTGGTCATGGTTCGGGTTGCTCCAGCGCGATCAGTTCGTCCAGCAGGCCGTAGAGCTGCGTCAGCTTGGCCTTGCCCAGCGACTGCTCCATCCAGTCGTAGTGCGCCTCGATGCTGGTGCCCAGCCGCTTCACGAGCTTCATGCCGTGCGGCGTGGCCTCGACCACGGTGCGGCGCTGGTCGGCCGGGTCGCGGGCGCGGGTGATGAGGTTGTCGCGCTCCATGCGTGCGAGCACGCCCGTGAGGCTGGGACCGAGGATGAAGGCCTCGCGTGCGACGCGGCCGGTGTCGACCGCGCCGTGCTCGCCGAGCACGCGCAGCACGCGCCATTGCTGGTCGGACAGCGCGTGCTCGCGCAGGCTGGGCCGCGTGTGGGCCATCACGGCTTCGCGAGCCTGCAGCAGCAGGCGCGGCAAATTGCGGTGCGTGAAGGTGGTGCTCAAAAGCTGTGCCTCTCAGAATTATTTAACATGTTAAATGAATGCCGAGAAAACACGCCTGCGGGATAACCCTTGCGGGCTTGTTGGCGCTCAGTCGATCGTCGTGCCGGAGGCGCGGATCACCCGCCCCCAGCGTTCGGTTTCGCTGCGGATGTAGGCGGCCAGCTGCTCCGGCCCGCCTGCGCCGTGCGCGCCGGGCGCGGCCGGCTCGAAGCCTTCGTTCTCGAGCTTCTGGCGCAGCGCGGGCTGCGCGACGAGGCGGGCGATCTCCTGGCTGCAGCGGTCGATGAAGGCCTTGGGCGTGCCCGCGGGCGCGACCACGCTCTGCCACGCCACCGCCTCGAAATCGGCGGTGCCCGCCACGCCCGACTCGGCCACGGTCGGCACGGCGGGGAAGGTCGGCTGGCGCTTGCGCGAGGTCACGGCCAGCGCGCGCAGCTTGCCGCTGCGCACGTGCTGCAGGGCCGGCGCGATGTCGGTGAACATGAGCTGCAGCTGGCCGCCGAGCAGGTCGGTCAGCGCGAGCGCGCTGCCCTTGTAGGGCACATGGACCATGTTCGCCGCGGTCGCGACCTTGAACATCTCCGCGCCCAGGTGCTGCGGGCTGCCGTTGCCGGCGGAGCCGTAGCTCAGCGCATCGGGCCGCGACTTCGCGAGCGCCACCAGCTCGGCCAGCGTGTTCGCCGGCACCGACGGATGCACCACCACCATCAGCGGCACCGCGCCGATGAGGCCGACCGGTGCGAAGTCTTTCGCGGGGTCGTACGAGAGCTTCTTGTAGAGCCAGGGGTTGATGGCGAGCGTGGTGCTGGTCGCGACCAGCAGCGTCGAGCCGTCGGGCGCCGCGCGCGCCACCTGCGAGGCGCCGATGGCGGTGCCGGCGCCCGGCCGGTTGTCGACGATCACGGTGCGGCCCAGCGCAGTGCCCAGCTGCTGCGCGATGAGCCGGCCGAGCATGTCGGTCGTGCCGCCGGGCGCGTAGGGCACGACGATGGTGATGGGCTTTTCGCCTTGTGCCCGCACGAGGGCGGGACCTGCGGCGCAGACGGCGGCGGACAGCGCGCCCAGATGGCGCAAGGCATGGCGACGGTTCATTGGCTTGTCTCTCTTTCTTGTTCGGATGTCGGTGCGGCCACCGCGGCGGCGCCGCGCAGCAGGTCGACCAGCGCGAGCGCGTCGGACGGCACGGCATGTCCGCGCCAGGCCACGTGCTGGTCGGGGCGCGAGATGACGAGTGGCCGGTCGTACACGGCGGTGGCGGCCGAGGCGCGGATGTCGAGCGTGCGCAGCGGCAGGCCGCGCGCCGCTGCGGCGGCTTCGAGCGGCGCGACATCGATCGCGGGGTCGAAGCGCAGCAGCGTGTAGCCCTCGCCGGGCATCGCCATCGCGTCGTACAGCGAGCGCCCGTCGTCCAGCCACAGGTGCGGCGTGCGGCAGCCCGGCACGGTCGAGGGCGTGAACTCGTACATCGTGTAGGCGGGGGCGACCTCGCCGTCGTAGGCGATGAGCGGCGAGCCCTCGTAGAAGTAGCCGAAGTTGAGGCCGCCGCAGCAGTACTGCTGCACGTTCAGGTCGTACAGCGCCTGGCCGCGTGCGGCGCGCAGCGCGTCGCCCTCGGGCCCGGGCGCCTCGATGTTCTCGGGCACGCCTTCGCGCTGGCGCTGGAGCGCGAGCGCGTGGTTCATCGCGAACCGCGACACCTGCTCGGTGATCGGCTGGCGCTCGGCCTCGTGCGCCGCGAGCGCGCCCTCGGCCAGCCAGCCGTGCAGCCGGCCCGCGAGCAGCCACGAGAGGTTCATCGCATCGGCGATGCCGGCGTTCATGCCATAGCCCGCCATCGGAATCCACAGGTGCGCCGCGTCGCCGCAGATGAACACGCGGCGGTCGCGGAAGCGGTCGGCCACGAGCCGGCGCCCGACCCAGTCTTCGTTGGAGATCACTTCGTACTCGAAGTCGTCGCCCACGCCCAGGATCTGGCGGATCGCCCAGTCGCGGTCGATCGAGTCGAAGTCGGTCTCCTCGGGCAGCAGGTAGTTGTGCAGCAGCCAGGTCTCGCGCCCGTCGATGGCGTACACGTTGCCGCAGCGGCGCGGGTTCAGCGCGAAGGTGGCCCAGGCCGGCGGATGCTTCAGCAGGCCCAGCAGCGCGGGCGCGCGGAAGTAGGTCGACTGCACGCGGCCCACCACGTCGGTGCCGTGCAGGCTGGCGCCGATCTTCTTGCGCACCGTCGAGCGGCTGCCGTCGCAACCGACGAGGTACTGGCAGCGGATGCGCACCGCGCGGCCGTCGTCCAGGTCCACGCCCGTGGCCCACACGCCCTCGTCGTCCTGTTCGAAGTCGTCGATGCGCGTGCGGTTGCGGATGCGCAGGCCGGGCGTGGCCTCGGCATGCGCGAACAGCACCGGCTCGAGAAAGATCTGGTTGATGCGGTGCGGCGGCTCCGCCGTGGGCCACCAGGTGTCGGGGCCGCCGGTGGCGGTGTAGCGCTCGCGGCGCGCGGGGATCGGAATGCGCGACAGCTCCATGCCCGTCACGGCCGTGCGGTAGGCCACGTCATTGGGGTGGTCGGCCGGCAGGCCCGCGTCGCGCAGCGCCTGCGCCACGCCCAGGCGGCGGAACACCTCCATCGAGCGCGCCGCCACGTGGTTGCACTTCACGTTGGGCGGCTCGCCGCGGTGGCGGATCTCGGTCACCAGCACGTCGATGCCGCGTTGCGCCAGGTCGATGGCCAGCGTCAGCCCCACGGGGCCGGCGCCGACGATCAGCACCTGGGCTTGCAGTTGCTCGGTCATGGGTCGCTTGTCTCCAGATTCTTGTGAGGCGCCATTACAGTGCCGAACCGGCTCGCGGAAAAAGTGAAACTTTCATGGCCATTCATAAAAAACCACTATCAATGCGTGGCGTGCCCTCTGTGCGGCAACTGCGTGCGTTCGCGGCCGTGTACCACAGCGGCCAGCTGTCGAGTGCGGCGGCTGCGTTGTCGCTGACGCAGCCGGCCGTCAGCGTGCTGCTGCGCGAGCTCGAAGCGCGGCTCGGCGTGCGCCTGTTCGATCGCACCACGCGTTCGCTGCAACGCACCGAGGCCGCGAACGAGGCCATCGCCTATGCCGAGCGCGTGCTGGCCGAACTCGATGCGCTGGGCACCGGCATGGCCGAGCTGGCGGCGGGCCGGCGCGGGCGCGTGCGCATCGCGGCCACGTCCACCATCGCGCAGACGCTGATGCCCAAGGCCCTGCGCCGCTACCTCGACCTGCACCCCGACGTGAAGGTGGCCATCGAAGACTGCGCGCCCGGGCAGTTCGTGGAGAAGGTGCTCGGCGAGCAGGTCGACTTCGGCGTGGGCACGCTGCAGGCGCGCACGCCGGGGCTGGACCAGCGCGTGTTCGTGCACGACCACCTGGCGGTGATTGCCGACCGCGACCTGCGCCTGCCCGGCACCGACCGCATCACCTGGCGGCAGCTCGCGGGCCATCCGCTGATCACGGTCAAGCCGGGGTACGGCGTGCGCAGCAGCATCGACATCGCTGCCGCAACCGCCGGCGTGCGGCTGGACATCGCCTACGAGGTGACGCTCCTGACCACGGCGCTCGCGATGGCGGCCAGCGGGCTCGGCCCGGCGCTGCTGCCGGCGTCGATCCTCGCGCATGCCGACCACACGCGGCTGGTCGCGCGGCGGCTCATGCGCCCGACGGTGGCGCGCAACATCGCGGTCGTGACGCGGCAGGGCCGTTCGCTCTCGCCGGCCGCGGCGGCGTTCGCGGACCTGCTGGTGCGCGAATTCGCCATCGCCTGAACCGCGCCCCCTAAACTCGCTGCATGGCCAAGGACAAAACAACTTTCGTCTGCAGCGAATGCGGCGGCACCAGCCCCAAGTGGCTCGGCAAATGCCCCAGCTGCGGTGCATGGAACACACTCATCGAACAGGTCGCCGGCGCGGCCAACGGGCCGGCCAACAACCGCTTCGGCACGCAGTTCGCGTCGCTCGCGGGCGCCTCCGAACTCGCCACGCTCTCGGAAATCGAAGCCACCGATGTCGCACGCACGCCCACCGGGCTCGACGAGCTCGACCGCGTGCTCGGCGGCGGCATCGTGTCGGGCGGCGTCACGCTGATCGGCGGCGACCCGGGCATCGGCAAGTCGACGCTGCTGCTGCAGGCAGTCGACGCGCTGCAGCGTGCGGGGCAGAACGCGCTGTACGTCACCGGCGAAGAAAGCGGCTCGCAGGTGGCGCTGCGCTCCAAGCGGCTCGGTCTCGACCACTCGCAGGTGCAGGTGCTGGCCGAGATCCAGCTCGAAAAGATCATCGCCACGCTCGACGCCACGCGCCCGGCCATCGCGGTGATCGACTCCATCCAGACCGTCTACTCCGACCAGCTCACCTCCGCGCCCGGCTCGGTGGCGCAGGTGCGCGAATGCGCGGCGCACCTCACGCGCTTTGCCAAGACCAGCGGCACGGCCGTGGTGTTGGTGGGCCACGTCACGAAAGAGGGCGCGCTCGCGGGCCCGCGCGTGCTCGAGCACATGGTCGACACGGTGCTGTACTTCGAAGGCGACACGCACTCGAGCTTTCGCCTCGTGCGCGCCATCAAGAACCGCTTCGGCGCGGTGAACGAGATCGGCGTGTTCGCCATGACCGAGCGCGGCCTGAAGGGCGTGACCAACCCGAGCGCGATCTTCCTGAGCCAGCACGCCGAGCCCGTGCCCGGCAGCGTGGTGCTGGTCACGCTCGAAGGCACGCGGCCGATGCTGGTGGAAATCCAGGCGCTGGTCGACAACGGCGGGCCGAGCCCGCGCCGGCTGTCGGTGGGCCTGGACCGCGACCGCCTCGCGATGCTGTTGGCCGTGCTGCACCGCCACGCGGGCGTGGCCTGCATGGACCAGGACGTGTTCGTCAACGCGGTGGGCGGCGTGCGCATCAGCGAGCCCGCGGCCGACCTGGCCGTGATGCTGGCCATCACCTCCAGCCTGCGCGGCAAGCCGCTGCCCAAGGGTTTCATCGCCTTCGGCGAAGTCGGCCTGGCCGGCGAGGTGCGACCTGCGCCGCGCGGCCAGGAGCGCCTGCGCGAAGCCGCCAAGCTGGGCTTCAGCGTGGCCGTGGTGCCGAAGGCGAACGCGCCGCGCAAGGGCACCAAGGAGATCGAGGGCCTGACCATTCACCCGGTCGACCGCATCGAGGAAGCGATGGACGTGGTGCGGCGGCTCGACTGACGCGCACCCGCACGACAACACCCCCACCAGGAGACCCCCCATGCAACTCATCGTCTCCGCCGGGCTGATCGCCGTGGTCGTGCTGTGGGGGCTGGTGTCGCCCGCGTCGCTCGACCGCGTGTTCAGCACCGCGCTCGCCGACATCACGCGCAACTTCGGCTGGTTCTACCTGTGGGTGGTGCTCGGGCTGGTGGTGCTGGCCTTCTTTCTGGCGTTCAGCCGCTTCGGCGACCTGAAGCTGGGCGACGAGGACGACGAGCCCGAGTTCTCCATCGGCGCCTGGTTCGCGATGCTGTTCGCGGCCGGCATGGGCATCGGCCTGGTGTTCTGGGGCGTGGCCGAGCCGATCTCGCACTATGCGAACCCGCCGCCCGGCGTGATCCCCGGCACGCCCGATGCGGCCGGCGTGGCCATGCGCTACGCCTTCTTCCACTGGGGGCTGCACCCGTGGGCGATCTACGGCATCGTCGGCCTGTCGATCGCCTTCTTCAGCTTCCGCCGCAAGGCGCTGCCGCTGGTCAGCTCGGCCACCGAGGCGCTGCCGTGGCGCTTCGTGCAGCGGCTGTCGCCGGCCTTCAACGTGCTGGCCGTGGTGGCCACCGCCTTCGGCGTGGCGGCCTCGCTGGGCATGGGCGCGACGCAGATCAACAGCGGGCTGCACGCGGCCTTCGGCACGAACATCGGCCGCTGGACGCAGGCGGTGATCATCGTGGTGACGACGGTGCTGTTCATCACCTCGGCGGTCACCGGCGTCGAGCGCGGCGTGAAGTGGCTGTCGATGGGCAACCTGGTGCTGGCCGCGCTGCTGGCCCTCACGGTGCTGGTGGTGGGGCCGACCATCGCCATCGTCGAGACCTTCACCAACACGCTGGGTTCGTACCTCGCCGAGTTCGTGCGCATGAGCCTGCGCATGAACCCGTTCCGCAACAGCTCGTGGGTGGCCGACTGGACGCTCTTCTACTGGGCCTGGTGGCTGGCGTGGTCGCCGTTCGTGGGCCTGTTCATTGCGCGCGTGTCGCGCGGCCGCACGATCCGCCAGTTCATCCTGGGCACGGTGATCGCGCCCACGCTGGTGGGCTTCGCGTGGTTCTCGGTGTTCGGCGGCGCCGCGCTCAACTTCGAGATCTTCCAGGGCGTGCCGCTGGTCGAGTCGGTGAAGGCCGACGTGTCGACCACCATGTTCGTGATGTTCAAGGCCATGCCCATGGGCGGGCTGCTGTCGATCGTGGCCACGCTGCTGGTGTTCGTGTTCTTCGTGACCTCGGGCGATTCCGCGACGCTGGTGCTGGGCATCATGAGCACGAAGGGCAATCCGAACCCGCCGGCCCGCGTGAAGATCACCTGGGGCGTGCTGGTGGCGGCGATTGCGCTGAGCCTGCTGTTCGCGGGCGGCATCAAGGCCATACAGACGGCGACCATCGTGTTCGCGCTGCCCTTTGCGTTCGTGATCCTGCTGATGGCGTTGTCGGTCACGCTGGCCATCCGCGACGACTGGAACGCCGAACAGAAGCGCGAACGCGAGCTGCGGCGCAAGATGCGGCAGCTCGTGAACTGGTAGGGCCAAAAAAACGCCCGGCGCGCGGTGGACACGCGCCGGGCCTACCCTCCCTACCTTCCCTGGCCTCCCTGGCCTTCTGTGTTTCTTTGCTTGCTTAGCTTCCGATGTGCATCGTGAACGCCGGCCCGTTGTTGAGCACGCACTGGCCGCTGCCCAAGGTGGCGGAGTTCATCGTGTACTGGCAACTCAGGTTGCCGCCGCGACTGCCGGTGGCGTTCGCCACCCCGGCGGTACGCGAGCCGGCCACGCGGGTCGCCTCTCCCTGAAACTGTTCGGCACCGATCTGCGCATTGAAGTGGCCGCGGCCGTTCATGTCGTTGGTCACCGTGCCCCCGACGGCGCCGTAGCGCGCGGCTTCGGCGTTCGACGGATACAGCCGCGCGCTGAAGGTCTGTGACACCGGCCCCGGTGCCACGGCGTAGCTTTGCTGCGACGGCGCGACGGGAGCGGGTTGACCGAGCGGCACCACGTAGCAACCGCTGAGGACGGTGCCCGCGAGTGCGGCGGCAAGGGTGAGTCGAACGAAGGTGACGGAACGCGGGATGTTCATGCGTTTCTCGGTGGCCCGGGCAGATGCCCGTGCGGCGAAATGTGCCCGCACCCGCCCCGGCATCGTGCGCCTTTCGCCGGGAGTACCGCTTTCTGCGCCCGGCGGTAGCCACGGCGGCTACTGCGGCGGGGTCGGGGCCGCACAATCGTGGGCCGTTTCTCGCAGGCGCCGAATGAAATCCACCGCACCGCCCATTGCCGCCGTCATGGTCCACGTCACCGATGTGAACGCGGCACTGCGCTGGTACGCCGACGCCTTCCCCGATGCGGTGCCGATGTCGATCGGCTCGCCGGCCTTCGAGTGCCTGTCGGTCCACGGCGTGCTGCTGGAGCTCGTGCCGGCCGATGCGAAGGTCGGCGCCGGTGCCTTCGGCTCGGTCGTGTACTGGAACGTGGCCGACTTCGATGCGGCGCTGGCTCACCTTCAATCGTGCGGCGCGCCGCTGTACCGCGGCCCCTTGCGGCTCGAGGGCGACGAACACATGGCCCAGGTACGCGACCCCTGGGGCAACTGCATCGGCCTGCGAGGGCCTTCCACCGGGCGGCGACAATGCGCCCCATGAATTTCCAGAAATTGCTGGTGCCCGTGGGGGCCGTCGTTCTCCTCGGCCTGTCCTGGCACCAATACGGATGGGGCGGCGTGGCGTTCGCCGGCGGTGCGATCGTGATGTTCCTGCTGATGCACTTCAACCGCACGATGCAGGTGCTCAAGCGGGCCGCCGACCGGCCCATCGGCACGGTGGCGAGCTCGGTGATGCTGAATGCCAAGCTCAAGCCCGGCGTGACGCTCATGCACGTCATCGCGATGACGCGCGCGCTCGGCGAGCAGCGCTCGCCCGAGAACGAGCAGCCCGAGCTGTACCGCTGGACCGATGCCGGCGGTTCCTACGTCGATGCCGTGTTCAACGGCGGCAAGCTGCAGAGCTGGACGCTCACGCGGCCCGAGACGCCGGCCGACGAAGAAACGCCCGCGGCCTGAAGGCGGCGCGGGCGCTTTGCCTGATTCAGAACCTCAGAACGGCGCGTCTTCTTCTTCGGGCGTGTCGGCCTGCGTTGCAGGCGCCGTGGCCGTAGCTGTAGCCTTCGGCGCTTCATCCGGCGGTGCCGCCGAGAACGCCGCCTCGCCGCCCAGCGCGTCGAGCAGCGCCGGCACCAGCTGGCCGAGTTCGCCGGTGGCAATGGCCACGTCGGCGTCGAAGTTGTCTTCCTTCTTGCCACCCGCCGCACCATCGCCCGTGCCTTCGAGGAAGGTGATCTTGCGAATCAGCAGGCCGTGCGTGAGCTCAAAGGACACGCGGTCGTCCCAGGTGAGCGCCAGGCGCGTCGGACGCTTGCCGTCGGTGATGTGCTGCTTGACCTCGTCGATGTCCAGCGCGTGCTTGGCGTAGCGCACCACGGCCTTGGAGTCGTCCGAGGCCTTGAGCTCGCACTCGCGGTCGATGCTGAAGCCGGCCGGCGGCTCCTGCGTCAGCAGCCAGTTGGCCATGGCGGCGGCCGGCTCGATCTGCGTGTTGATCAGCGCCACGGCAAAGCCGTCGAGCGACTTCACGAGGCTGGTGACCACTTCGTCGGCGCGCGCCGCGTTGCCGCAGTTGATCACGAGGCGGTTCTCGGCCTTGTCGATCCACACCGTGACGCGCGCGCTGCGCGTGAAGGCCATGGGCAGCAGCTCCAGGGTGATGTCTTCCTTGAGCTCCTTCTTTTCCTTCTTGCCGGGCTTGCGGCCGGTGGTGGTCTCGATCTGGGCGCAGCGCTCGTCGAGCTTGCGGCGCACCACGGAGCCGGGGACCTGCTTGCTCTCGATCATGTACTCGACCAGCCACTGGCCGTCGATGGACTCCACCAGCGGGCCGTTGGCCTCGCCGCGCGGCTCGACCCAGCCGGCGGACTTTTCCTGCGAGGGGCCGCAAGGCACGAAGCGTTGCTTGGCCAGCCCTTCTTCTGCCTCGGTCAGTGATTGGGACCAGGCAGGTTCGATGCGATAGACGATGACGTTCTTGAATACGGACACGGGAACCCTTTTTCCACTGGTTGGCACAACCGGCCATTGTCGGGCACCCGGTTCCGGGCTCGGCCGTAAAATCGAAAGCTTTTGCGACTTCCCAGTGGGTCGCACCCCCACACCGCTCCCAAAGGAATCAGGAAATGAGCTCGATCCCCCCCTCGCTGGACGACCGTGACGGCAAGATCTGGATGGACGGCGAACTCGTGGACTGGCGCGACGCCAAGATCCACGTGCTGAGCCACACGCTGCACTACGGCTGCGGCGCCTTCGAGGGCGTGCGCGCCTACAAGACGGCCGACGGCGCCACCGCCATCTTCCGCCTGGCCGAGCACACCGAGCGCCTGTTCAACAGCGCCAAGATCCTGCGCATGAAGATCCCGTTCTCGCAGGAACAGCTGAACGAAGCCCAGAAGCAGGTCGTGCGCGAGAACAAGCTCGAAAGCTGCTACCTGCGCCCCCTGATCTGGATCGGCTCCGAGAAGCTGGGCGTGAGCCCCAAGGGCAACAAGATCCACGCCATGGTCGCGGCCTGGTCGTGGGGCGCCTACCTCGGCGAAGAGGGCATGCGCCGCGGCATCCGCGTGAAGACCTCTAGCTACACCCGCCACCACGTCAACATCACGATGACGCAGGCCAAGACGGTGAGCAACTACACCAACTCGATCCTCGCCAACATGGAAGCGCTGGACGACGGCTACGACGAAGCGCTGCTGCTCGACGCGAGCGGTTTCGTGTCCGAAGGCGCGGGCGAGAACGTGTTCGTGGTCAAGGGCGGCGTGGTCTACACGCCCGACCTGTCGGCCGGCGCCCTGAACGGCATCACGCGCAACACCATCCTGCACATCTGCAAGGACCTGGGGATCGAGCTGGTGCAAAAGCGCATCACGCGCGACGAGGTGTACGTGGCCGACGAGGCCTTCTTCACCGGCACCGCCGCTGAAGTCACGCCCATCCGCGAACTCGACCGCATCGAGATCGGCAACCGGGGCGACGGCGGCGCGCGCGGCCCGGTCACCGAGAAGATCCAGTCGGCCTTCTTCGACATCGTGAACGGCAAGAACCCCAAGTACGCCCACTGGCTCACGAAGGTCTGAGGAACAGCATGTCCACCAATGCAGTCGTCGAACTCCTCGCGAAGGAGCTCAACCACCAGGGCGGCGTGTTCTGCCCCAGCCCCAAGGCCGACATGAAGCTCTGGAACAGCCACCCGAAGGTCTACCTCGACGTGGCGCGCACCGGCGAAGCCAAGTGCCCGTACTGCGGCACGGTGTACCGTCTGAAGGCGGGCGAGACCGTGTCCAGCCGCCACTGAGCGGCCAGGCGGAAAAAAGAAACCGGCCCTTGCGGCCGGTTTTTTCGTTTCAGCTTTGCCGGGCCGTGGGCCACAGGCCGCGCCACGGATCGGGGTCCTGCGATTCCTGCGCCAGCCGCAGGTAGACCATCGCGATCCACAGCACCGCCAGCCCGATCTGCGCGTCGCGCATGGCCGAGTTCACGCTCGACGCGATGAGCGCGATGAGCGTGGCGGCCAGCGCGTAGCGGCCGGCGATGTCGGGCCGGCGCCAGGCCTGCCAGACGGCGACGAGCATGATCGCCAGCAGGCTCAGGATGCCCGGGATGCCGCTTTGCGCGCCCACCCAGAGGAAGTCGTTGTGCGGCATGTTGGAGTCGGCGAACAGCGCCGGGCCGCGCTTGTGCCACTGGTCGGTCCAGCCGCCGATGCCCCAGCCCGCGACGGGCTGGTCGGCGATCATGGCGCCGGTGTCGCGGTACATGTAGTAGCGGATGATCCAGCTGCCGTGGAACACGGCGCCGGTCTGCGCCTTCTCGAGTTCCTCGATGCCGGTCTCGACCTTCTGCTGCAACTGCGGCAGCTGGTACAGGCTCGCGCCGATCACCACCGCGCCCAGGATCAGCGCCGCCGACAGCGCCTTCAGGTGGTTCTTCCACTGGTGCAGGCAGACCACCGGAATCACCAGCAGCAGCGCCAGCACCGAGGTGCGCGACGTGAGCGGCAGCGCGACGACGGCGCCCAGCCCGAGCACGAGCGCGAAGGCCGCCAGTGCGCGCAGGGGCCGGTGCCCCGTGATCTGCGACAGCCCATAGACCGCGGCGCTGGCCGCGACGATGCTGAACAGCAGCGCGTTGCTGATCGACTTGTTGCCCACTTCCATCACCACGCCGCGCAGCGCGCCCGGCACCGGAAAGCCCAGGCTGTAGTGCAGCACGATGAGCACGATGTTGAGCGCCGCGATCAACAGGAAGCCGCGCAGCGCCCACAGCGCCTCCTCGCGCGTGAGCGCCATCGCCATCAGGAAGGTGAAGGCGATGCGCAGCCCGTGGAACAGGTTGGAGGGGGTCTCGGGGTAGTGCGGCCGCACGGCCAGCACGATGAAGGTCCAGGCCACGTAGGCGACCACCGGCCACCACAGCGGGTTGGCGCGCAGCCGCGCATAGCGCTCGCGCAAGCCGCCGCCCACCAGCAGGGCAAACAGCAGCACGATGGCCGACAGGTAGGTGACGCCGACCGGCATGAACACCACCAGCCCCCAGAACATGGCCGCGGGCCGAACGATGTGCGATCTCTGCATAGGGCCGGGATTTTAGGTGCGGCCCCTCGGCCGAACCTGACTTGCCCCTGCGCACCCGAAGGCGCTCAGTGCGCTGCGGCGGCAGGGCCTTTGGCCGGCAGGCGGATCACGAAGCTAGCGCCGCCACCCGGCCGGTCTTCGCAGCGCACCGATCCGCCGTGGCGCTCGGCGATCGACTTCACCAGCGCCAGCCCCAGGCCGACGCCGCCGTTGCGCTCGCTGGCGCCCGGCAGGCGGTAGAAGGGCTCGAAGATGCGTTCACGCAGCGTCGCCGGCACGCCCGGCCCGCGGTCGTTGACGCGCACCGTGGCGTAGCCGCCGGCGCTGCCGAGTTCGACGCTGATCTCGCCGGCACCGTAGCGGCGGGCGTTTTCCAGCAGGTTGCGGATGGCGCGGCGCAGCAGGCGCGACACGCCCGGCACGGTGAGCGTGGCGTTGTCGGTGCCTTCGGCCAGGTCGAGTTCGGCGTTCACCTGCGCGCACTCTTCGGCGGCCAGGCCGGTCAGGTCGACGGCTTCGATGGTGCCCATGTCGGCCTCGCTGGCGTCGAGCCGGCTGGCCAAGAGGATCTCGTCGATGAGCTGGTCGAGCTCGCCGATGTTGCGCGAGATTTCCTCGCGCGCCGCCGGGCTGGGCTGGTCACCCATGAGCTCCAGGCCCATGCGGATGCGGGTGAGCGGCGAGCGCAGCTCGTGCGAGGCGTTCGCCAGCAGCGACTTGTGGGAACGCACGAGCTGCTCGATGCGTTCGGCGGAGGCATTGAATCGCTTGGAGAGATCGGCCACTTCGTCTTGTCCTTCCTCGATCACGCGCGCCGAGAGGTCGCCCTCGCCCCAGCGCTGCACGCCGCGCTGCAGGGTCTCGAGCCGCTGGGTGATGCGCCGCACGATCGGGTAGACGCCCAGCGCCACCGCCACGCCCACGAGCGCAATCATCCAGCCCAACCCGAACGGGGTGCGCCAGGGCGCGAAGCCGCCGGTGCCGGTGGGGCGCTCGCGCGGCGCCACGCGCAATGTCATGTCGCGGCCGTCGCTCAGCTGCACGTCGAACTCCAGGCCCTGGCCGGGCACGCGCATGGCCTTGCCGGTGCCGATGGTGCGGTCCTGGCTATCGAGCACGACCACTTCGCGCGGCACCGGCGCCAGGCGTTCGCGCTCGGCCTCGGCGGCCACGCGCACGATCCAGTTGGCCATCAGCGTGAGGATGACCACGCCGCCGACCACCGCGAGCCAGATGCGGACGTAGAGGTGGCGGCGGTAGAGGCTGCGCAGCATCGCGGGGCGGTCCTGTCAGGTCAGTCTTGCTGCTTGGCGAACACGTAGCCCACGCCACGCACGGTGAGGATGCGCTTGGGGTTCTTCGCGTCGACCTCGATGGCGGCGCGGATGCGGCCCATGTGCACGTCGATCGAGCGGTCGAAGGCCTCGAGCTCGCGGCCGCGCACGGCTTCCATGATCTGGTCGCGCGTGAGCACGCGGCCCGCGCGCTCGGCCATCGCCACCAGCAGGTCGAACTGGTAGGAGGTGAGGTCGGCCAGCGCGCCGGCGACCGACACGGTGCGCGCGTTGCGGTCGATCTCCAGCGTGCCGAAGCGCATCACCGTGGAGGCTTCGGCCTCGGTGGCGTTCTCGCTGCGACGGCGCAGCACGGCGCGGATGCGCGCCAGCAGCTCGCGCGGCTCGAAAGGCTTGGGCAGGTAGTCGTCGGCGCCGATCTCCAGGCCGATGATGCGGTCCATGGGGTCGCCCTTGGCCGTGAGCATCAGCACCGACACCTTGGCCAGCGGGCCGGGCAGGGCGCGGATGCGGCGGCAGACCTCGAGACCGTCGGTGTCGGGCAGCATCAGGTCGAGGATCACCAGGTCGGGCGCGTGCTGCTGCAGCTGCTCCAGGCCGGTGGCGCCGTCGCCGGCGTGGTTGAAGGCGAAACCCGACTGCGTCAGGTACTCGCCCACCATCTGCGCCAGGCGGGCGTCGTCTTCGATCATCAGGAGTTGGGGGGTGCTCATGCGCTTCATGGTCGTTCACCGGGAGCAAGCGGGCTTGAACGCTCCGTAAAGTTGGGTAAACGCAGCATCGCCCTGTCAACCTGGATCGCTGCGAAAAACATAGCGCCTCGCCCAGGTTGCGTGGGCGCCATGCGGCAATGATGACGTACCGGGGCGCGGTTGCGTGTGTCAACACGCACCGCCGCCCCCCGGCGCAGGCCGGTCAGCCCGCGGCCTGCAGGCGCAGCCGCAGGGCCAGCGCGGCCGACAGCGGTAGGTCGATGGGCGCGTTGGCGCTGCCTGGGGCCTGGGCCAGCGCCTCGAACAGGGGCAGGGCGTCGGCCATCGGGTTGATGTCCTTCAGCGTGGCGGCGGCGGCCGAGCGCGGCGCGGTCGCCGCACCGTCGCCGACCAGCGACCAGTCGAGGCTGGCCACCGTGCGGGCCGTGCGCTCGGGCGCGATCACCAGCGCCACGGCCAGCAGGCCGCGGCTGTCGGTCACCGAGGCCAGCGCGCCGACCGTGGGGGCGTCGTAGCCCACCAGCAGCACCGGCGTCTGGTCGGCCGCGCACTGCACGGCCGCTTCGAGCAGGCCGGCGGCAAAGCTGTGGCCGTAGGCCGAGACGGCGTTGCTGGCCGCCATGCAGCCGGTGCCGATGGTCCAGTAGCCCACGGCCGCGTTGTGCACCGAGTTGTGGAACTTGGTGGGCGACAGCATCTTCGGGTCGCCCGCGAGCGTGCTGCACATGTAGTCGTTGATCGACAGGTCGCCGTGCGCCGAGGTGAACACGCAGGGCACGTCGGCCGCGGGCCGGTCGGCGCCCGCGATGGCCGCGGCGGCCACTTCCAGCGCCAGCGCCACGGTGTCGGGGGCGCGGCGGCGCTCGGCCGGGGCCAGCACCTGCGGCGAGGGCCGCTTGGCGGGCGGATCGGCCAGCGCGCCTTCGCCGCGGAAGGCCGCGCGCGCGGCGTCCCAGCCGGGCAGCGTGGGGGTCCAGAAGGCGGGGCCTTCGATGTAGAGCGTCGGAGGCGTGTTCATGCGGCCACCGCCTTGCCGAAGACCAGCGCGCAGTTGTTGCCGCCGAAGCCGAAGGAATTGGACAGTGCGTAGCGCACCTCGCCCGTCGCGGGTTCGAGCTTGATCTGCGGGCCGAAGCCTTCGTCCAGCGTGCGTGTGTTGACCGTGCCCGGCATCAGGCCGCGCTCGATCGCCAGCAGGCAGACGACGGCCTCGACGATGCCCGCGGCGCCCAGCGTGTGGCCCATGAAGCCCTTGGTCGAGCTGGCGTGCGTGCGCGCCGGGAAGCGGCGCGCCACCAGCGCGCCCTCGACCTCGTCGTTCTTCTGGCTCGCCGTGCCGTGCATGTTGATGTAGTCGATGGCGTCGGCGGCCAGGCCCGCGCGCGCCAGCGCGTCGTCGAGCGCGCGCTCGGCGCCCAGGCCCTCGGGGTGCGGCGTCGACATGTGGTGTGCGTCGCTCGCCTCGCCGTAGCCCAGCAGCTGCGTGGCGCTTTCGCCCGCCTGCACGCGCTCGACCAGCGCGAAGCCGGCTGCCTCACCCAGGCTGATGCCCTTGCGGTCGGCGTCGAAGGGCCGGCAGGGTTCGGTGGAGACCAGTTCCAGCGAGTTGAAGCCGAACAGCACGCTGCCGCACAGCGTGTCGGCGCCGCCGACCACGGCCGCGTCGGCCAGGCCCAGGCGGATCAGGCGCTCGGCCGAGGCGAACACCTTGGCGCTGGACGAGCAGGCGGTCGAAATCGTCTCGCTCGGGCCGTCGATGCCCAGCACCTGCTGCACGAACATGGCCAGCGAATGCGGCGTGTGGACGGCCGCGCGGCGCTGGTCCGGCGGAAAGTTGCCGTCGGCGTCGAGCTGCGTGTAGGCCAGCTCCGTCTCGCCGATGCTGGCCGTGGAGGTGCCGAGCACCAGCGCGATGCGCGTGGCACCGTACTTCTGGCGCGCGGCGGCTACGGCCTCGAGGAAGCCGTCGGCCTGCAGGCCCAGCCAGGCCAGCCGGTTGTTGCGGCAGTCCCAGAACGCGGCTGATTCGGGCAGGCGGACGTCTTCCAGCCCGTCGACGCGGCCGATCCAGGTCGGCAGCGGCGCCTCGCCGAAGTCGTTGGCGCGCAGGCCGCTGCGCGAGTGCGCGAGTGCGTCGGCGTGCGCTTCCTTGCCGACGCCGACGGCCGAGGTGGCCGTGTAGGCACTGATTTGAAGGGGAGAAATTCGGGACGGCACGATGGATGTGGGGGCAGGCGACAGGCGAAAGGGCGTCGGCGACAGAAGAAAAAGCGGGAAAGCGCAATTTTCACGCAATGAATGTCGCAGCCTACCAGCGTTGCGTATCAGGTTGCGTCGGCTGTTTCCTATAGATGACAGCTCCGGCGCAGGCCCTATTGACGCTCGCCGTCGCCTGTGCGGGCCGCCATGCGCGAGGCCAGCGCCACCAGCAGCAGCACCGGCACGCCCAGCAGCGCGGTGGCGGTGAAGAAGGTGCTGTAGCCGTAGGCGTCGACAAAGGCGCCCGAATAGCCGGCGATGAACTTCGGCAGGAGCAGCATCAGCGAGCTGAACAGCGCGTACTGCGTGGCCGAGTAGCTGATGTTGGTCAGGCTCGACAGGTAGGCGATGAAGGCCGCCGAGGCGATGCCGCCGGCCAGGTTGTCGGCCGAGACCACGGCGATCAGCGCCGTCAGGTCGTGCCCGCGCGTGGCCAGCCAGGCGAACAGCAGGTTGCTCGCGGCGCTCAGCACGGCGCCCAGCATCAGCACCCGCATCACGCCCAGGCGCATCGACAGCACGCCGCCCACGAAGGCGCCCACCAACGTCATGATCACGCCGTAGATCTTGCTGACCGTGGCCACCTGGTCCTTGGTGAAGCCCATGTCCACATAGAAGGGGTTGGCCATGATGCCCATCACCACGTCGCTGATGCGGTAGATGGCGATCAGCGCGAGGATCAGCGCGGCTTGCCACTTGTAGCGGCGGATGAAGTCGGCAAAAGGCTCGATCAGCACGCTTCGCAGCCATTCGCCCGCGTTCTTCGCCTTCGGCAGCACGCGCCGCACCGGTTCGGGCGACAGCAGCACCGTGAGCACGCCGACCGCCATCGAGGCCGCCATGACGAGGTAGGCCGTCTTCCAGGCGCCGTTCTGGTAGGCCGCCGCGCCGGTGACGGCCACGGCGGGCGCCACCTCGGCCCAGGCCGCGACCCACAGCACGCCGGCGCCGGCCCAGATCATCGCGAGCCGGTAGCCCGTTTGATAAGCGGCGGCCAGCGCGGCCTGCTTGCGCGTCTCGGCCGATTCGATGCGGAAGGCGTCCAGCGCGATGTCCTGCGTGGCCGAGCCGAAGGCCACCAGCAGCGCACACCAGATCAGCGGCTGCAGCCCCAGGCGCGGGTCGTTCATCGCCATGCCGACCAGCCCGACGATCACCATGCCCTGCGCCAGCAGCAGCCAGCCGCGCCGGCGCCCGAGCAGCGTGGTCAGCGGCGGCAGCGGCAGCCGGTCGACCAGCGGCGCCCAGACCCACTTGAAGCCATAGGCCAGCCCGACCCAGCTCAGGTAGCCGATGGTGGTGCGGTCGATGCCCGCCTCGCGCAGCCGGAAGCTCAGCGTGCCCAGCACCAGCAGCAGCGGCAGGCCGGCCGAGAAGCCCAGCGCGAGCATGCGCAGGGTGGCGGGTTCGAGGTAGACCTTGAGCGCGTCGCGCCAGGGCAGCGCGGCGCTCGCGGGGGCTTGGGTGGGTTCGGCGGGCGGTGCGGACATGAGTGGGGGATTGTCCATGAGCTATGGAGGACATCGGCGCGCCCGCTCGTCTCCATTTGTTCCTATCATCCGGGCACCTATGTGCACACGATGCGAACGCCCCCTTTCCGCCCTCTCCGAAGCCTCGGCCTGGAACCCGCGCCGGGCCTTCCTGCTGGCCGCCGCCGGTGCGGCGCTGAGCGCGCCGGCGCTGGCGCAGGTCAATGTCGGCAATGCCTCGGTGGCGCGCAACCTCGTGCCCGCCGACCAGATCGAGGCGGCCGGCGTGCAGCAGTACGGCCAGCTGCTCGAACAGGCGCGCGCCAAGGGCGCACTGGCCGGTGACGGCAACCCGCAGCTGCAGCGCCTGCGCACCATCGCGCAGCGGCTCATTCCCTTCGCCCTGCCGTGGAACACCCGCGCCCGCGAGTGGAAGTGGGAGGTGAACCTCATCGGCAGCAAGCAGATCAACGCCTTCTGCATGCCCGGCGGCAAGATCGCCTTCTTCACCGGCATCCTCGAGCAGCTCAAGCTGAGCGACGACGAGGTCGCGATGGTCATGGGCCATGAAATGGCGCACGCGCTGCGCGAACACGCCCGCGCGCGCATGGCCAAGAGCGTCGGTACCGGCGCGGCGCTGTCCATCGGCGCGCAGCTGCTGGGGCTCGGCCAGGTCGGCGACCTCGCGGCGCGCGCCGGCACCCAGCTCATCACCCTGAAGTTCAGCCGCAGCGACGAGACCGACGCCGACCTCGTGGGCCTGGAGCTCGCTGCGCGCGCGGGCTACGACCCGCAGGCCTCGGTGTCGCTGTGGAAGAAGATGGCCACCGCCTCCAAGAACCAGGGCGGCCTGAGCTTCTTGTCGACCCACCCGAGCGGGCCGGACCGCATCGCCAAGCTCGAGGCGAACGTGCCGAAGGTCGAAAACCTGTACCGGGCGGCTGCGCGCAAGTAGCCGGCTGCTCGCCCCCGGCTCCGCTCAGTCGGCGGTGATGTTTCCCTTCTTCACCACCGTCGCCCAGCGCTGCGCGTCCTTCTGGATCAACGCGCCGAACGCCGCCGGTGTCGAGCTGGCGGGCACCATGCCCTGCGACTCGAAGGACTTCGCCACCTCGGGCGACTTCAGCACCGCGGCGATCTCCGTGTTCAGCCGCGCCACCACGTTGGCCGGCGTGCCCTTGGGCGCGAGCACGCCGTACCACATGTCGACGTTGTCGGCGGTCACGCCGGCCTCGGCCAGGGTGGGCACGTCGGGCAGCTGCGGCAGGCGGTGGCTGCTGCCGGTGGCGAGCGCCTTGAGCTTGCCGGCCTGGATGTGCTGCAGCGCCACGTGCACCGGCAGGAACATCGCGTCGATGCGCCCGCCGAGCAGGTCGGTGACGGCGCCGGCCGTGCCCTTGTAGGGCACGTGCAGCAGGTCGGTGCCGGTGCCCTGCATCAGCAGCGCCATCGACAGGTGGTGCGGCGTGCCGACACCCGGCGTGGCGTAGGTCAGCTTGCCGGGGTTGGCCTTGGCGGTCGCCACCAGCTGCGCGAGCGAGCCGGCCTTCTGGGTGGACGGGTTGGTCACCAGCAGCAGCGTGCCCCACGAGGTCTGCGACACCGGCGTGAAGTCGGCCACCGGGTCGTAGGCGAGCGACTTGTACAGGCCCTTGTTCATCACCAGCGTGTTGACCTGCACCAGCAGCGTGTAGCCGTCGGGCTTGGCGCGTGCCACCTTCTCGCTGCCGATGTTGCCGCTGGCACCGGCCAGGTTCTCCACGATCACCGGCTGGCCGAGCGCGGCGGGCAGGCGGGCCGAGAGCTGGCGCGCGATCAGGTCGATGCCGGTGCCGGGCGTGTAGGGCACCACCAGCGTCACCGGCTGGTCGGGCCAGGCGTGGGCCGCGGCGGCGCTGGCCGCGACCAGCAGGGTGGCGAAGGTCTTGCGCAGAAATCTCATGGGGTCTTGTCTCCGTCTTGATCTGTGAATTGGCCGGCGCTCAGAGGTACGACGCGCGCGCCTTCAGCGCCGCCGGGTCGTAGCCGGCCACGCGCTTGTAGTGGTCCGAGATCGCCTGCAGTTCCTGCTGCGTGACGATCGCGTCGAGGTTCTCGACGCGCCGGCCGCCCGAACGCTCGAACACCTCGCGCAGGATGGTGTCGGGCGGGTTGCTGCGGTTGGTCAGCACCACGTCGGTGGTGGCCTTCACGCGCACGCGGTCGTAGGTCTCGAGCGCAGCGATGCCCACGCCTTCGCGCTTCATCGCACCGGCGAGAAAACGCGCGTCGATGATCGCCTGGCCCGCGCCGTTGGAGCCGCGCGGCACCATCGGGTGCGCGGCGTCGCCCAGCAGCGTGAGGCGGCCGTGGCTCCAGCGCGGCAGCGGGTCCTGGTCGACCATCGGGTACTCCAGGATGGTGTCCGAGGCCAGGATCAGCGCGGGCACGTCGAGCCAGTCGAAGTGCCAGTCGGCGAAGGCGGGCAGGAAGTCCTCGAGGCGGCCGGCGCGGCTCCAGTCGCGCATCGCGGGCTGGGGCGCGTGGATCTCGGCGACCCAGTTCACGAGCTGGCGGCCCTGGTCGTCGATGTCGTTGCGGATCGGGTAGATCACCATCTTGCCGACGGTGAGCCAGCCCGCGCGCACCATGCTGCCGCCCGAGAGAAAGGGCTTCCAGGCCGCGGTGCCTCGCCACATGTTGATGCCCGAATAGCGCGGCGCGCCCTCGTTCGGGTACAGCTGCTTGCGCAGCGCCGAGTGGATGCCGTCGCAGCCCACCGCGACCGCGCCGCGCACCGGCGTGCGGCCGTCGGCAAAGTGCACCGTCACGCCGTCGGCATCCTGTTCGACGCCGGTGCAGCGGTGGCCGCACTGCACGCTGTCGGGCCCCAGGCGCTTGCGCGTTTCGTTCAGCAGCACGGTCTGCAGGTCGCCGCGGTGGATCGAGTACTGCGGCCAGTCGTAGCCCGCGTGCTGGCCGGCGGGCTCGCGGAATACCAGCTGGCCGTGCTCGGTGAAGAAGACCGCCTCCTGCGTGCGCACGCCCACCGCGTCGAGCGCGTCGAGCAGGCCCAGCTCGGAGAGCTCGCGCACCGCATGCGGCAGCAGGTTGATGCCCACGCCGAGCGGGCGCAGCGCGGGCACGGCCTCGTACACGCGGCAGGCGATGCCGGCTTGGTGCAGGCTCAGGGCGAGGGTCAGGCCGCCGATGCCGGCGCCGAGGATGATGACTTCGTTAGGTGCGGTGCTCATGGGGTCCGTATTGGGACCGCAAACGAGACATATGGGAAATTTAGATGTGATATGGATTTATCATGAATCCTTATGAACCTGACCACGCGCCAGATGCGCGCCTTCCTGCAGGTGGCGCGCATCGGCAACTTCACCCGCGCGGCGGAGCAGGCGCACATCACCCAGGCCGGCCTGAGCATCCTGATCCGCGAGATGGAGAAGCAGCTCGGTTGCCGCCTGTTCGACCGCACCACGCGCATGGTGAGCCTCACGCCGGCCGGCCGGCGGCTGCTGCCGGTGGTGGAGCGGCTCGTCACCGACCTCGATGACGTGGCCGCCGAACTCGGCGCCGAGGGCGATGCGGCGCGCCAGACGCTGCGCATCGCGGCCACGCCGCTGGTGTCCTCGCACCTGCTGCCCTGGGTGTTCGCGAGCTTTCGCGCCGCGCATCCGCAGGTCGCGCTGCGCCTGTTCGACGCCGACCTGCGCGATGTGGAAGCGATGGTGGCCGCGGGCGAGGCCGACCTCGGCCTGGGCTTCTTCTTCAAGGCCGCGGCGGGGCTCGACCGCACGCCCGTGGGGCGCTTCGAGCTGATGCGCGTCACGCAGGCCACGGCCGACGGCGAACCGGTCGGCACCGCGCCCTGGTCCGCGCTGCGCGGCGCCACGCTGATCGGCCTACCGCCCGGCAACCCGATCCAGAAGGTGATCGAGCGCCAGCTCGGCGAGATCGGCCTGGCCGACGCGCAGCGGCCCGCCTTCAACTTCTTCGGCACGCTGATCTCGATGGTCGAGGCCGGCTTCGGCACCGCCGTGATGCCCACCTTCGCGCTCGCGGCCTGCCGCCGTCACCGCGTGAAGACCGACGTGCTGCTGAAACCGCGCGTGGGCATGGACTTCTTTCGCCTGACCAAGCGCGGCACGCACGAGACCGAGGCGATGCGCGCCTTCAGCGAGACGCTGGCGAAGGCTTTGCCAGCGCTGTCTCGTTAGCCCTCAGACCATCGCGTTGTCGCCGCCCGGGATCTCGTGCGCCTTGATCTGCCGGCGCGTGAGCTTGTAGAGCGTGGACGACAGGAAGCCGTCCTGGTGGGTGTTCTTGGTCACGTTCACCACGAACTCGTCCTCGGGCGCCACGGCTTGCGCGCCCATGATCCAGCGCACGCTCTCGCGGTAGTTGTAGAGCACCTTGTCGTTGGCGTCGGCCAGCAGGGTCGACAGCGTGGCCATGGCGATGGCGTCGCCGTTGGTCGCGTGCTCGCGCACGAAGTCCAGGTGGCGGTGGCGCACGGGGATGTCGGACAGGTCGCTGATGAACATCAACGCGCCTTCGGTGGCATCGTCGTGGCCCAGCTCGCGGGCCTTCAGCATGGCCTCGACCGCCTGCGCCTGCAGCACGGGGCGTTGCGCCGCGGGCGTGGCGTCTTCCCAGGCCATGTCGTGGCAGAGGTAGCCCAGCTTGTAGGCTGCGACGCTGTTGCCGGCTTCCGCCGCCTGGCCGTAGCAGTGCATCGCCTGTTGCCGGTCCTTGGTGCCGTGCTCGCCGCCCGCGTGGAAGATGCCGAGCGTGAGCAGGCACGATTTGTCGCCGGCGGCCAGCCCCATCTCCAGGATCTCGAAGGCTTCCTGGTTGCGCGGCACGCGCCACAGTGCGCGGGCCAGGTCGTCCCAGTTCTCTTTCCAGCACAGTGGGATCCGAAGCTTGGAATTCACGTGACTTGAAGTCGCGG
>JADMIO011246834.1_pt1 | contig 98340 bp, 75 predicted proteins | sample 8958161 | NCBI WGS metagenome assembly JADMIO01 (sample SAMN16585339, study PRJNA669376) | soil metagenome | isolation source: Crop rotation soil | place: USA: Cullars Rotation, Alabama | collected 2011
GCCGCGACTTCAAGTCACGTGAATTCCAAGCTTCGGATCCCACTGTGCTGGAAAGATCAGCCTCGAGGTCAACTGCAGCATAATCATTCGTTATCCATGTTGCATCCAGCGAAGGATATTGTTGTTTGGCAAAGTCATTGCATTCTTTCTTGATATCGATGCCAATGAAGCTTATATGGATATTGTGCTTCCTGCTCCAGGTATCGATGGCCTGCAGGTTATCGCCGCCGCCGCAACCGATCTCGCATATAGAGATATTTGCTCTGTTATTATTTGTAATGAATTCCTTTACTCCTGCAAGTGTGATCTTATGGCCTCCCAGCAAACTGTTCACAGTATTCAATTCCTTCATGTTTTGCCTGATGTCCTCAAAAGGAATATTGTCTGCATCAAGCAGTTCTTTTTTGTATGAACGTTCTTTTAAATTAAGCATAGCTGGCAGTAAATGTTTCCATGGTCAGGCCAGGGCCAAATGCTGCGCCAAATACGAGGTTATTTTGACCGGGAGCATTCTGCTCAAATTCGGAAAGTATTCTTTGTAATACAAATAAAATTGTAGGAGAACTCATATTGCCATAGTCTCTTAATACTTCATAAGAGTATTTGAGATCGCAATTGTCAATGCTGAGACTGAGGCTGATGCTTTCCAGTATCTTCTTGCCGCCCGGATGAATACACCAATGCGTTACATCTTCTATCTCGTTGCCGGTATTCTCAAGTGCTTTATCAACAAATCCTTTGAAATCTTCTTTTATAAGGTCGGGAACATAGCCGGTAAGTGTCATCAAAAATCCTTTTGATGAAAGTTCCCAAGCCATGTCTTTCTTCCCTTTGAATGATACATCCGAAAAAAAGTTATTTACAACAATGCCTTTTTCTTTGCTTTCATTGTTTTGAACCAGCATGGCTGCACAGCCGTCCGCGAATAAAAGAGAAGAGGTCATATTATCTGCGGAAGGTTCTTTCTGGAAGTGCAATGTGCATAGTTCAGTGCACACCACCACCACATTTGCGTTCTTGCTGCTTTGGCAGAATGCATTTGCAAGTTTCAACCCATGGACAGCAGCATAGCATCCCATAAAATTCACTGATGTGCGTACAATGTTTTGGGGAAGGCTCATCAGCTCCATCACCTGCAGGTCGATCCCCGGAGCGCTCAGGCCGGTACAACTCACCGTTATCAGGTGAGTGATCTCATCTTTATCGATCTTCCCTTTTATACAATCCTCAATTGTCCTGGCTGATAGTTCCGCAGCATGTTTGTGAAAGATCTTCATCCTGCAATCAATAGATGGAAATGGTTCCAGGTCTGCAGAAGGAGGGAAAAGTGTTCTTTCATTTGCAGGAACACTGTAATCAGGGATCACAGAATACCTTGTTTCAATGCCACTATGGCCATACAGGAATTTTAATTTTCTTCTTTCCATTTCATCTGTGCAATAAACCTTTTCCGCAAACTCAAAAAGATCGCCCTGTTTGTGTTTGTATTGAGGAACTCCTGTTGCTATTGAAACTATCTTGCTCAAAATCGTTCTGTTAAGAATAAAAAAATAAATGCCGCATTCGTACAAACAGATGCCAGCAGGTTCATGCGCATGGTGTTTTTAAAATCAGCTTCCGATACATCATGGTATACTTTGTAGAACCACCAGAAAAAATATACGAGCACCGGTGCGAAAAAGATCTGCATGGTGAAAAATTTCCCCAGTTCCAGGTTAAATGCAAGGTAAGTTCCAAGCACGCTCATAGCCAATACATAAATGATAGCAGTGAAAATAAATGTGCCCCTGTATCCGAGTTTATAACTGATCGTAACAACACCATCATCCCTGTCCTGCATATGCTGATAAATTTGTGTAAGCGGGTAAAACCCGCCAATAAGTAAGGACGCAGCAATCATGCCAAGAGCAGGTACTGCCAAAGTGAGTTCTTTGCTGGTGCCATGCATCACAAGAAAAAAGACCAATGCACCCTGGCAGCTGATAACAGTGAGATAACCAATTACAGGATATTTTTTCAAACGAATACCGCGATAACTATAAGCTCTTGATGCCATGATATAAATAAATATTCCTGCAACAAACCACCAACTGATAAGGATGCTGCAGGCCAATGCAAGTATATCCATGAATACAGACGCATAAAACAATTGAATGGTTGGTTCTTTGGGATTTTTCAACCCGCCGATACTTCCGGTATCCCTGTCCATATAACTGTTGTAACCATTGCTTGACGGGTATACCAACAGGTGAAGGATAATGAAAGCCAGTATTGCTCTTATGTTATTTATTTCAGGAACCTGGCTCAATGCAAACCAATATACCGGCATCAGGAAAAAGGAAAAATGAAACCTAAGCAATTGTATGGTTGATGATCTCAGCATATTTCTCTCCATGTAAATTATAGAATGTTTGTTAAATGTCATTTAAACGATATAAGATTATTATGTTTGGTTTGTATTTTGTACCACAAATAAGAAAAGATGAAGAATTTTACATACATACTGGCTTTCATTTTTAGCTCCACACTATCGTATGGGCAGAAAACACTTACTCCGACAGATGCAGGAAGCAAGGTTCATTTCGTGATCAAGAATTTCGGTATCAAGACCGGTGGCGATTTCAGTGGCTTAAAAGGAACAATCAAATTCGATCCCAATAATTTGGCTGTATGGGCATTCGATGTAACTGTTGATGCATCTACAATAAATACCGATAACGGCAGCAGGGATGGGCATTTGAAGAAAGCCGAATATTTTGATGTGGCAAAGCATCCAACCATCCACATGGTGAGTTCTAAAATAACCACGGATAAACCCGGTAGTTATATATTCAATGGTAACCTTACTATCAAAGGCGTTACCAAGCCGGTCAAATTCAACTTTAAGGTCAATTCAAGCAATGGTGGCTACCTGTTCACAGGTGGATTCCCGTTGAACCGCCGCGATTTTGATGTTGGTGGCGACAGCATCTCCATGTCTGATAACCTTACTGTATCATTGAGCGTATTTGCAAAATAATCCAGCATAGTTATTAGCCGCGAATTCACAGATTATATTAATAAACTAGTTTTTTAATCTGCGAATCTGCGGCTATCTTTTTTTTGCATCCTATCTTTGGGCATGCCTAAATTACTCCGTATATTTTTTTGGGGATTGGTCATTAGCTTCCTGGGTTCATTACCGCTTGGTACGTTAAATGTAGCTGCCATGCAGATCGGTATACAGGAAAGCATAAAAGATGCCCTGTACTTTTCATTGGGCTCTTTACTGGTTGAGATGGTCTATGTGCGCATTTCGCTCGTGGGTATCGACTGGGTGCGCAAACAGGAACGAATCATGAAAGTAATGGAATGGATAACACTTGGTATTGTACTCGCACTTGCGGTGGGAAGTTTTGTTGCAGCAATGAAACACGGGGGCAAGGCACAAAATGTTTTTCTTGCAAACAATATGCACCGGTTCTTACTTGGAGCATTTATGTGTGCGATCAATCCCGTGCAGATCCCGTTCTGGTTTGGCTGGAGCACTGTGTTATTCACAAAGAAGATCCTTGAACCTAACCACACACAATACAATAGTTATATCATTGGAATAGGTTTGGGCACGCTGATGGGCAATGCGGTATTTATCTTCGGTGGCAAATGGCTGGTACAAAAAATAGCAAACAGCGAACAATACCTCAACTGGGTCATAGGCAGCATATTCCTGCTCACTGCCATCATTCAATTATGGAAGATATTAAAGCACAAAGATGCGGTTGAGAAGATCCATAATATTAAGGACGAGCATGTGCAGCATGTGCAGGTTGATAGAGCTGATTAAGTTAACAGGTTAACATGATCTCCTCACGCTTATTAACTTTTTCAACTTTGCGAACCTAAACCTTCCATTTCGGCAGCCCATTTATCCCTGTCATCAGGACTTAATTTCCATGGAGCAAAATTATTTTCAATATTGCTGAACATTGCATTCCATTCCTGTGGCGCATTGCTGTCTTCCATGATCAGGCTCCTGCGGAGTTCAAGTATGATATCAAGAGGACTGATGCTTACGGGGCATTCTTCCACGCAGGCATTGCAGGTTGTACACGCACGCAATTCTTCTACGCTGATATAATCGTTCAGTAATTTTTTCCCGTCATCAACAAATTTCCCATTTGCGTTAATGTTCCTGCCGATCGCTTCCGCACGGTCCCTTGTATCCATCATGATCTTGCGTGGGCTGAGTAGTTTGCCTGTCTGTGTTGCCGGGCATGCAGCAGAGCAACGGCCACATTCTGTACAACTATAAGCGTCCAGGATATTTTTCCAGCTGAGATCGGGTATATCCTTTGCGCCGAATTTCATAGGGGCAGCTTCACCGGTTGGTGCAAGCTCAGGCTGCATCATATACTTCACTTCGTTCTGTACATTCTCCATATTATCCATCCGGCCCTTTGGTTCAAGCCTTGCATAATAGGCATTGGGGAATGCAAGTAATATGTGCAGGTGTTTACTGTAAGGAAGATAATTGAGGAATGCAAATATGCCGGTAATGTGTAACCACCAGCAACATCTTTCAATAGTCATCAGTTGTGAAGAAGAAAAACGCTGGAACCAGGGAGCCATGATACCGGATATCAAAAAATCACCGGTCTCTTTATAATGTTCTGATCCCTGTAACTGCAGTGCCCTGTCGGTCGCATTCATGGTAAGGAATAACAGCATCAATATGATCTCGGTGATGAGAATATAATTTGCATCGCTGCGTGGCCAGCCATTGAGGTCTTTGCTGATAAAGCGTTTTAGTTTTAATACATTCCTTCTTAAAAGGAATATGATACAAACGGTAAGTACGCCAATTGCCAACAATTCAAAAAAATTGATGACAAAAGTATAAAAGCCACCAAGGCTGGGGAGGAATAACCGGTGAGTTCCGAATATGCCATCGAGGAATATCTCCAGTACTTCTATATTGATAATGATGAAACCTGCATAGATCACGAAATGCATTACAGCCACCAACGGATTGCGGAACATTTTTTTCTGGCCAAATGCTAGCAACAGCAGGTTCTTCCAGCGAAGGCCGGGATTATCGCTGAGGTCCTCGTCTTTGCCGAGCAGGATATTCCTTCTTATCTGTAAGATATTCTTTGAAAAAAGCCAGACGGCAAATGCAGCCAGCAGTATGAATGCAGCCTGTTGTACATATTGCATATTGGTAAATTGGAAAGGCTAAGATAAAGTATTTAATATTTAATACTGTAGATTGAATAATTTTGGAGACCCATTAAAGTAATAATTGTAAAGATGATATTGAACAAAGAAACCGCCGACAAAAAACTTCAACGCATGGCGCTCGAAATAGCAGAACGGAATTATGAAACAGATTCGCTGATCCTGATCGGCATCAAAGACAATGGGATCTTCATTGCGAAGAAAATCGCGGGTTATTTAAAAGAAACTTTCAGGGGTAATATAAAAGTGATCGACCTGTGGCTTGATAAAAAAGATCCCGGGGAAATAAAACTGAGTGAGCAGATCGATTTCAACAATAAGACAATATTACTCATAGATGATGTGGCCAACAGCGGCCGCACTATGTTATATGCCCTGAAACCTTTGCTTCAGCAAAAGCCATTGCAGGTGCAAACACTCGCACTGGTTGAACGCACACATAAAAAATTCCCCATTGCTGTTGACTATGTAGGTTTATCCATTTCAACAACGCTTAAAGAAAATATTGTGGTGCAAGTTAAAGATGGCGAGATATTAGGTGCTTCTATGAATTGAACGGTCGGTACGGCGTAGCCGTCAGACCGTGATGAAATTTAGCAGTCTGACGGTTATGGGGTGCCGAGTGCTAAAAATGTATCCAGTTAAAACTGAACTTACCATTCGAATATTCAAGAGATGGGGTAGGGAATTTTACAATGTTCAATACATTCAATGCAAATTTGATCCCTTTCTTTTTTGTTTTGATCCTTGTAAGATCTATGTCAGGCGCAAGATACCACTGCCTTACCCGTTTGATGTCGGGACGGTTAAACGTAACATTCCCGAATTTATCCGTTGCTGTATTTTCGTTACCGCCGAACAAGCCTTCCACGCCGGTTCCCACAGAAACCTGTAACCATGCCGGAATTTTTGAATGAGGAAAAAATGACTTTAAGCTTGCACTCAACCAGTAGGTTTGTCCGTTATAGTCTTTTAAAAAACGTTCGGGGCTACTCTTGCCGAATAATTCGTCGCTTCTTTTATTTAAAGATGGATCTGCATAATGCTTGCGGTGGAATGACCATTTGAGTTGTATGCGTTGTTCGTCCCATGCGAGTTCCTGTGCGATGATCATTCCGCTGCCGGCGATATTGGCGCCGAAATCTCCCCAGCTCCATCCCCATTCACTGCTGAACCCATCTAGTGTTTCAATAACGGTCTGGTAAAAAGCGCCGCTCAATCCGCCAAGCCATATACGTTTCTTCCTGCTGATGCCAGTCCAGCGCCACAGTTCCATACTAGCCTTGCTTTCTGCATAAGCGCTGTATGCATGCCCGATCTTATCTATGCCTTTCCATTCTTTGATATCATTGAATGCATGAAAATTTGATTGGGGATAATCTTTATACCATGCCGAATACAGGCCGATCATGGCGAGCCCGTAACCAGCCACGTTTGTAACGGCCACGATCTTTATTCTTTTTTTATTGTAAGGATAGGCTGTTGATGAAGCACCGGTTGGTTTTGTAATTTGAATACCGGGAGTTTTTAAATACCCGGTCGTTGCAATACTATCCTGTGCTATAACAGAACCCAATAAGAAGATAGATACAAAAAAGCTGCATATAGCTTTATATGTACAGGAGTGCGACGCAACAAATGATGAGCAGATTGCTGTGGCTGGCTTCATAAAAAACAAAAATAGCAGTTATGTGTCTTAATCAGGTACGAATATTATATTTTTGAAGATGTTAAAACAAAATATCATGGATAAGAATATAGAGCAGAAAGTCAATTCATGGCTTGAAGGAAATTATGATGATGCAACAAAGGCTGCTATAAAAAGAATGCAGGCTGATAACCCCGATGAGCTTGCTGATTCGTTTTATAAGAACCTGGAATTTGGTACAGGAGGTTTGCGTGGTATCATGGGCGTAGGAACAAACCGCATGAATAAATATACGGTAGGTATGGCAACACAGGGTTATGCCAATTACCTGAAAAAATGTTTTGGTGATAAGGTTAGCGTGGCAATTGGGCACGACAGCAGGAATAACAGCCGCAGTTTTGCAGAGATAACAGCAAATGTTTTTGCGGCGAACGGAATAAAGGTTTATCTGTTTGAAGCGCTGCGTCCCACACCGGAACTGAGCTTTGCCATCAGGCATTTTAAATGCCAGGGTGGTGTGGTGTGTACCGCAAGTCATAACCCGAAAGAATACAATGGTTACAAGGCTTACTGGGATGATGGCGCACAAATGGTATCGCCACATGATAAGAATACGATCACGGAAGTTGAAAAGATCGCATCGGTTGATGACGTAAAGTGGAGTGGTGGAGAAAACAATATTACGATCATTGGAAAAGAAGTTGATGAAGCTTACCTGGATATGGTGAAAGGCCTGAGTATCTATCCCGATATATGCAAAGCACAACATGACCTGAAAATTGTTTATACGCCGATACATGGAACCGGTATCATGCTGGTACCGGCTGCACTTGACCGTTATGGATTTGATAATGTACATATCGTAAAAGAGCAGAGTACGCCGGATGGAAATTTTCCTACCGTTATTTATCCCAATCCTGAAGAAAGAGAAACAATGAGTATTGGCCTGAAACAGGCAAAGGAACTGGATGCGGATATTTTGCTGGGCACTGATCCTGATGCAGACCGTGTTGGTATCGGTGTAAAAAATAATAAAGGTGAATGGATATTGATGAACGGGAACCAGACCGCATTGCTTGCGTTTAATTATATGATCGAGGCACGCAAGGCAAAGGGTATTGCAAAGCCAAATGATATGGTGATTAAAACGATCGTTACCACGGATATGATCGATGTGATCGCAAAAGCAAACAATGTTTCCTGTTATAATGTGCTTACAGGCTTTAAATGGATATCATCGCTGATCAAAGAAAAAGAAGGGAAAGAAAATTATATCATTGGCGGAGAAGAAAGTTTTGGGTTGATGATCGGGGATAAGATAAGGGATAAGGATTCTGTAAGTGCAGTTACCATCTTATGTGAAATGGCGGCTTACGAAAAGAGCAAGGGCAGGAGTTTGTTTGACAAGTTACTCGACCTGTATGTGCAATACGGCTTTTACAAAGAAAGCCTGGTGAGCATAACCAAGAAAGGAATGAACGGTGCTGCTGAGATCGCAAAGATGATGGAAGACAGCCGCAGCAATCCTCCAAAGAAATTCGATGGCGTTGATGTGAAGGAATTACTGGACTATGAACTGCAGGTTGGAAAGAATTTACTTACTGGTGAGACATGGAAGATAGATCTTCCTAAAAGCAACGTATTGCAATTTGTGTTGACGGATGGCAGCAAGATATCTGCAAGACCAAGTGGCACTGAACCAAAAATAAAATATTATTTCAGTGTGAATACAAAACTGGATACAGCTGCTGATTTTGAAAAGAAAGAAAAGGAACTGGATGAAAGGATCGCAAGGATAGAAAAGGAACTGGGGGTAAAATAATGGACAGTGGACTAATCTGCTCGTTTGTAAAAAAAATCGTCATTGCGAACCGGCAGGCAGGCGAAGTGAAGCAATCTCATTAAAATAAGCAAGATTGCTTCGTGCTTCGCAATGACCAATCTGGAATCAGCACGCTACTAAATAATGTATAGTTATTACAATAGATCATATGTGATAAAAAATGTCAGGCTGCGTCCTGACTTTTTTTATCTTGCAACCTGCTATGAGAAAGTTTGAAGATACATATCGACATAAGGGGTTACGGAAAAAACTGATTGATAAGATCCGCGAAAAAGGCATTACCGACGAGAATGTGCTTGATGCCATGAACAATATTCCCCGTCATTATTTCCTGGATACCGCACTGGATAATATTGCTTATGAAGACAGGGCTTTTCCAATTGCAGAAGGGCAAACTATATCGCAACCTTATACTGTTGCTTACCAGACACAGTTGTTACAGGTAAAACCACAGGAAAAGATACTTGAGATCGGGACCGGCAGCATTTACCAGGCAACAGTTCTGGCTGAAATGGGCGCCAAGGTCTTTACTATTGAAAGGCAGAAGGCATTGTTTGAGAAAACAAAGCATTTCGTCTTTAAATCAAGATACCCGAACATAAAATTCTTTTATGGAGATGGGTTTGAAGGCCTGCCAACATTTGCACCATTTGATAAAGTGATCATCACTGCGGCGGCGCCTTTCATTCCTCCAAAACTGGTAGACCAGTTGAAGAAAGGAGGTAAGATGGTAATACCTTTGGATTCAGGCGAGGAGCATCAGCGGATGCTTAGAATAACAAAGAATGAAGATGGCAGCCTGGCTGAAGAAGCTTTTGAGAATTTTTCTTTTGTACCAATGCTGACGGGTAAGAGAGGTTAACCTGCTGCATAGTTTTTTGTTATATTGCTTAAGTTGCAACGAACAATGATCATCAATAATTAATTTTACCGGCATGCGTTTTTTTTCGCGTATTGTTTTGATCTGTAATATCTGCTTCATCATTTCAGTCTTGTTGCGGTTCATAGAATTGTCAAAGCGATCCCATGGCAATACGGATGCAGCGATAGGCTTTCAACCACTTGAAGCCACCCTTGTCATATTAGGCTATGGTGCAATAATCATTAATGCCCTCTTTTTTATTTTAGCGATCTATGGTATACTCAGGAAAAAGATCATGTTCATTCCCCGCTGGATCGTTTTATTTAACTTACTGATATTCCCGGTACAGGTTTATTACCATTTTTTTCTTCCATAAAACATAATAATGATAAAGCATATTTTAAAAGACAGGCCAACAAAGATGTTTGTGATATTTGCCGCATTCTTTGTTGCAAATGCGTTGATCGCCGAGTGTATAGGAACAAAGATCTTTTCATTGGAAAAACTTTTTGGAGCACATCCTTTTAGTTTCTCACTTTTTGGTGAAAGCGGACTGGCACTTAGTCTTACATGCGGCGTATTGTTATGGCCACTTGAATTTGTGATGACGGATATTGTAAATGAATATTACGGGCCTAAAGCAGTAAGGCGGATCTCTTTCATTGCAGTAAGCCTGATATTATACGCATTCCTGATGTTTTATATGGCCATGTCTGTTCCTGCAGCGGACTTCTGGTATGGTACCGGTGTGAAAGACGGGGTGCCGGATATGTCGAAAGCATTCAATTCTATTTTTGGACAGGGCATGTGGATCATTGCCGGCAGCCTTACCGCATTTCTTGTCAGCCAGATCGTTGACGTAACTGTTTTTCATAAGATAAAAAAAGTGACCGGGGAAAAGAAAGTATGGTTAAGAGCAACCGGGTCAACATTGATCTCGCAATTGGTTGACAGTTTTATTGTGCTGTTTATCGCATTCAAGATCGGTAAGGACTGGAGCTTTCAAAAAGTATTGGCAATTGGGATGGTGAATTATGCATACAAATTTACGATGGCTATCATCCTTACTCCGCTCATATATTTCATCGAACATCGAATAGAAAAATACCTGGGTGCCGAAACAGCTGCGAAAATGAAGCTGGCAGCCATGGGCAGGGAGGAAGAATAACGATCTTATAATTACTTTTACCCGGGAGTTCATTCAAATGATATATATACGAAACTATCTTCACGTCGACTTGCCCATTTTAAATGAGCATGATATTTGTTTTACTGTAATGATTTATATTCATTGCTGATTTTCAATCAATGTTCCAGGCTAAATATCTTATTAAAAGAATTATATTAATTGATGGCTAAAGTTTTTTTTCGATTGTTCTTTTTTTGTATTGCATGCATTCTGTGTAATTCTTTACATGCACAGGTAAGAGCTAAAGAAGACACTTTTTTCCTTGCCAAGCAGAAAGGCCTGCTGGGAAGGCTTGGCAAAAGCCTGGTAAGTTCGCCTGAAGCAGAGCCGGTGAAGATCGCCACACCATACCTTAAATATGCAGGAAGGACCATTCGTTCCATAGATATCATCCCTTTTGGCTTCAACCAAAGAATGGATGATACGGTTGGTATCAAACAGAATTTCGCAACACGGATAGGTACGGCATTACACATAAATACAATGACCTCGACCGTCAGAAAAAATCTTTTCTTTAAAGAAGGCGATCCATTCATTCCATTGCTTATATCTGATAATGAAAGATTTTTACGTGATCAGACTTTTTTACAGGATGCTCTGATCATAGTACTGGAGGCTTCCATTAGCGAGGTGGATATAGTTGTTCTTACCAGGGATGTATTTTCCATTGGAGGCAGTATTCACATTGGTAATACGAACAGCGGGAGGTTTGAAGTAAGAGAAGAGAATATTGCGGGTTCGGGCCATGAGTTTTCGGTGAGCGGGATCTATGACATGGACAGGCACCCACGCACCGGCGTCGGCACCGAACTGAACCTGAAAAATATCAATGGAAGTTTTTTGAACTGGACAACAGGTGTAACATCTTTCAAGTCTGCCTTTAATAGCGGCCGTTATGAAGAAAGCAGTTATTATACAAGGCTTGAGAAACCTCTTGTGAACAGGTATGTTCAATGGACAGGCGCATTTGAGGTTTCTTACAACAGGACAAACGATGCTTATATTGCAGATACTGATTACGTGGCAAATTACCAATACAAGTATAATAACTTCGATTTGTGGGGAGGTTATAATATAGGTTACAGGAGCCACAAAGGAAGAGATTCAGAAAAAAGATTGCGGCATTTTATAGGAGCGAGGATATTTTATAATTATTTCGATGAAGTGCCGATGAAATACGATACTACTTATAATCCGGGTTATGCCAATATAAACGGGTTACTGTTCTCATATACTTTATACAAACAGAATTTTTACCGTACCAATTTTATTTATGGTTTTGGCCGGAATGAGGACGTTCCAATTGGTTTGAGCGCAAGCCTTATCGGTGGCTGGACAAATAAACAGGATCACCGCAGGCCTTATTACGGAGTGGAATTTGAAGGCACTACTTTTACAAAGAATAAGGTTTTCAGTTCCTATAAATTCAGGGTGGGAGGATATTCCGGTAAAGGGATGCTGGAGGATATCGACCTGTTGGCAAGCGTTGATCATTTCACCAAACTGCGAAGGCTTGGCAGGCTATGGTTGAACAGGAACTTTGTTTCTTTTTCATTTACCCGTCAATTGAAACCATTGTTGAATGAACCACTTTTCCTGAGAAGCGGTTTTGGGTTGCCTTATTTTGAGAATGCTGATATCAAGGCCGACGAAAGGGTAACTGTGAAACTTGAATCTGTTTTCTTTAATCTAACCAGGGTATTGGGATTCAGGTTCGCTCCTTTTATTTTTGGTGACCTTTCTTTTTTAAAACCCACCGGCCAGCCGGCACGAAAAACAGACGGGTATAGCGCTGTTGGAGCAGGTATACGTACCAGGAATGAGAATCTTGTCTTCGGTACGATCGAATTGCGGGGATATTATTTCCCAAGAACGGTGGATGGCATGAAGAACTGGAAAGTTGACCTGACAAGTAAGATCAGGTTCAGGTTCAACAGCAGTTTTATAAAGAAGCCCGATTTTATCATTGCAAATTAACAGTTATGTACCCGAAGCAGGAAGCTGCAGCGATAAGAAAACAATTCTGGATAAGTTTCGGGCAATACCTTGCACCCATCCCATCTGCAGATGGAAATAAGATAAACTGGATCAATTACAAGACCGGTATTCGTTTCATCAACTTTAAAATGGATGTTACAAAAGACATCGCCTATATCGGGATCGAGTTATCAAATAAAGATGCTGAATTAAGGAATTCATTCTTCAATCATTTTAAAACTATGAAAGCTGAGCTTGAATCAGAGCTGCAAGAAGAATGGCAATGGGAAGAATCAGTATATGTTGATGGAAGACAGACCAGCCGGATTTACCAGGTTCTTGGTAACGTGAATGTATATGATCGGTCAACCTGGCCCGGGATAATCAGCTTCCTTAAAGACCGGATGGTTTCACTCGACAGGTTCTGGCTCCTGCACAAGGATATTTTTGAAATGCTTTCCTGAGAAAATTATCAGCTGCATAGTTTATTTAAAAACTTTTGAGCCATCTTTGTGTTTTATCTCTATCATCCTTTATTTAAAATGACAGTTATGAAAAAGATCATCTCCTTTCAAGTATTTATCATGACAATGTTCCTGTTTGCTTCCTGTAATAATACTGGTAAAGAAAAGGCAGCAGATACTAAAACTTCCATGCCTGCAGTTAAAGAAGAAAATGTGAGTTATACTGCTGATACAAGTATTATGCACAGTGTGATCGCTTATGATTCATCTTCTGATAAAAAAAGACCGGTTGTGCTGGTGATACCTGAGTGGTGGGGACTTAATGATTATACAAAGAGCCGTGCAAAGCAATTGGCAGAGATGGGTTACCTGGCAATGGCTGTTGATATGTATGGAGAAGGAAGGACTGCTGAAAACCCTGATCTTGCAGGCAAGATGGCGATGCCTTTTTATCAAAACCCTTCTTATGCAAAAGGACGCTTTGATGCTGCACTTGCAAAGATCAAATCAAATCCCATGGCTGATACAAACCAGGTTGCAGCAATTGGTTATTGTTTTGGCGGAGGAATGGTATTGAATATGGCCAGGCTGGGAGAGAACCTTGCGGGTGTTGTAAGCTTTCATGGAAGCCTTGTTGGCGTTCCTGCTGATAAGAGCTTATTAAAAGCGCCGATATTGGTTTGTCATGGTGAAGCAGATTCATTTGTAAAACCTGAAGAAGTAGCACAATTCAAAAAACAACTTGACTCAATTGGTGCATTCTATACATTTAAATCATACCCGAATGCTACCCACGCATTCACAAATCCCAATGCAACAGCCGTAGGTAAAAAGTTTTCCCTGCCTATTGAATATAATGCAGCTGCCGATACAGCATCGTGGAATGATATGAAATCTTTTTTTGGAAAGATTTTTAAGTGAACAACAGGAACAAGGCCGGGGATTAAAAAATTTCCTGGCTCATAGATGCCCTTCCCGGTAATGAAGAAGGATCAATCTCTTCTTTTTCTTTAAATGACCAGTCGCCTTTGTCAGATGGGAGTTTTTCTATCTTCTTTATCTTTTTGATAAAGCTGGCGGCTTGTTTTTTATTCAGTTCTTTCAGTTTAAAAGCGAGGTAATATTCACCTTCTCTTCCCATCGGACCGATATGATCGGCGATGATCTTTTTTATCTTATTCTGTTTTTTAAACGCTTTGATGAAATTCCTTAAAGCAGAATCAGAAGGAACACCGCAGCACTGGCTTTGAAAGGAGATGACCAGCGGGTAGACTATTTTTTCTTTTTGTTGTGCTGTTGATGTTTGCGATAACATCAATACAAAAGCAAGGGATAATAATGTGAATTTCATTTTTATTGATTTGAGCGTGATGATCCGGCCTTATCTGTATGTTGAAGATACAGTATAACTGACCTTATCATTTATCCGTTTGAATATTTCGCCATTTACCCGTTGTAACTGCCTTTGGCGACGGTTATTCACAAGGCGCCCCTGGCGGTCGTAATATTGTTTCTGTGAGAAATAAGCGATGATATAATAATTTTTATTGGAGAAAGTGCCGCTTAAGCCCACAGGTTTTATTGATACAAATACAGATGATTTCTTTTCTCCATCAACATAATAGTCGAAATTAGTTACCCATGTACAACGTATCGATCGCATCTGGCGTATGAGTGTCTTGGTGACCGGTGCGTCGAATCCATATTTTTTCAACGTATCCATCAGCCTGTTCTCATTCACTCCAAATTCGTAGATATAAGTGAGGCTGTCTGTGATGATGTCTATGGAAATTGTCTCAAAAGCTTTGTCGGTAAATGATATATTAAAATGTTTCTGCTTGTATAGCCCCGCATATGTTTCTTCGATATTGTCGAGTACTGTTTTATTCTGTTCATAATACTTCGTGGATATATTTCTTGGCGAACATGCATATAACAGCACGATCACAGTTGCTATATAGAAGTATGTGGATTTATTTTTCACCAGGTGCTTTTTTTATACATAATGAAATACCGAATACGATCTTATGAAGGAATTGGGGCTTTATTTGTAAAAGTGTTTTATGGCCATAATCCCAATAGATCAGGGTAACCATATCATTTTCTTTACTGATCTGTTGCAGTATCACAAAATGAGTGGGCACTGCTATTTTTATGCGCTCATGTTTTTTCTTATGCAGGATCCTGTTGTTAAGATATAATACAACAGTTCCTTTTTGCATTGTTTTCGTAATAAGATCAAAAGTGTTTCCAACCCAGGGATGTATCAGGTCGGAGCCCCTTGCATGTACCGTATAATGCAGCATATGTTCAACCATGCGGTTGAACTTTGCATAGTTCACAGATGCCCAGAAAAGATTTTCATCACCAGGATCATATTTCCGGTTGAAGAAATTCAGGTATCCTTTATAATGATCAGCCAGTGTGAGGTAGAGCATTTGCTCTGCAGGCCTGATGTCAAGAAGTCCTTTATACTTTAACCCGCCGGCTGCTTTTCTGATCGCTTCAGAAGGCTCGAATGTAGATCTGCCCATCGATGCTTTTCCATCTTTATATAATGACAGCATGAATTTAGCATAGCCCAGGGGATCATCCTGCAGGAGTAAATATGATAATGCACCATAGCCACAGAAATTTGTATAACTGCCGGCATACATACTCAAAGGCTTGTGAATATTCAGTTTTACATTCTGGAGAAATGCATCAGGATCTATTTTTGGCCATATACTGCTTGCAGGTATGGATTTGATCTCTTCGATGAATTTTATGGCCTCAGCCTGGGTGGAAGTAGGAGGCTGTTCATGAATTGATTGAGTTTGCACTGAACCTGCATACACATGTGTGCACATGATCATACCGGCGATCCACAAAGCTTTTCCCGCATTTTTCCTTAGCAAATTCAATCCTGTCTTATTTATCTGTGAAAGTACCCAAACTGTTACGCAAATACCGTACCTGTTAAGGTGGCTGTTTAAAAAGGAATTCCAAAAGTTACATATGATTGTAATCTTTTGCTCTGGTCACAATACATGCCGCTCAGTTCCAAAGGGCCAATGGGGCTTTTGTATGCAAACGTAAGGGCGTAGCCGCTTAGGAACTTGTTGTTTGATGTTGCATTGCTTTCTGTTCCAAAATCCTTCAACAATCCATTCACCCTGGCTATAACAAAAACATTATTGAACAAAGTGTAGCGGACGCCTAACTGTAATGAAGTTACTGTTGAAGTATTTAGGGTGGCTTCCTGCAGACCAGCGAACCTGATCTGGTTCCGGAAATTTCCATTGATGCCCCCTATATTAAAATTGTTAAGTACATTTTGTTTGTTGGTGAAGTTTATCCCCGCCTGGAATTCAGATAAGATCACCCAGTGGTTATTAACGGGTGCATACATATTCCCGTCAACGGTTAAACGGGTATAATTCTCAAAGTTCAGCGCTGAAGTGCCTGCCGGCATACCGTTCTGTGTAATCGTAAGTTTGGGATCCTGTGCATATACAAGGCCGAATTCAGATGCAAACTTGAGCCCCTTTTTAGGGAACAGGGTTTGATCAAGATTATTGAAATTCAGGTATACATAACTTTTCACGGAACTGAATCTTCCTTTTGCTTCAAATATCGATTTGGTTGTTGGCTTTAATACAATAAGATCGAATGATGTACCGATGCCGGCAGTTACCTTGTTGCTTCCGCTGTTTTGTAAGCTCAGGGAAGAACGATAAAAGGTTTGCCTGTATGCACCGTCTCTGCTGAAATTGTCATAGGTATTGATATTTGCCCTGTCTACCCGGAAAGCGGGAATGATGGCAACGCTCTTGATGCGGCCAAGCCATTGCAGGTGTTCCAGCTCCAGCTGGAATGATTCACCAAGCGACAATGACACCATGCTGCGTGAGTTTGGTATCAGCAGGTCACGGGTGGTTATATTTGCATGCACATTTATTCCCCTGAAAATAGAGTAGTACAATCCTGCCCTAAGGTAAGTATTAGGGTTTTCTTCCACGTTAAAGATCACTTTTGTTGTATCCCCGGATATGGGCTCAAGCGTATATGTGATGCTGTTATAGTAACGCGTGCCATAAGCTCTTCTTACTTTTTTACTTATTTGGGAAGCTGTATAATAACGGGAATCATAGAAGTCCATCATGTGTATGAAGAATGGCCTGGATGTTTTTTTCAAACCGTGTACTTCATTGCTTACCACGTATACCTGCCTTGGCGTGGAGATATCTTCTTGCTTTTTTTGAGCAGGAGCAATGTTATTGATACTGTCAGCAAGTTTTTTAAACTGGGAATAATAATTTTCTCCTGTAGCATTTCCCACTGCCATGATATCATCGGTGCTGTTAAAACTACCCATATTGTAATTCCGGAGGGGCATGTATATATAGATGTTCGTTAACGGAATTTCTTCTTTGAAATCACCTGCTTCCTTAAAGAATGCCATTTGAAGTATCACATCTATCGGGCTCGAGATCCTGTCTTTCGTTGCAAGCCCGCCACTGACATTACTGCCAATGACAATATCAGCTCCCATTTCTTTTACATTCTTAACAGGGAAATTCCTTACCACACCTCCATCCACAAGTTTCTTGTCATTTACATTCACTGCGGTAAATATGGAAGGTATCGCCATACTTGCACGGAGTGAAGTAACTATGCTGCCGGTGTCCAGTACAACAAGATCGCCGGTTTCAAGATCGGTAGCCATGCACTTGAAAGGGATCGGGAACTCGTCGAAATTCTTCTTATCATGCACATGAAAGAATAGTTCAGAAAGTCTTATGGTCAGTTCCTGTCCTTGAATAAGGCCTGTCGCAAGTCTTATCTTATTATTGGTATAAGGGAGGTCAAGTGCAAAACGGCTATACTGGTTTTTCTCTTCCATCGATAAAGATTGCAATGGAACCTGGTTTGACAACAAAGCATCCCAATCCATATTCTTGCAAAGATCTTCTATTTGTTTGCCACTATATCCAACTGCATACAATGCACCAATAACAGCTCCCATACTCGTTCCGGTTATATAATCTATTTTGAGGCCGGCACTGTCAATGGCTTTCAATATACCAATATGCGCAAGACCTTTGGCACCACCGCCACTCAATGTAAGCCCGATCCTGGGGCGGGTTGCTTGTTGTGCCTGGGTACGAAGGCCGAAAAAGAAACATAATATTATGATCAGGGAAAATCTCATCTGGTACGATAAAAATAAATATTAAACAGCATACTGGAATAAAATGCAGTAAATGATTGCGTGGATGAAATTTTTAACAAATCATTTTTCAACCCGGAATAACCATAAAATAACAACAAAAGAATGGTAAAGTTGATTTTTAATGTTTAAACATTGTATATTTGCGCCAGCAGTTATGATGTTGTGGCATTTTCAACATGCTTACGGTATTATGAAACCAATCTTTAAAAAGTTATTCATCGCAGGATTAATATTGTTGCTCGCGGCAACGGGTGTTGTCTGGTATTTATTTTCAGAAAAGTTTACTGATACTGCTGAGGCAAAACCTGATTATACCGTGAATGCGATGGGGCTTATAAAGGAATTTCAACAGAACGACAGCATTGCCAATAAAAAATATACAGAGAAGATCATTACCGTAAACGGGATTGTATCGGAAGTATTATCTGCGCCGGCAGATACAACCGTGAATATAAAAATGTCAGATACTGCAAATGGTGATTATCTCATTTTTACTTTCCAGCAACAGCACCTGGCTGAATCAAAAAAAATAAGAGCAGGAGATAGCGTTTCCATTAAAGCTTCGTGCAGTGGCAGTGTTTACAGCGAAATACTCGGCACGAGATATGTCAGTTTTAAACGTGCCGCATTAAACAAATAAAAACAAATCAAACCAAATAAGTACAACAATGAAAAGAACAAGTTTATTCCTCGCATTGGCTTTCTGCAGCGCAACAGTGTTTGCCCAAAAGAAAACGACTTCATCAGCATCTATTAATTTTGATGCAACCACAGGTCTTGATGCTTTACCAAAAGCAGAGAACAAAACCTCAATAGCAGCGCTTGATACACAAACAGGAACAGTTGCTTTTGAAACAGTGATAAAGAATTTTACTTTTTCAAACCCACGTATCCAGGAACATTTCAACAGTGCAGGATGGATGGATTCAGACCAATTCCCTTCCGCAAACTTCAAAGGCAAGATCACAAATCTTTCAAAAGTAAATTTTGCTAAAGATGGCACTTATACCGTAGATGTAGAAGGTGATCTGACCATGCATGGAGTTACAAACCCCGTTAAGACAAAAGCCACGATCATTGTTGAAGGAAAAAAGATCAGCAGCAAGGCTGATTTCAGCATCAAGCTCGAAGACTATAAGATCAATGGTGGAGCAATAGCTGCAGGCAAGGTTTCAAAAGAACCGGCAATTACTGTGTCTGCTGATTTTTAAATTGACCGCAAATAATAATAAAAAATCCCGTCGGTTTGCGACGGGATTTTTTATTGCATCAATATTATTACCTGATAACGACCTTACCTGTAGCGAGTCGTTTACCGTTAGCATCTCTTAATACAACAAGGTAAACATCAGAAGCTGCATTATCCATGTTCACATCCACTCTTGTATAAGGAGCATTGGTAGTGTATACTTTTTCATAAACCCTTGCACCCTTGCTGTCATAGATGGTCAGGGTACGAGCCAAGGTGTTGGTATAACTGAGATACCTTACCTGGAACTGACCTGAGCTAGGATTAGGATAGATGAAGAGCTCAGGAGAAGCTAAGAAATCAACTTTTTGAGTGTTTGATTTTTTGCTGCTGCAGCCAGTAGCTGTGTCAGTAACGATCACTTCATAAGTTCCAAAATCATCAACTGTTACATTGAACCTGTCAGCAGTGGTAGAAGTCAATACACCATCCCTGTACCACTGGTAAAGATAACCTGCAGGAGCGATGTCAGGACTAACGGTTGTATAAAGCGTGGTCCTGATATACGGAGTGATGTTTGTATAAGAAGCTGCAGTCAGAACAACCACCGGTAAAGCATTAGCTGTTAAGGTCGCCGGATCAGAAACCTGTGCACCGCAAGGTACACCCGAAACGATCACGTGATAAACGTTTCCATTAAGCGCAGTAGTGACCGGGTTGATATTTAAAGTAGCCGTAGTAGCACCTGAGTAAGGGGCTGTATTTGTAACGTTTACAAACGGACCACCGTTAATGCTTACCTGCCATTGATAAGTAAGCGTAGATCCTGTTGCAGTAACACTGAAAGAAGCTGTGTTGGTAGCACATGTTTTAACATTCTGCGGCTGGCTTGTAATGGTAGGAGGAGTGTTAACAGCCAGCGTAGCATTTGCTGAAGTCACTGTTGGAGGACAAGTACCCGTCATTACGACATGGTATTGCGATCCGTTCATTGAAGCAATGATACCATTAAGAGACAGTGTAGCTGTGGTAGCTCCTGAATAAACGCCTGCATTTGCAACGTTTGTCCATGTAGTACCTCCATCGGTGCTTACCTGCCACTGGTAATTGATACCTGTTCCTGCAGCAGTAACACTGAAAGAAGCAGTGTTTGAAGGAAGACAGATATTAACATTGGCCGGTTGGGCAGATATAGTGATCGGGCTGTTAACAACAAGTGTGGCGCAGTTGGAGTTAACCGTATTACAGGTTCCTGAAACAACCACCCTGTAAGCACCTGCATTGGCAGGAGTAACAGCAGCAAGGTTCAAAGTAGCAGCAGTTTGTCCTGCAATATTTGTCCATGGTCCTGCGCATGTAGCAGCACTTTGCCACTGGTATGCGATACCGGTACCTGCACCCGTTACACTGAAGCTTACATTGGCTCCTGAACAGACAGTAACATCAGCAGGCTGGGCAGTGATGCTTATTGGCGTATTAACTGTTAATGTAACAGTATTGGAAGTAAGAGGAATAGCAGTACAGCTGAAAGCATTTACACGGTATTGATACCCGTTCATACTAACAGTAACAGCCGGCAGGTTCAAAGTAGCAGCAGTAGCACCAGGTATATCAGTGAAACCTGTACCTGTGTTCACCTGCCATTGGTAACCGCTGATAGTACCTGAAGTTGTTACAGTGAAAGAAGCATTTGCCCCTGCACATACAGTTACATCAACCGGTTGACCTGTGATAGCTGCAGCATTACCTACAGTAAGCACAGCACAGTTGGAAGTAGCTGGAGGAGGACATGTTCCGCTGACAATGCAACGATATCCTGTATTATCCATACCAACAGTAACGCCACTTACAGTAAGTGTAGCCGAAGTAGCGCCAGAGATATCGGTCCATGGCCCTGCACAACCTGCACCAGCAGGTCCTGATTGCCATTGGTAAGTTAAACCTGTACCTGTAGCCGCAACAGTGAAAGTTGCATTGGATCCTGCACAGGCTGTTGTATTGACTGGTTGTGTTGTGATAGCGGGGGCAGTATTTACAGTAAGTGTAGCATTAGCTGAAGTAGTAGTATTACACTGGCCTGTAACGATCACATGGTATAGATATCCGTTCTGGCCTGCAGTGGCACCGGTTACGGTATAGGTAGCAGCAGTGGCTCCTGCGATATTTGTAAATCCTGTACCGTTATTCACCTGCCATTGGTAGCTAAGTGCACCTGTTGCAGCTACAACAAATGAAGCATCACTACCTGCACAAACAGTAATGTCAGCAGGCTGGCTTGTGATCACTGGTCCTGCACCTGCAGAAACAGTGTAAGTCAGTACAGCAGTCTGTGTAACGGCACCGGCTACACCCTGGACAGTGATATTATAAGTACCATTGGCAAGCGTATTGGCATTGTTCAATGTTACTGTAGTACTGTTGCCTGGAGTAAGCGGGTTAGGAGCAAAGCTTACAGAAGTACCGGCAGGTACACCAGAGATGGCAGTTAAGTTGATAGGAGTTGAGAAGCCACCGGTAGAAGTAGTTCCTAAAATTACGTTTGCAGTAGCAGGCCCGCCGCATGTAATAACAGTTGGAGTTGTTGTATTAAATGTAAATCCTGCAACTGCTGCAGTGATCGTAAAATTATTATTCGAGATATCAAAGAAGATATTATTGATAGCCTCCACTTTTACCCTCGCAGTTGTTGTTGGCGTATTAGGAATGGTCACTGCTTCAGATCCGTCATTTGGAGTGCTTGCCAAAAGAACGGTTGGATAGGTTAATCCTCCGTCAGTTGATAAAGATATTTTTACATCAGTTGTATTTATAGGAGCTGCAGATGTACCTGCAACATTCCAGGTAACTGTTTGTGATGTGTTTCCCGGGTAGCTTTCACCACCATTTGGAACGGTAACAATGAACGGTCCTGTTCCGGCAATGGTAGTTACCGAGAAAACAGCTGGGATCTGGCACCCGCTTCCGCCTGAAACAATACCACCACCTCCTGCACGGTTATCTCTCACCGTTAGCCTGAACTTCATTGTACGTGCCTGGGTAGGGAGCGTTTCTCCTTTTAATCCTCCCATTGTTCCGGCAGGATTGGCAGGATAATTTGCAAGTATTACTGCTATATCAGGAAATGTCCTGCTGCCGCTGGTTTTGGGGATACGCGATTTGAACAGGGGGCTTGTTGTATTCGCATTTCCACCATTCCAGGTTGTTGCAGGGCCAAGATCCCATTCTTCCCAGCAATAGGTCAATGGATCACCGTCGGCATCCGTTGCAGTGCCTGTTAATGTGAATGGCGTGCTCAATGGAATATTTGCTCCATTGTTATTCATGGAAGTAATTACAGGAAGTGTATTACCTGTAGGGATAGCAACCTTACAACCACTACCGCCACCTTCAACATAATTACTTATCTCATCAAAGCTTATTGCATGCATGAAAGGATCACTGTGTGGCTGAGTATCATCTGTACCACAAATACCGGCATATGCCTGGATAGTTGTACCACTACCTACTTCATAAGCTGTTGAAGCATTCCTGTTACCGCCCCCACAGTTACTGGTAGTGCTGTTGAATGTATGATTGCCTCCAAACTGGTGGCCCATTTCATGAGCAACATAATCGATATCATAATCATCACCAATAGGTGATGGACTTCCTGTTATTCCGCTTGCCTTCTGCCCGTTATTGCAAACAACACCAAGTCCTGCCAAACCACCACCACCTGTACTGAAGGTGTGGCCGATATCAAAATTGGCTGAACCAATAACAGAAGTAATAACTGACTGGCTTTCGTTTATTAGAATATTGGCATTATTGTTCCCTGTAAATGGATCTGTTGTTGCATCCAGGTATTCAATAAGGTTGTTATTGGCTATAAGGATCAGGCGTATTGCAAGATCATATTCATAAACCTGCGTAACCCTGTTTACGGAAGTAACAATTGCGGCATGCAATAATGCTGCGGTTGTGCCTCCAACTGCAACGGCATATTCACCGGTACATGCAACTGCCAGCCGGTATGTATATAATTGTGTCCCCCTGCAGAGAGCTGTTACATTTCCCGGCTTGTTATGATCTGCTCCCGCATTCTCTTTTACTTCACATACAAAAGGTGCATATCGTTTATAATCGCGTGTATAATAACTTATATAATTCTCTATATCGCCTCTTGCATAAGGATCAATATAGATCCTGCCATTTGGTGATAGTATCTGCGCATGAAAACCAAAATAAGGATTATAATCAAAACGTATGCTGGCAGCAGGATCATCGATACCCTGTCCTGCAAAAGTTCTTATCTCGGGGAACTTTGCTTCCAGGCCTGGTTCCTGGATACTGCTTTCCCATACATGAAACCTGCCAACAGAACCATCCGGCATTGGTAATGACAGAACTGGAGTTTGATTTCTGCTCCATATAATATCTTTCTCCCGCGGTAATGACCACAGGAATGATTTTAATTGAGCATTATCCAATTCCGAAGTTCTAAACCTGTCAGGAATGATCTGACGCTTACCTGTAGTGATCACTTCCTTATTTGCACCTGCATCTCTAAAAAAAGTATTCTGTGCATTGAGTGAAAATGAGACGCTGACCACACAGAACAGTGCGATCATGAGTTTGTAAAGCTGGTTCATAAATAAAAGTTGATTGGTATACTCAAATCTATTGATAAATTCTGATAACAAATAATTCTGCAATGTGATCATCGATCTGTGATGATTCATACCATAAAAAAACTCCCGCCTTTTAAGACGGGAGTCGGAATATGATCAACTAAATATTATTACCTGATTACTACTTTACCTGTAGCGAGTCGTTTACCGTTAGCATCTCTTAATACAACAAGGTAAACATCAGAAGCTGCATTATCCATGTTCACATCCACTCTTGTATAAGGAGCATTGGTAGTGTATACTTTTTCATAAACCCTTGCACCCTTGCTGTCATAGATGGTCAGGGTACGAGCCAAGGTGTTGGTATAACTGAGATACCTTACCTGGAACTGACCTGAGCTAGGATTAGGATAGATGAAGAGCTCAGGAGAAGCTAAGAAATCAACTTTTTGAGTGTTTGATTTTTTGCTGCTGCAGCCAGTAGCTGTGTCAGTAACGATCACTTCATAAGTTCCAAAATCATCAACTGTTACATTGAACCTGTCAGCAGTGGTAGAAGTCAATACACCATCCCTGTACCACTGGTAAAGATAACCTGCAGGAGCGATGTCAGGACTAACGGTTGTATAAAGCGTGGTCCTGATATACGGAGTGATGTTTGTATAAGAAGCTGCAGTCAGAACAACCACCGGTAAAGCATTAGCTGTTAAGGTCGCCGGATCAGAAACCTGTGCACCGCAAGGTACACCCGAAACGATCACGTGATAAACGTTTCCATTAAGCGCAGTAGTGACCGGGTTGATATTTAAAGTAGCCGTAGTAGCACCTGAGTAAGGGGCTGTATTTGTAACGTTTACAAACGGACCACCGTTAATGCTTACCTGCCATTGATAAGTAAGCGTAGATCCTGTTGCAGTAACACTGAAAGAAGCTGTGTTGGTAGCACATGTTTTAACATTCTGCGGCTGGCTTGTAATGGTAGGAGGAGTGTTAACAGCCAGCGTAGCATTTGCTGAAGTCACTGTTGGAGGACAAGTACCCGTCATTACGACATGGTATTGCGATCCGTTCATTGAAGCAATGATACCATTAAGAGACAGTGTAGCTGTGGTAGCTCCTGAATAAACGCCTGCATTTGCAACGTTTGTCCATGTAGTACCTCCATCGGTGCTTACCTGCCACTGGTAATTGATACCTGTTCCTGCAGCAGTAACACTGAAAGAAGCAGTGTTTGAAGGAAGACAGATATTAACATTGGCCGGTTGGGCAGATATAGTGATCGGGCTGTTAACAACAAGTGTGGCGCAGTTGGAGTTAACCGTATTACAGGTTCCTGAAACAACCACCCTGTAAGCACCTGCATTGGCAGGAGTAACAGCAGCAAGGTTCAAAGTAGCAGCAGTTTGTCCTGCAATATTTGTCCATGGTCCTGCGCATGTAGCAGCACTTTGCCACTGGTATGCGATACCGGTACCTGCACCCGTTACACTGAAGCTTACATTGGCTCCTGAACAGACAGTAACATCAGCAGGCTGGGCAGTGATGCTTATTGGCGTATTAACTGTTAATGTAACAGTATTGGAAGTAAGAGGAATAGCAGTACAGCTGAAAGCATTTACACGGTATTGATACCCGTTCATACTAACAGTAACAGCCGGCAGGTTCAAAGTAGCAGCAGTAGCACCAGGTATATCAGTGAAACCTGTACCTGTGTTCACCTGCCATTGGTAACCGCTGATAGTACCTGAAGTTGTTACAGTGAAAGAAGCATTTGCCCCTGCACATACAGTTACATCAACCGGTTGACCTGTGATAGCTGCAGCATTACCTACAGTAAGCACAGCACAGTTGGAAGTAGCTGGAGGAGGACATGTTCCGCTGACAATGCAACGATATCCTGTATTATCCATACCAACAGTAACGCCACTTACAGTAAGTGTAGCCGAAGTAGCGCCAGAGATATCGGTCCATGGCCCTGCACAACCTGCACCAGCAGGTCCTGATTGCCATTGGTAAGTTAAACCTGTACCTGTAGCCGCAACAGTGAAAGTTGCATTGGATCCTGCACAGGCTGTTGTATTGACTGGTTGTGTTGTGATAGCGGGGGCAGTATTTACAGTAAGTGTAGCATTAGCTGAAGTAGTAGTATTACACTGGCCTGTAACGATCACATGGTATAGATATCCGTTCTGGCCTGCAGTGGCACCGGTTACGGTATAGGTAGCAGCAGTGGCTCCTGCGATATTTGTAAATCCTGTACCGTTATTCACCTGCCATTGGTAGCTAAGTGCACCTGTTGCAGCTACAACAAATGAAGCATCACTACCTGCACAAACAGTAATGTCAGCAGGCTGGCTTGTGATCACTGGTCCTGCACCTGCAGAAACAGTGTAAGTCAGTACAGCAGTCTGTGTAACGGCACCGGCTACACCCTGGACAGTGATATTATAAGTACCATTGGCAAGCGTATTGGCATTGTTCAATGTTACTGTAGTACTGTTGCCTGGAGTAAGCGGGTTAGGAGCAAAGCTTACAGAAGTACCGGCAGGTACACCAGAGATGGCAGTTAAGTTGATAGGAGTTGAGAAACCTCCATTGGAAGTAGTTCCCAAAGTTATGTTTGCAGTAGCAGGTCCGTTACATGCAATAACAGCAGGTGTAGTTGCATTGAAAGTGAATCCTGAAGCTGCAGCCGTAATGGTAAAATTAACGTCAGAAATATCAAAGAAGATATTACCAATAGCTTCTATTCTCACCCTTGCAGTAGTATTAGGAGCTACGGCAGGAATGTTGATCAATTCAGTACCATCATTAGGAGTACTTGCAGCCAATACAAAAGGGAATGTCTGGCCGCCATCAATTGACAAAGTGATCTTAACATCTGTGCAACTAACAGGAGCACCTGTAGTACCGGCAACATTCCATGTTACTGTCTGTGCAGATGAAGCAGGCCATGAAAGGTTTGTATTAGGTTGTGTTACTTTAAATGGTCCTGATGTAGCACTAACAATAACCTGCATATCTGTATACGAGGTTTGACCAACCTTGATAGGAACTGTTGAGCTATAAGGACAATTATCCCTTACAGTTACCCTGAAGTTCAATGTTCTTGCAACTGAACTTAGTGCTTCTACATTAAATCCTGGCGTACCCCCAGCTAAAGTAGGTGTTGTAAGATTACCCGCAAGGATAGATGATAATCTTGGGAAAAGCCTTGTTGGAGATAATGTAGGATTAAATGATAACCAGTTAGGACCTGTTAATTTGGTAGGAGATGCCATACTGGCTGCCCCGGTTGTAGTTGAATTATCATTTTGCTCCCACTGGTAAGTAAGTACATCACCTGCATTGGCATCAGTAGCCGAAGCCGTCAATGCAAAAGGTGTACTGATCGGGATAGTATAATTGCTTACAGGTGCAACAACCGGGGTTGCATTGGTCGCTGTAATATCAGTAGTGATCGGGCATGTTTTGGTAGCTAAATTATTTTGGATCTGTTCTATAGATGCTTCATGATAAAAAGCAATAGAATGTGAAGAGTCGTCCTCAGCGGTGATACCTGCATATCCCATGATAGTGATACCTGAACCAACTTCCTTATTCACACCTGTTCCTTCGAGCTGGAATGAGAATGTATGGTTAGCACCCATCTGGTGACCTACTTCATGCACAACATAGTCAATATCGAAATTATCTCCCATTGGAATTCCATCAGCAGGAGAAGTGATGCCTCTTCCTTTTGTTGATCCTGTACCGCTGGCAACGCCATCTACACAAACACAACCGATACAACCGGCATTTCCACCTCCACCCGAAGCGCCAAACATATGCCCAATATCATAAGCAGCGTTATTAACAGCAAGTGGTGTTCCTGGACCTGTGAGTGTAGTATTCAGTGCAATTTGTAATTGCGTATTCCAGTTTCCAAGTGTAGTATAAGGATCTGTGGTAGGATCGTAATAAATTACGTTAACTGTTTCCGGTACAAGATTAAGGTGTACAGCCAGGTCTTTTTCATAACAACCGTTGCAACGTGTGAGCGTTGCATTAAAAGCTGCCAGAACAAGTGCTACCTGACCGGCATTGAAAGCACCGAAATAGTTAGAGTATTCACCATTACATGATTGAGCCAAACGCATTGTTTTAAGCTGGCCGGCATTGCTGGCTGGTTTTTGAGTGGCTACCTGTTGATTCAAACCAGCAACCAATTGCTGGTCAGGTGTAGAACAAACCCATGGTGATTGCCCGGCTGACCTATGAGATCTGAATACAGCATACGTTGTATGATCCTGTGAATAGGCTTCAATGAATTCAGCCGGCCTCTCAGCCCTGAAAACCATTGTTTGTATACCCTGTGGAGAGATACTTATTTTTAACGTGGCTGATCTGTCGGTAATTCCCTGGCCGGAATAAGCCCTTATCTGCGGGAACTGCTCCTGTAAAGCAGGCATAAAATTTGAAGCTTCATACACTTCAAATTTTTCAATTCCGCCATCAGCATTTGGTAAGCTGATAACGGTTGAATGAGCCGATGGATGAGCGCCCACAATAGAGAATAATTGTTGCCTTAAAGGGTCAATATTTAAGTTAAATAATTTGAACTCTTTAGGAAACGATAATCTTGAAACAGATTTGTCTGTGATAATACTGGAGCGGCTTTCAGCGTTTGCAGACCAATAGTTGTCTGACTGCGAAAAACCCAGTGTACTAATCAGCGCAAACAATACTGTTAGTAGTAAAGTTTTTTTCATGCAATTATGTTTTGATGATTTAGTTATAGCTGTAAATATAGGACTATAATTTAAAAAAAACGATGCCGTAACATTAAAATCATTAAAACACATTAAAACTCCTTTGAATGTTCAATCGTGGGCTGATAAGCGGTTTCAGGGCTTATTCCCGGACTGCGGGTTTTCAAAATCTTCAACTGATATCTTTATAATAAAACGCCTGTTCGCCTGACAATTCCCTCGTAAATCCCATCTTTATCAGGTATTCTTCGTGCCTCCTGTTGAATATCCTTGTATATACCAGCCTTCTTATGCCTTTTGAAAGGAGCAGCTGCTTTTCTTTCTGGAACAGGAACCTTCCAACCTTATAATCCCTGTATTTTGGTATGGTATAATTGAGTTTTACCAGTGCCGTTCCATCTTCCATCATTTCTGCAACAAAGATATTGGCGATCACCAGGTCTCTCAGTACCACAAAATTGACATTACTGTTTGCATTTAGCTGATCGTATTCCGGGAAATAGTTTTTGATATCTTCTTTATAAAAGCGGAGGAACTTATCAATGAGTTTATCACCCGGCTTAAACTCCAGCATATCAAAATTCTCTTCCCTCCGGTAGATCTTTAAAAGGTTCCAGCCATTGATGAGTAACAGGATACTGTTTGTTATGATGATCGGGAATGCGCTGATAAGAATACCATATACAATAAAGGCAATACAACCCCAGCTGTTCAGCCACCTGAACCTGAGATCATTGTTTACCAATAGCGATATCGCCAGGAGTAAAGATGCAGCATAACCGGCTACCAGGATAATTGTATCATTTACCATACAGATTTTTTAAGCGGCCAGGATCATGAAGATAGATATTCAGGCCGGCTCATTTAATTCCTTGCCCATGATCATTGTAAAACCGGCGATCAATTCTTTTATCTTTTTCAATACAGTTTCGTCAGTGATCTCTCCTGAGTCGTTCAGCTTTGCCCTTGCTCCCTGGATCAGCAATTGGGTTGAATCATTCATCCTTGCTTCGATCGTTCTCATGATGAGCTGCAATGATTCATGTGCTTTTTCACCACGGCCCGAAGCGGTAATAATGGCTACAGGTTTATTTGAAAAGATCGTTGTTGATACTGTCCACTCAATGGCATTTTTCAGGCTGCCGGGTAAACTGAAAACATATTCAGGTGTACATATAAGCACGCCATCTGCTTCTGAGATCTTTTTCCTGAAAGCCATGACTGTGTCCTGCAGGTTTTCATCATCAACATCAGGATTGAAATGAGGAAGTGTTCCAAGTTCAGTGTAGATATCAAATTCCAGCGATCCTTCACTTAATCTTTCAATAGCCTTAATGATCTGCAGGTTCGAGGAATTTTTTCTCGTGCTTCCGCAAATGGCAAAAACTTTTTTCAGCTGCTGTGCTTTCATAACTTCAAAATCAAAACCGAAATTAAATATTTGATCTTTTATTGTTTGTCAATTTCTTTACAGAAGCAAAATCCGGATGCTGGTAATTTTTCGCCGATGAATGATTTTATTTCCCGGGTGCTGAAACCTCTGCGACTATAAAATCACCGCTTATCAAATTAAACTTTTCGCAAGTAAAGCATTTCTTACTTTGATCACTTTAAACATCAGCCATGAAAAAGATATCACTGTTTGCTGTTTTATTCATGACATCCTCATGGATATTCGCTCAATACAAAAATGACAATGTTTCTTATAAAACTGTTTTCCCGCAAGACCTGTGTAATGAATTAAGTAAATCGAATAATTATCTTTTGCTCGATGTTCGTTCAGCAGGCGAATATGCAGATACATCATCTTCACCATTGTATAATTATGGGCATTTACAGAATGCCGTTAACATCGATGTAGGCGAGATCGGGAAAAGGTATAAAGAGATCGAAGCTTACAAGGACAAGCCCGTTTATGTTTATTGTTCTCACAGCCAGCGGAGCAGGAGGGCAAGTAAAATGCTTGCCGACAGCGGCTTTACAAATATCATCAATGTCAACGGTGGCATCACGGCCATACGACGTCTTCCGGAAGAAAATTGTTTGAACAATTACCTCGTGACATCGGTCGGCTATAAGATCATTGCACCCGCAGTGCTCTGTAACAAGATCACGAAAGAGAAGGATAAGATTTTTTTACTGGATGTGAGAACTGATTCTGCTTTCAGGCATGTCAGCCTTCGGGATGATGTAAACGGCTTGGGAATAATCAGGAACAGCATCAACATACCACTTGCCGATCTTACAAACAGGCTTGCTGAAATTCCCAGGGATAAAGAAGTGATCATCCTCGATCTTTTTGGCGATGAAGCGGCAAAAGCTGCAATGATATTGCACGATAATAAATACCAGCAGGTCTCCATGTTGCTCGAAGGAATAAACAGGATGTTTTACAGCAGTAGCAGTGAGATAGCATGCCTGAAAACTGCTTATATAGCTTCTGTAAAATATACCATGCTGAGTTCACTTGACTTTAAAGCATTTGCTGATAAAAATCCAGGTTATCTCGCTCTTGATGTCAGGTCGGCTGAGGAATATGCCAATAAGCATAAAGACTATTGGAAAAATATTGGCCATCTTGTAAATGCAGTCAGTATCCCTTCAGATCAGCTTGCTGCAAAAATGAATGAGATCGAAAAATATAAGAACAAACCCGTGCTTGTTTATGCCTTCGGAACAGGTAAAGAAGTTCATGAAGCCGCAAAGAAATTGGTCAATAGCGGGTTTACGAATGTGAGCATATTGGCGGGAGGTTTATTTAATCTCAGGTGGACAGCCAATAACATTTCAGGCAATGCTGCACTTTCAAAGCTTGTTGTGGATATTCCCGCAGAAAATCTTTAAAATTGAAAGTGGCAGTGAAGTAAGCCGGGCATTTACTGCCGGCTTTTTTAATAAACTTTATTGAAGCCTTGCAAACTCTTCTTCGATGATCTCATGAAAACTATCTTCTAAATTGCCGATCCAGGCAGGGAACTCTTCGGGGGTGATCTTCCAGCGCCCCTCAATTTTTTTCATATGGAACACAATACGGTTTGCACGGTCATCGATCACATCAACTGTGAACAATCCTTCTTCTTTCCCGTTTGGTTTCCTGAAATTGAATTCCCGCAACCGGCCATCCACTTTTATAAGCTTGGTGAATTGTATGTTCTTTATAAATCCCAGTTTCATAAGGTAGCTTTCCGCAAATTTAAAGTAATAATCATAGATGGAAAAGGATGTGAAAAAATATGAGAAAAAAATAACAAATCCAGTTTGGGTACTCTAGAGTTTTACGAATTTATAAGTACGGCCATCAACAGTTTTGAGGTAATAAATGCCAGGGGATAAATTTCCTGGGTCAATGACCGTTTCAATATGATCTAATTTTATCCTTTGCAGCAACCTTCCTTTTGTATCTATCAACAGGCAATCAGTATTTATTAACCCGTTTTGCCGGATCCTGATCTTCAACTGGCTTTGTGCCGGCGTTGGATAAACCGTGATCGCTTCTTTGATACCTGCTTTAATGATGATCGTTTTGCTATAGTTTGTTTTTTCATCATCAATAACTTTCAAACGATAATAACTTATTCCTGCCGAAATATTGTTATCAATAAAATGATATATGAATTGCTGCTCATTGTTTGCAGTCACCGAACCGATATTTTCAAAAACTGAACCCGCCTGGCTTCTTTCAACAACATATTTTTTTATACCCTGCTGCTCCCCAACTTTCCATTGAAGCATCACGGTCTTATCATCCTGCAGCATACCGTCAAATGAAATTAATTTTAAAGGAAGGATCACCACGCCGCCTTTTACATAGAAACCGCTGAACCCACTCACATCAATACTCACTTCCCATAAACCGGTGATTGCATTCCAGTTGATGTTCGCATCATCAGGATCAATGGTCACCGTACTTCCACTATAATTTCCCGGCATCGTTCCCGTGCCATGGTATTGTGTTATCCTGAGGTTCGACTTGCCTAAAATATCTGATGGACCGGTTGGCAGGTCAGGCTCGGTTCCGTTGGCAGCATTGTAATTATCAAATTCGGCCTGCGTGAAATAAAAAATGAGTTGCGCAGTAGCTGTTGATGGGTTGATCACAGGTTCAATATCATAATGTCTTTGAACATAAGCCTTGCCGTTATACGACTGTACACTTGCATCAATGCCAACTTTTGTATGGATCATCCCCGTTACAGGAGATATGCCTGAAGGAATGATCGTTGTTATCAACCCGCAATTGCTGTTATCCCTGAATTCATTCGATTCACTGATATCATGTGCATCATAGCCCTGGTCGGCAGCGGCCGACAAAGGATTACATTCAACAGGCATAATACTGTCTTTCCTCGAACGGCTGTCGCAATAGGTCAGGTTTGTTCCTGCAACATACCTGTCACGTGCAGGTATACTGATAGCAGGGGAGACAGCGCTGTACAATACAGGGTATCCCATCGGCTGCAGGTCGGCGCTGAAATAATAAGGCCTTGTTATTTCATTGAAATGTGTGAAACTAACGGTTCCGTTTGGGCTAAATGCAGGTTCATTGCCTGCAGTAAAACTTCCGTTATACGGCGCACGGGCAACATAATTATAAGATGATTTTGTATTGCTTCCATTGGTTGAAAAATTCCCCAGTGATAAGAACGGGAAGGTAGATGAGTTCCCGGTGGCGGTTACTTCATTGTAGATAACAACAGAACTGTCACCGGAACCGGAACTGAAGCTGATGCCATAATACAATGCCCTGTTTCGGAAAAACACATTTGCAGGCCCATTGATAGAATGGCTTGCATCGCCGCCGATATTCTGGGCAATATTTCCTTCCAGTAAATTGGCATAAGGATAATTGCCATGCAGTACTATATCCTGTGAAGCATCTGCAGGTATCTCTGTTCTTTTCTGTTCAATGGAATAATTATATGCATAGATATTCCCGTTGGCGCCTGCCTGGATGAGCATGGCATGCCGCAGCCTTTTGAAAATATTATTCTCGACCAGGCAATCTCCTGATGAATACTGGCAAACAACGCCATAACCCTGGCCCCCGCTTCCATAAGCAAAGGATCCGTGAAAATAGCACCCCGTTATCTCGATATTGCTGCTGTTGGTTATAGCAACATGCGCGAAGTTTGTGCTGTCGCTCTCAATTCCTTTTATCCAGCAGAATGCGGCAAAGTTAAAAGCGATATTCGTGGTCTGGCCTGCACTGGCATCAAGCCTTTTTATTTTCAGGCATTCTATACCAACACCTGTTACCATGTTTAATCTTTGAACTTTTGGAACGCCGCTTAAAGAAATAGTTCTTCTGTTGCTCGTGAAAAAATTCAGGTTATTAGCCTGTTTGCTTTTGACATAAGATATCTGCCCGACAGTATTATCCGCCCATGAAGATGATGAAAGATCAATGATGCTCCCGTCATTCTCCTGGTAAACCTTTACGAAGCTGCCTACACCGGCAATGGAAGGATCTGCTACAGTAACCTGGTTTGAGAATTGTTGTACAGCTGATGTTGCAGTTGTAATGGCACCAGGAGAACCATTGATATTGATCAGGTCGTTATTACCGCCAAGGTTAAATAAAAGAGTTGTGGATGATGAGCCTGCTCCTCTCAAAATCAACCCGCTCCTTAAACTGATGTAATTATTGAAAAGATATATGCCTGCCGGAAATAATATCACTCCTTTACTGCCTGAAAGGCTGTTGATAGCATTGTTCAAAGCAACATCATTTGCAGAACTGCCTGTATTATCAGCACCGAAATCCAATATGTTTTTTATTGCTGGATAAGAAGGAACATTGTTGCCGGGGTAACCGGCCCTGCTCCAGTCGAGCTTTACAGGGTTGCCCGCATACATTACTGTAAGCTGCTGTGCCGGAACCAAACCAGGCATCAACAGCATTGCCGGGAATAATATTGCAACTACTTTCTTCAAGCCATTTTGTTAGGGATTCTTAAGAAAGATAAAAAATTAGGCTGACTATTTTTTATAAACGTTCAAAACTGTCAGAACTGTCGTTAGTTTGGAATCCTATTGTCAGTCTGAGCCTGCCTGTTGCGGGCGTACCTGTTGAAGACGGAGTATTTACGTTTAAACCGGTTCCAAAAAAGTTTAAATTCTTTGATTCTTTTTTGTATTTTACAAACTGAAACTGCTAATTCACTTCCTCTGTAAAATACAGTAAGCCTCAGCTGAATACATTATTCCCATTATCTGTACGGAAGATCATCCCAATAGAATAATTTTTTATTGCTCCAACATGGGGTTATTATTTTAAAAAGATGATTATGAAATATTATCTCAACAGGAAATGCCTGTTTGTATATTCATTCAGCATGCTGATGATCGTATCCCTGCATGCCAGGGCACAAACATTTCCAACCGGTTTTTCTGCTACCAATATTGCATCAGGATGGACAATGCCCGTTGGTGCTGCCTTCAACAAAGCCGGTACAAAATTATTCGTATGGGAAAAGGGCGGCCGGGTTTATCTCTGTAAATGGAATAGTGCTACACAGGTATATGATAAGCAGGCAACACCGGTATTGAATATTGCACATGAAGTTGGCGACTGGAGAGATTTTGGTATGCTTGGATTTGCACTTGACCCTGATTTTGACAACAATGGGAATATATACGTGATGTACGTGGTTGACAGGCATCACCTCATGAACTTCGGAACAGGTTCCTATAATTATTCTACCAATCAGTATTATGCGGCAACGATCGGGCGTATCACACGTTATACAACTTATACAAATGGAAGCAACGAACTTGTCGCTGATACTTTGACCAGGGCTGTATTGCTTGGCGAAACAAAATCTACCGGTATTCCTATATTACATGAATCGCATGGTATCGGTTCGCTTGCATTTGCTGCAGATGGAACTTTACTTGCATCCTGTGGTGATGCTGCCAGCTATAACACAACGGATAAGGGTAGCCTCGCAGAAACTTATTATGCACAGGCGCTCACCGATGGCATCATACGTGCCAATGAGAACGTGGGAGCATTCCGTGCACAGATGATCAATAGCCATAACGGGAAAATATTGCGGATAGATCCTGCAACAGGAAATGGTGTTCCAAGTAATCCATTCTACAACCCGGCTTTACCAAGATCTCCACAGTCAAGGGTATGGGCAATGGGCTTCCGTAATCCATGTCGTTTCTCCGTCAGGCCAAATACCGGTTCAACAAATCCTGCCACAGGAGACATTGGTGAATTGTATGTTGGCGATGTTGGATGGAATACTTATGAAGAATTGAATATCGTGAAAGCGCCGGCTTCCAACTGCGGTTGGCCAATATTTGAAGGATTAACGGCTGTGAGCAGTTATGTGAGCGCAGGAACTACAACTTATAATAAGGATGAACCGAACCCTTTATTCGGTATTGGGGGATGCAGCCAGCAGTATTTTAGTTTTACGAATTTGATAAAACAGGCAACAGCCGATAACAATCATACCATTTACAATCCATGCAATTCATCTACGCCGATCACAAGTGTAAATGATAACAGGTTCTTTCACCGCATTCCATCTATGGATTGGAAACATGGAACAGACAGCGCAAGAGTAAGAAAATGGAACGGGAATAATTTGGCAGTTGCCCAGGTTGGAGCTGCCGGATCAGGAGTTACCGGTACGCCATTCCGTGGTAACTGTGCTATCGGCGGATGCTGGTACACAGGTACAATGTTCCCGCTTCAATACCGTAATACTTATTTTGAAGCTGATTATGGTGGGGCATGGCTGAAGAATTTCGCTGTTGATTATATCGACCAGGTTCAGGCTGTATCAGGTTTTTCAACAGGATGGACAGCTATTGTTGGCATGGCAGAAGATCCATTGGATGGCAGCCTGGTATGTGTTGATGTTGGTGCGAACGTAGTTAAGAAGATCAGTTATGGTGGCAACCAGCTGCCGGTTGTAAAAATAAGCGCTGATAAAATATACGGGCCGGCACCATTGTCAGTGAATTTTACCGGTGATGCTTCTTATGACCCCGATGGACCTTCGGTTACCTATTCATGGAATTTTGGAGACGGAACAGCTGTTGTTACTTCAGCCAATCCTGTTCATATATTTACTACACCTAATGGCAACCCTAAGAAGTTTGTTGTGAAACTAACGGTAAAAGACAACCTGAATGCTACGAGTGTTGACAGTATCATCATTTCTGCAAACAACACGCCACCGAATGTGCACATCACAAGCCCTGTGAATAATTCTTTTTATACGATCGGAACAGATACAACATACACGTTACAGGCAAATGTTACAGATGCTGAGCATCCGTCCAGCCAGTTGTTCTATACATGGCAGACTGCTTTAAGGCATAACAATCACCAGCACCCTGAACCGCTTGATACAAATAAAGTAACATCAGATGTAATATCAAGGATTGGTTGTAACGGTGACGATTACTATTGGTTCATCAGCCTCAAAGTAACAGATGCTGCCGGGCTTTCAACCATTGATTCAACACACCTGCTCCCGCAATGCGGCGGGCCATTGCCGCTTAAACTGAATGCATTTTCAGTAGCTGTGCATGGGCAAACAAATGTGTTGACCTGGAATACATCCGAAGAGATCAACCTGAAAAATTTTGAAGTATTACGCAGTTATGATGGAATACATTTCGAAACCATCGGTTCGGTTCCGTCAAAAATGTCATCAACAATCAATAATTATGAATTCATTGATGATAATTTCATTGACGGATATATCTATTACCGCTTGAAGATGACAGACAATGATGCCAGGTTCTCTTATTCATTCATTGTTCGTGTGTTCAGCAGTATCAAGACAAGCAGTGAGATCACTGTTTCTCCTAATCCATTTAAAGATGATTTTTTCTTTGCCGCTAAATTCAGGCAGGGGAATATGACATTGCGGTTCATTGATACCAGGGGTACGGTAATAAAGACCATAGATAAAAAAGTTGCCAATGGCCTGAACAGTTTCAGTATCGACAAACTGAATTCATTAAAATCAGGAGTGTATATCCTGGAAGTGATACAGGGCGACGAGACAAGGAAAACAAAGGTCATTAAAGTAAATTAACACAAGGTCTGGCAATTACTGATGCCTGGCAGGTACCCTTGGTATGAATAGTATGAAATGCAAAAATCAGTGCACGGGTCGTCCTGTCAGGGTGAGTTTGTCGAACCCCGGTTGAATGTGATCATGACGTCTTCGACAAACTCAGACTGACTGAAGAATTTATAAACTGAGATTGTTGTTAAGTTTCTGCCATAAACTGCATCCGCTCATTTTTGGTACGATATTGTATCTGTATAAGCTGTAACCAAAAGTAATTTTATGGCGAACAAAAATCCAAAACCGGAAAAAGATAACAGGAAGAGGCGATTCAAGGATGAGCAAACAGACAAAAGGATACACGAACACCTCGTTAATGAAGGGGATAGTATTTCCGAAAAAGATATCGAGAATGTAAGAACGGATGAGGGTATAACAGTAGCAAATGAAAAAGAAGAACCCATCCCGTTACCTGAGCCTGCAGATGTTGATAAAGGAGAATCGATAGAGGTTGAAAAAGAAAAAGTGATAAAAAGTAATTCCGACCCCGGAATTGAAACCCCCTGGAATATCCTGGATGCATAAATGTTCAGGGCTTTTATTTATGAGGCAAACACTTCATAATGCTCAGCCTTTTCTTCAAACTCCAGTAAGAAATCATTGTCCTCAGGATAATATTTTGCTTTTTCAAAATCCTGGCCGGCAAAATTCTTTATCACTTCAAGGTTTTCCCAGTATGTGATCAGTTTAAAATGAGCTTCATTTCCCTGTATATTCCGTAAAAAACTCAATCCTTTAAAGCCTGCTGTTGATGAATAATCAGGAACAGCGATCCTTTTTAATAACTCCGTATAATCTTCAAAGTCTGAACTTTTTGTCTTGCCATGCCATATCCTTGCGATCATATGAATTGTTTAAGCTTGTTTGTTCGGAGCATCTATAGCTTTTCCCCTTCGTTTCCTGTCATCATGCCTGCTTACCCTCACCGCTCTTAATAAGATAAAGAAACCGATCATCATAAATACTCCTCTTACCCAACTGAGGTATAACCAGGTTCCGCTTCTGTCACGCCAGGTCCTTCGGGGAATATCAGAGATATTGCTTTTCGAAAAAGCAATTACTTCAGGAACAAAATATGTTACTGTTGCGATCACAGCAACTGCATAAACTGCCAGCGCATACAAAAGATATTTTCTTTTTACAGGGTATCGCCAGTTCAGCATTACCGTTGTAAGTAATGAAAGTAGTAAAACAGGAACCATCACCATCCAGAATCCTTTATCATCTATCGGGTAAGGCCCTTCCAGCAACGAAGTTGATTCAGGCAGGTTTGACAGGTATGGAGGATAAAAAACAATATGTGAGTAAACGATCGCTCCTATCAGTATGGCCCATAGGAATACGGTGAAATATAATGATACGCTGTTAGCCTGTCTCATTCGATGGATGATTTAAAAATCAAAATGCAAAATAAGTCATAAAACCACATCTTCAAACTTCAAACATCAAACATCGAACTTCTTATTTATCTTTGCGCCCATGACAATAGAACATCTTAAATCTATGAGAGACCGCGTCCTGGTTTTGGGGAGGTTTCTTTGACGTCGCTAACAGGGAAGCGAAAACAGCAAACGATAAACAACTTTCACTTTCACCCGGTTTCTGGGGTGACAATGCACGTGCTACTTCTATCCTTAAGGAAATAAAAGTAAATGAATACTGGATGGATCTTTACCACAGCGTGAATACCGCTGTGGAGGATTTTGCCGTATTGTTTGATTTCTGGAAGGCCGGTGATGCAACCGAAGAAGAAGTTAAGGTTGCTTTTGATGATGCCATTAATAAAATTGAAGACGCAGAATTCAAAAGCACGCTCAATGAGCCCGAAGACGAATTGCCGGCAGTATTGCAGATCAATAGCGGCGCCGGTGGTACTGAAAGCCAGGACTGGGCCGAGATGCTTGCACGCATGTATCGTATGTATGCCGAGAAACAGGGATGGAAAGTAACTGAGATAGACTGGCAATGGGGTGATGGAGCCGGTATAAAAACATGTACTTACGAATTTGAAGGAAATTTTGCATACGGTTTCCTGAAATCAGAGAACGGCGTGCACCGGTTGGTGCGTATCTCGCCATTCGACAGTAATGCACGCAGGCATACATCCTTTGCTTCAGTGAATGTATACCCGCTGGTGGATGATACCATTAACATCGAAGTGAATCCTGCTGATGTAAAAATGGAAACATCAAGAAGCGGAGGTGCAGGCGGGCAGAACGTAAATAAAGTTGAAACAAAAGTTCAGCTTACGCATATACCAACCGGTATCGTGGTTGTATGCCAGCAGGACAGGAGCCAGCTCGGTAACCGTGAACTTGCCATGCAGATGTTGAAAAGCCGTTTGTATGAAATAGAATTACAGAAGCGCAATGAATTGCGTGATGCAAACAACAGCAAGAAGAAGAAGATAGAATGGGGTAGCCAGATCCGTTCTTATGTTTTTCATCCTTATAAAATGATCAAAGACCATCGTACAGATTATGAGGTCGGGAATGTTGGTCCTGTTATGGACGGCGAACTGGATGGATTTATTAAAGCTTATTTGATGAGTGAGAAGGAGAATGCTTAATAATTTGAAAATTAATCAATGTGCTGATATGCTGATGTGAAAATATATTGATTGGATAAAGCTGGTTGTATTTTAATCGGCACTTAGCACATCAATACATTAGCACATAATGTAACTTCATTAAGATTGAAAATTAAATATTGGTTGTTATCTAACTTAAGAACGAAAAATATATTCTTATGCAATACGGAGATTTTTATTACCCAATGCCGGCAAATGAACCGGTTCTGAATTATGCACCCGGAAGCCCGGAAAGAGCGGCGCTCAAAGCAGCCCTGAAAGACCTGAAATCTGCAAAGATCGATGTGCCTATGTATATCGGTGGAGAAGAGGTACGTACCGGGAATACCCTGGAACTGCGCCCGCCGCACGAACGCAAACACCTGTTGGGTAAATTCCATGTAGGAGAAGCAAAGCATGTTACCAGGGCCATCAATGCTGCATTGAAAGCAAAAGATAAATGGGCCAACATGAGCTGGGAGAACCGTGCAAATATATTCCTCAAAGCTGCCGATCTTATGGCCGGAAAATATCGTCCATACATGAACGGTACTACCATGCTTGGCCAGAGTAAAAATGCATTCCAGGCCGAGATCGATTCAGCATGTGAACTGATAGACTTTTTAAGATTCAATGTTCATTTCTTAAGCGATATATACCGCCAGCAACCGATCAGCGGCGCCGGTATGAACAACAGGATGGAGTATCGTCCGCTGGAAGGATTCGTATTTGCATTAACACCTTTCAACTTCACTGCCATTGGTGGTAACCTTCCAACATCTGCTGCCATGTGTGGTAATGTTGTTGTGTGGAAATGTGCGAACACCCAGGTATATAGTGCACAGATGTTCATGCGGATATTAAAAGAAGCAGGTCTCCCGGATGGAGTAATAAACCTTGTATTTATAGATGGCCCTACAATTGGCAACGTTGTTTTCAATCATCCTGATTTTGCCGGCATACACTTTACCGGTAGTACGGGTGTATTCAATAAAATGTGGGAAACGATCGGTAAGAACATGGCCATGTACCGTTCTTATCCACGGATTGTTGGTGAAACAGGAGGAAAGGATTTTGTGATCGCACACAGATCTGCAGATCCTGATGTTCTTGTAACAGCACTTGCCCGCGGTGCATTTGAATACCAGGGACAAAAATGTTCGGCTGCGTCCCGTGCATATATCCCGTCGAACCTGGCAGCTGAAGTGAAGAAAAAGCTGGTAGATGTAATCAAGACAATGAAGATGGGAACCGTGGAAGATTTCAGCAACTTCATCAATGCAGTTATTGATGAAAAAAGTTTTGATAAGCTTGAAGGCTATATAAAGAATGCGAGGAAGAGAGACAGCAAGGCGAAGATCTGGGTAGGAGGTAAGTGTGATAAAACGGATGGCTTCTTTATTGAACCAACTGTTATAGAAGCCACCGATCCAATGTATGTGACCATGTGTGAAGAATTGTTCGGGCCGGTGCTTACGGTATATGTTTACGATGAGAACAAATACGAAGAAACACTGAAGCTTGTTGACAATACATCATCCTATGCATTGACAGGCGCTGTTATTGCGCGGGACAGGATGGCGATCGAAACAGCAACAAACAGATTACGCAACAGCGCCGGTAACTTTTATATCAATGATAAACCAACAGGTGCGGTTGTAGGGCAGCAGCCATTTGGCGGTGCAAGGGGCAGCGGAACAAATGATAAGGCAGGAAGCATTCTCAACCTCTACCGCTGGTTAAGTGCAAGAACGATCAAAGAAACATTTAATTCACCGGTGGATTATAAGTATCCGTTTATGCAGGAAAAATAAGACTTGGATTTATAGGATTAGGGGGGATTATTGGATTTGAACCAATCTGATAATACTCAAATCCAACAAATACAAAATTGGATTTTCGGGATTAAAAGATTGCAAGATTAAACCCAATCCAACAATCCCCTAATCCAACAAATCCCAATTCAGACATTTGTTGGCTTTTTATTCAAAGGACGCCTTAGCCTTTTTACTTCAAGGCTTGCTGCTCCAAAATTCAATAATAATCCAAGGTCAACCTTATAGGCAACCAGGTAATTCAACCCTTGTGCGAGATGCACATCTTCTAACTTTATAAGAGCCTTTAATTCTACCATGATTTTCTCTTCTACTAAAAAATCAACCCTGCGGCTCCCAATAGCTAAGCCATCATAGAACAATGCCATCTTTAGCTCTCTTGCGAATTTCAGCTCCTGTTTTTGCATTTCAATAGCAAAAGCCCGTTGGTAAATTACTTCCTGGAACCCATTGCCTAAAACTGAATGAACTTTCATAGCGCATCCAATTATCTTATAAGTGAGATCATCTTTTATTTCCTCTTTCATATTTCAATTATATTAAGCCAATTCCTGTAATATAATTCTGAATTTCAGTTCATTCAATGTCTTTTACCGCTTTTGAAAGAAGATTTTTCTTCAATCCTTTAATCCGCAAATCCCACAAATCCTAGTCCTGTGGGTAGTATGTGAATAATCCATCGGGTTACGTTTTTTACTTTTGCGGTATTAACAGCATATAAATAATTAAACGAGAGAAAGATCATGACAAAGAAAGTTCTGTTTTCACTGCCTTCTGAAATTGTAGCAAATGCATCTGACGGGGTGATCCTGGGAGAATTTAATAACTGGAATATAGATGAAGCGATCCACCTTCAGAAAAAAGAAGACGGATCAATGGTTGCTGAACTTAAACTTACAGCAGGTAAAACATATGAATACCGTTATCTTCTGAACGATGGAAGATGGGTGAATGACAACAATGAAAAAAAATTCTCTGACGTATTTGGTAATGCTGTGGAGAATTGTGTGCTCACCGTTCCTGCAGCAGTTAAAAAAACATCAGCTGCAAAACCTAAAACAATTAAAAAAGAAAAAACAGTTGTTCAGCCCGATGATCTTACTAAGATCGAAGGCATTGGTAAGAAGATCGCTGTTTTACTGAATAAAGAGAACATCAATACTTATAAAGACCTTTCAAAGTGTTCTGTAAAAAAACTGCAGATGATACTGGACACTGCAGGAAGCAAGTTCAATATGCATGATCCTGCAACATGGCCTAAGCAGGCAAAACTTGCTGCTGCCGGCGATTGGGATACCTTGAATAAATGGCAGGAAGAATTGCAGGGAGGTAAATAAACTTATTAACCCATATGAGATACATTCCGGGCCCCCGACAGGGGGCTTTTTTATTGTGCATGCGAATAAACTTTATCTTTGGTAACCCGTTCAATTTAGTATATGCAGATTTTACTTTCTTCACAACAACTTCACCTTACTATAAAGCGCCTTGCCCATCAATTGGTAGAAAATTTTGATAGCCTGGAAGATGTTGTTTTCATTGGAATACAACCCCGCGGTATTAAAGTGAGCAGGCATATTGTTGACCATGTTCGACAGCTTTGTCCTGCCGAAAAGATACAATACGGTATACTTGATATAACATTTTACCGGGATGATATCCGCGATGAACTGCATGTTGCGAATAATACGGATATCCCTTTTTCCATTGAAGGGAAAAAAGTGATATTGATAGATGATGTATTATATACAGGCCGTACAACCCGGGCCGCACTGGATGCATTGCAGGATTTCGGCCGTCCACAAAAAGTAGAATTATGTGTACTTGTGGACAGGAGGTTTAACCGCGAACTCCCTATTCAACCCGATTATTGCGGCAAAGCGATCGATACACTCGGGTCTCAAAAAGTAAAAGTGGAGTGGGACAGGGAAGAAGTGATACTTTATTAATTTGGAAATTTGAGGATTTGAAAATTTGAAGATCATGGTTTCAGCTTTGAGCTTGATATAATCTTTGACAAAACACGCATAATAGCATTACAATCTTCCAGCAAGTCATCGCAATCCAGGTATCCTCCTGAGTTTTTACAAATTAATAACCAGTAAATAGTTTCGTCAGTTTCTTTGGCTGCCAGTTTTAATTTATGAATAAAATCTACTTTGCTTTCAGCATTTTGGGCTTCTCTTACATTGGCCCCAATAGATGTCCCACTTTTTAAAAGTTGCCTGGCTATAATATATTTCCTGGAATTCTCTAATGCCGCAGCGTATTTGACAATTTTTAAGGAAAACCTAAAAGTCAGGTTAACAATCAGGTTATCTCCTTTATTGCTTTGCATATAGCCTGCATTCAAGTTGAAAGCAAGGTAAAAAAATCAAGAGGCTCAAATTGTTTTAAACCCTAAACTTTATTAAATACTACCGAAATTTGTTTACTCCCAATTTCCAAATCTTCAAATCTTCAAATTCCCAAATTTTCAAATCTCCAAATTTTCCTTAGCTTCGCTCCTTAATGCAACTATCTACCAAACATCTATTGGGCATTAAAGACCTCCTTCCTGAAGACATTTCCCTTATTTTATCTACGGCAACACAGTTCAAGGAAGTACTGCAAAGGCAGATCAAAAAAGTTCCTTCATTACGCGATGTGACCGTGGTGAACTTATTTTACGAAAATTCCACCCGTACAAGGATATCATTCGAACTGGCGGAAAAAAGGCTGAGTGCTGATACGATCAATTTCGCGGCTTCAGGGTCATCTGTATCAAAGGGTGAAACATTACTTGATACGGTCAACAATATCCTGAGCATGAAAGTAGATATGGTGGTGATGAGGCATAGCGCCAGCGGGGCACCACATTTCCTGTCGAAACACCTGCCCGGTACTGCTATCATCAATGCGGGCGATGGTATCAATGAACATCCAACACAGGCATTACTGGATGCATTTTCCATAAAGGAAAAGACGGGGGCACTGGAGGGAAAAAAAGTTGTGCTGATCGGGGATATCATGCATTCAAGGGTTGCGTTAAGTAATATCTATCTTTTGAAAAAAATGGGCGCTGAAGTGATGGTAGCAGGACCGCCGACATTGATACCCACCTATATTAAGGAAGCATTGGGCGTGATGGTTGAATACGACCTGAAAAAAGCATTGCAATGGTGTGATGTTGCAAATGTGTTGCGCATACAACTGGAAAGACAGAACCAGGTATTGTTCTCATCGCTTCGTGAATACAACCTTGCCTATGGCGTAAGCAGGAAAATTCTTGACTCGTTGCATAAAGAGATCGTTATCATGCACCCGGGCCCGATAAACCGCGGGGTGGAGATAGACAGCGATGTAGCAGACAGCGATCAATCGATTATATTGCAGCAGGTAGAGAATGGCGTGGCCGTCAGGATGGCCGTATTGTATCTGCTGGCAGGAAAGAAAGGAGAATAATAAAATATTTATGATGTGTGATGTATGATGTATGATTTTGGAACATCATACATCATCATCATAGCTCATAAATCATAAATCATCGATCATACATCATGAACCGTATTTGTTTATTTCCCGGCACATTTGATCCTGTAACATTGGGGCATACCGATATTATCGACCGGGCATTGCCGTTATTCGATAAACTGTATATTGGTATCGGCAGGAACACAAATAAACAACCCATGTTCAGCGAAGCGCAAAGACTTGGATGGCTGAAGGATATCTATAAAGGCAATGATAAGGTTGAGGCCATCGTGTACGACGGGCTTACAGTGAGCTGCTGTAAACGGGTTGGAGCTAATTTTATCCTGAGGGGTATTCGCTATGTGAATGATTTCGAGTACGAAAAAGCCATTGCTGATATGAACCGCAGTATCGCTGATAATATTGAAACGATCTTCCTTACCTGTCTCCCCCAGTACACTTCAGTTGCATCTACACTTGTACGTGATGTTTTAAAGAACGGCGGGGATGTTTCGAGGTTCCTTCCACCAGTCGTGAATCAAATGATATCAAAAAAATAATTACAGTTGAGTAAACCCATATGGTTCAATGATAAGGTCAGTATTGATCAGCTGAGGTCCTTTTCTCCAGGCACTATGAGCAGCCACCTGGGTATGGAATGGCTGGAGATCGGCCCTGATTTTCTTAAAATACGCATGCCTGTTGATGAACGTACAAAGCAGCCATACGGCTTATTGCATGGTGGCGCCAGCTGTGCACTCGCCGAAACAGTGGGAAGTATTGGATCACATCTTGTAATTGATCCTTCTAAGTTCTTATGTGTAGGACTTGAGATCAATGCCAATCATATCCGGGGTGCAAGATCAGGTTTTGTAACGGCTATAGCTTCCCCATTGCATCTTGGAAGCAGTACGCATGTATGGGATATAAAGATCCACGATGATAATGATAAACTTGTATGTGTGTGCAGACTGACAGTTGCTATTTTGAAGAAACAATAATTATTCGTTGAAAAAACACAGGGTTACAAGAGGAAAATATCTTTATACCCTGGCTGCAAAGAAATAATTTCATCAGTAATTGATTTCTATGACTGAGAATGATATTTCTTACAAGATCAGGGACTCTATTTTTAAAGTTTATAATAACCTGGGACCGGGTTTGTTAGAATCAGCATACGAAGCTGCATTAAAATATGAATTGGAAAAGGACAGCTTAGAAGTGAATGCACAGGCTACTTTACCAATGATTTACGATAGCATAAAAGTTGAAATCGGGTATCGGCTTGATTTATTGGTTAAAAAAAAGCTGATCGTTGAATTAAAATCTGTTGAGAATTTACTGGATGTTCATCATAAACAGCTTATTACCTATCTAAAACTATCTGGATTAAAATTGGGATTGCTTGTTAATTTCAATTGTGATGATATTTCTAAAAATATTTTTCGAAAAGTAAATGGCTTCCAATAAAATTCCCCGCAGATCATCGCAGATTAAAAACACGCAGATTCCCGCAGAAAGCAATCAGCGTTTATCTGTGGGTAAAAAAAATCCACGCAGATCATCGCAGATTAAAAGCACGCAGATTTTCGCAGAAAACAATCAGCGTTTATCTGTGGGTAAAAAAAATCCCGCAGATCATCGCAGATTAAAAACACGCAGATTTCCGCAGAAAGCAATAAGTGTAGATCTGCGAAAAAAATCAGCGAAAATCTGCGGGAAAAATAAGTACACGTATCATTTAAGGAGTATCAAAGAAAATACTTAAAATATCTTTAATAGTAGCATAAGTATTGCTCATCGGTGTTTTGATATCTTTCGTCTTGAACCATTTTACTTCTGTAATATCTTCAACTGTTTGTGGTTTCAGCTCCTGCTTATTAGGACAGGTAAAATAATACCAGTGACTGATCTTTAAATAGTGCTTCCCATATTCATCATAGATATGATACGTATCCCCGATCTTTTTTTTCAGCTTTAATTGTTTAACTCCCGTTTCTTCTTCTATCTCCCGGCCGGCGGCCGTTTCAGGCAGTTCCTTTTTTTCAAGTTTGCCCTTAGGCAGGTCCCATTTCTTTCTCCTGAAAATAAAAAGCAGGTCTTTATCTTCATTTTGAACAATACCCCCGGCAGCTTCTATAACGGTAAAGTGTTTGAAAAATGCCTTTTGTAATTTATCAAGGTCTTCATTCCATATTATGCCTGCGTGAAAATCATCTTTTTTTATCTCATGGATCATTGACTTGATAGCAGGCAATGAAAGTTCATCCACAAATACAACATCAGGGTGGTGTAACAGCTCGTTCAATGAACTGTCCATTTCATTGCATAAATAAACAGGCTTATCCCCATAGTAAATTTTTATCTGCATAGTAGTTTACCGGTTGTGGAGTAAAAGTATAACATTGCTTTTAAATGGGTTTATTATGAATGTATATTTGCGCCATGATGAAATCAAACGAAAAAGCAGTTGCAGAAAAGTTATTGCAGGTGAAGGCTGTTAAGCTGAGCCCCGGAAAGCCATATACATGGGCAAGCGGGTGGAAAAGCCCCATATATTGTGACAACAGGAAGGTTTTATCTTATCCTTATGTGCGTGATTTTATTAAAAGTGAATTGTGCAGTGTAATCTTCGAACAATTTCCCGAGGCTGAAGCATTGGCCGGCGTGGCCACTGCAGGGATAGCTTGGGGAGCAATGGCTGCAGACCAGCTGAAGTTACCATACATGTATGTTCGCCCAAAGCCGAAAGAGCATGGAATGGGAAACCAGATAGAAGGTGCATATGAAGCTGGCCAGAAAGTATTGGTCATTGAGGATCTTATATCTACCGGTAAAAGCAGCTTGCAGGTTTGCGATGTGCTGAAGGCTGCAGGATTGGAAATAACCGGGATGGTTTCTATATTCAATTATGGTTTTCCGGAAGCTTCAGAAGCTTTTTCAAAAGCGGCTGTGCGCTTACATTCGCTTACCAACTATGAAGTATTGATAAACCTGGCTATTGAGAAGGGCAGTGTGGGTGAAGATCAGCTAAAAGCCTTGTTAAATTGGCGGATTAATCCTTCAACATGGCAGGGAATTGAATAATTTTATTGAAAGTTCTTTTATGAAGCATCTGCAATTAAGCATTATTGCCCTTATAGGGCTCGTGTTGACTTCCTTTGCACAGCAAAAGGTGAATGATAAGGCCGTTATTAAAACACCAGGCGTGCATTGTGATATGTGCAAGGACAGGATCGAGCGTTCACTGTCCCGTGAATATGGCGTTACTTCTGTGAAAGTGGATGTAAAGAAGAAAACAACTACTGTAACCTGGATCACAGACAGGACAAATATCGAGATCATCAAAGCAGCCATTGCCAATATTGGTTATGATGCTGATGATGTTGCAGCAGAAGAATCTGCTTATAAAAAGCTGCCCAAGGCCTGCCAGAAACCCGCGGAACCAGCACCTGCAGAGAAAAAAGACTGATCTCTGCACTAAAAATATCTTGCATCAATAACCGATGAGGGCAGGAAAGCCGGGTCTTCCAGCTTTTCAACGGCATTCTTTGTTTTTACAGAGAATACCAGAGAGCATACGGTTACCATAAAGGTCCCGGGCTCCATTTTTATGGGGATATCTACCTGTTTTTTTCCCGTTTCACGATTATTGAGGTCAAAATCAAATATGATTGGAAAACTTTCACCAGGGGTTGCTTTTTCAAGGTTGCAACTGGCGGTGATCAGCACCAGGCTGGCAGAAACCGCATTGGCAGGCGCCAAAAAACACTCAATGGGCACAAATGCTGGTATGGTTATCCTTAGGTTACCCTGTGCTGTAACGCTGATCAGCGGGTTTATTTTCCAGCTTTTGCGTATAGAGCTATGGTCATTAAACTGGAAATCTGCCAGCTGAGCTATATTGTTCTCTGCACCTATATCCCTGGTATTCCTGTTCCCCATCCATTTTGAAATAGCACCTGAGAACCTGCTTTGCATACTCCTGTTTTTAGGAAATGGTATTGCTTCATGCAACATAAGCCTTAAAAGCCTGCCAGACCGTGATGCGACACCGAAATTCCTGTTTCGTTGTTTCATCGCTTTGCTGCGCTTTGTCTTTTTGGGAGCTGAACGCACAAAATTCTTCCCGTACATCTTATAAAAAACCACATTTGCGATCTTCCCGCTTATTTCCATCATATGTATTGCCATAAAAGAGGGTTTGCTGATCTAATATACTGGTTTTATTTTAAAACATAGTTAATACGTAGTTTATACGTTAATTTAACGTATAAACTACGTATTAATAACGTATATACCTGTAATTATAGCTAATAAAGGAATAAGCGAAAAATAAAAGCAATTGCGGGTCAGAATTGATATGGAAGAACCTTTTACGAAGTTGTTTTTAGAAAGAAAATTCCGGGATCGTTTGAATGGTCTGGTAGTCTACATTGAAATTTTTGAGCACACCCGCTTTGCCGATCCTTACTTTTCCAATAACCCTCACATTCACCTCTTTTTTTATGAAAGCGTTCAGGCCGTTTTTAAGAAGATTTTTCATGTCCAGCTCAACAACGAGGGGGATTGTGAATTGCTGTCTTTTTTTTATCGCCACCTGTACATCCTGGCTGGAATGACCAAGGTAAATGCTGTCAACATAAATGTCCAGGTCTGTCCTGTTTAACTCCACACCAAAATTATTAGGGTTGTAATAAACCAGGTCAACCTTCAGGTTCGCTCCCAAAAACCCAATTTTTTCAAGGCTGATATTATTGATCTCACGGAATTCCAGGTCCCTGGGTTCACGACAGGATGTCATAAAAATCAAGAGGCCGGCAATAAAACTGAGAAGGGGAGAAATGGAAGTTCGCATGGTATTAATTGGGAGTTCAAATTTATGCAGATGAGCTGAGCCGGCAAAATAATGTTTGGAATGGATGCAAAACGATAACTAAAAAATTTAGAATACTGTACTGCAATAATGGCAAACGCTGAAAAATCACCTGCTATTAATTTTAGTTTTACGATTATAGTTTAACTACTTGAAATTAAACTGTAATTAATTACCTGAATACTATTTTTAATTCGACTTAAACATTCATTTAAAGACCTGTAAGCGTTAAAAGTGCATATACATAACTTATTATCTGTATGCAATTAAATATTAGTAATAAATTATTGATATTTAGTTTATTAACTATTTTTTATTGAAAAAGTACTTAATTTAAAAAACGGATTGTTATAAATAGATATATATGAAAATGCCAGGTTTTGAAAACAAGCATATTTTTAATCCTTGAAGGATTGTTCCGGGGGAAATAAATATGGGCTGTAATGGCTTTGAAATGAGAAACCAGGACGCCGGGGTGACTTTATATGTTAAAATGGCATTTGATCAAAAAAATAAACCTGGAGGTCTCCAGCTGTTTAAATATCAGCCTTATTCCAGTTGTTTTGTATTATAAAACGCATGTTTTTATTATGAGCTTTAATGGTTTTTATTTTTTGTTAGATATTTTCTAATCATGGGCAACTAAGCAAGTATAAGTTTTCGAGCCCTTTATACGGAAGCGGGTATAAAAACTCGAAATATGGTAAAATTACTGTGCAAAAGCTTGCAAGTCCCAAAAATGCTTATTAGGTTTGTGTTGAAATCAGAAATGACCATTACCTCGGTTATCCTGTTTTTCAAACCCGATTCCACTCTCCTTAAATGCAGAAACTCCTGCAGGATTACCAGCTTACGAAACCATAAACCACAAAGAAATTGAAACGTAATTCTACATTAGTTTGTAAAGTACTGCTTACTGCACTTACAATCTTTTCCTTAAACTTTAATACCGAAGCTCAGATCGCGAAGGCTATGCCTGTTGCAAATAGCTCATTAGTGCTGGATAATACTACAGTAAATCAGTACGAATTTCCTTCGATTGCCCCGGGTATCGATGCATTTATAACCGTGTCGCAGGTAAATGCAGATAAATCGATCAACATTAAATGGATCACTGAGTTCGAACAGGGAAACGACCATTTTGAAATTGAGCGCTCGTTTGATAATATTCACTTCAAAACGGTGGCAATTGTACTGGATGGATTCTTAACAGGTGATGTTCAAAAAACATTCATGTTCAGGGATAAAGCAGCAGCGCTAAACGGTAAAAAGATGGTTTATTACCGTTTAAAACAGGTTGATCCTTCCGGGAAAGGAACTACTACCAGGTTATTATCAATCAACCTGAATTTAGAGAAACCAGGGGAACTTGAACTTGCGCCTGCACGCTGTATTGAAAATTTATACGTAAGAACAATATTGTCCAAACAATCTGTAAACAGGGGGGTATAATAAAAAGTTATCAAAACTAATTGTGCCTGACTTAAGAAGCTGCCGGGACTTAACGGCAGCCTCTTTTAAACTTCTTCAAATCCTCTATTCATTGCAAGATCTTAAATAGCTGTCTCGAATCCATTATTCATTGCAAGATCTTTAAAAATTTACTCACGTAAAATTGATAAAGCAATGAAAAAAGCAATTTACTTACTGGTTTTTATTTTTGGAGGATTATTCGCAAAGGCACAAACTACAGCCAGCCGGATCAACATCTCTAAACTCATCGTGTACGAAAAGGATAGCAGGTTATTCCTTGATTGGGCCACGGATGGCACCAAGCCTACAAATTATTGGGAAGTACAAAGCAGTACTGACGGGAAGAAATTCTCAACCATTGCTCTTGTACTGGGGCCTGATCCTTCCCAGCAGGGCGATGAATACCGGTACAAAGGCAGCCTCGATAAAAGAGGCGCTGAATATTTCAGGGTAGTACATATTGGAACTGCCGGTGAAATTCAGCAAAGCAACGTGATAAAACTTATGAAGCTGGAAGCGGTATCTTTTGTCAACCCCGACATAAAGAACAAGGTCCCGGCTGTATTATAAAGATGTTTTCTTTGGGGGTTACTGAATCGAAAGATTCTACAAGGAGCTGCATTTCTATGCGGCTCCTTTTTTTATTTAGCTGAAAATCTATTGTTTAGCTATCAATTGTCATGGCCAATAATAGGAATATAGAGCAAAACTGCTGTTTCATGGGTACCCAATTTGGCCTCATTTCTTCAACACTATAAATAATAAAATTATAATGTTTTCGTTTGTGTAGTATTATTACTATAACTCGTCGGCAATAAAAGACAGTAGAAAATGGGATCCCGGTGGTTATAGAAGTTCAATATCCAACAATTCATGAAACCAATCTTACACATGAGAAAAGATGATAGGCAGTTCTCCGCTGCCGGTAATTATCTCGTTTCTTCAACAGTTTTTTTGGGTTTAACAAAGCATCTTTTTAAGAAGAGAACATAAATCTATTACCTATACTTATCCAATCTCCAAACCATTCATAATGAAACACTATTTTACCTGCAAGCTACCAGTGAGAAAAATCCAGATAATACTCCTGACAGGAGCATTGCTGATTTTGCATGTTTCAACCACCAAGGCACAATTGGGAACCTATACGTTTTCGGGCAACGGAAACTGTCCTACCCAAAACCCAGGTGTAACTGTTCAGCCTGCAAACGCAACATTCAGCAATTTTACAAACGTGAATGCCGACTGTGATGCACAGACCGATGTATTCCAATATAAGAACTGGAACCAGAATCCACAAATAGATCTTACGCAGTACAATCAATTTACAGTGACTGCAAATGCAGGATATGCATTATCATTAACGTCATTGTCATTTATGCAAAAGGTCAATCAGTCGGGCTCAAGTAGCTGGACATTGCGTTCAAGCATCGATGGATATACTACGGATATTGCTACCGGGAGTGCTACAACCAGCTATCAAACCCCATTGATTGCATTGGCGCCTGCAAATTTTACAAACATAGGTTCCGTTTCTTTCAGGTTATACTTAAGTAACGCTAGTGGCGGGGGAACAAGGTGGATCATTGATGATGTTACTTTGAATGGATCAATCATAGGAACGGCACCAGTGGTTATTTTACCATTGGCTCCCGCAAGTCCCACTTCAAATTCTCCACAGTGTTCGAATACAGGGGTTACCATGAGCTTTAGCGGAACAGCGCCAACTGGTGAGACCTGGTATTGGCAGACAGACCCTGCAGGAACAAGTACGGCAAATTCGTCTTCTACATATACTGTTAATACAGCAGGCACTTATTATGTGAGGTCTCAGAACAATGCTACCCTGGATTGGAGCGCCGGTGCCGGTAGCGTAACGGTCGTGCTGATGCCTGATGCGATCGCACCTGCATTTACACTTGGTGCAAATTCGACTCGTTGCCAGGGAGCCACAACAGTAGCTTACACAGCTTCATCAATAAACAGTACTATTACTTATAGCCTTGATGCTGCAAGTTTAGCAGCCGGCAATACCATCAATACAACCAGCGGAGCTGTGAGTTTTGATGCAAACTGGACGGGCACATCGGTCATTACGGCAACGGCTACAGGCTGCGGAGCGCCGCAGGCTGCAACACATACTGTAACTACTACGGCAGCAGCGGGTGTGCCGGCATTTGTGCTTGGATCAACATCCACCCGTTGCCAGGGTACAGCTACGGTATCATATGCTGCAAATACTTCAAATGCAGCTACTTTAAATTATAGCCTTGATGCTGCCAGTATATCCGGCGGTAATAGCATAAACACAGTTACAGGTGATGTGACCTTTGCTTCAGGATGGTCGGGAATATCAACCATCACAGTTTCAACCTCAGGATGCGGAACCGGTACGGCTACACATACAGTAACAACAACTGCAGCCGCTTCAATACCAGTGTTTGCATTGGGAACTACATCTACCCGTTGCCAGGGCGCAGGTACTGTAAGTTATCTTGCATCATCTGCCAACAGCACGGGAATAAATTACACACTGGATGCTGCAAGTCTTGCAGCAGGAAATACGATCAATCCTTCAACCGGTGATGTTACTTATAATGCAGGCTGGTCAGGAACATCCACTATAACAGCAACGGCTACCGGCTGCTCAACGACCGTATCTTCCACGCATATTGTAACGGTTACTCCTGCAGCACAGGTGCCCGTATTTACTTTGGGTGCAACATCTACGCGTTGCCAGGGTGCAGGTAATGTTACTTATACCGCAACAGCAGCAAACAGTACAGGCATCATATATAGCCTGGATGCTGCCACTACCGCGGGCGGTTCATCGATCAATGCTGCTACAGGTAAAGTGAACTTTCTTGGAAACTGGTCAGGCACATCGGTTATAACAGCAACGGCTACAGGATGTTCATCTTCAACTATTGCGACACATACTGTAACAATTACACCTGCTACTTCAGCACCCGCATTTGCACCTGGCGTAAGTACAACCCGTTGCCAGGGAGCAGAAACCATCTCATATGCGGCAACAGCTCCAAATGCTACTACCATAACATATCAAATGAATGCGGGAAGTCTTTCTGCAGGCAATACGATCAATTCGGCCACAGGTGATGTTACCTATGTGGCTGGTTGGACAGGCGTTTCGGTTATCATCGTTACTGCTACCGGCTGTAACGGAAGTTTTACTTCGAGCCTTTCAGTAGTGACCAATGCAACAGTTGGAATCCCTGTTTTTAATCTTGGTGCAACCTCAACAAGATGCCAGGGAAATGGCAATGTTACCTACACAGCCAATGTAACCAACGGCACAGGTATAACATACAGCCTGGATGCAGCAAGTCTTGCCGGGGGAAATACGATCAATGCTTCCAACGGTAAAGTAACTTATTCGTCCGGCTGGAGCGGTACATCAATCATAACAGCTACGGCTACCGGTTGTAACGGGCCAACTACAGCTGTACATACTGTTACTATCACGCCGGCAGTAGGAACACCTGTGTTCACACTTGGAACAACATCTACCCGTTGCCAGGGTACCGGAACCGTATCATACGATGCAACTGCTTCAAATTCCACAGGAATAACTTATAGCCTGAATGCTGCCTGCCTGGCAGCCGGTAACTCGATCAACAGTGCTAACGGTTCTGTGATCTATGCTTCCAACTGGACAGGTTCAACAATAATAACAGCTACTGCAACCGGTTGTAACGGGCAATCTACTTCAACACATACAGTAACGATAACGCCGACGGTAAGTACACCTGTATTTTCTTCCGGTGCAACATCAACCCGTTGCCAGGGGGCAGGTACAGTAACGTACACGGCTACCTCAACAAACAGCACAGGAATGACGTATAGCCTTGATGCTGCAAGTTTAGCTGCCGGTAATACTATTAACACTGCAACGGGTGCGGTAACTTATGTTGCAGGATGGAGTGGCGCAGCTACCATTACTGCAAGTGCTGCTGGTTGTAACGGTCCCATTACAGCTACTCATACAGCAACTACAACTGTCACAGTAAGTTCACCTGTATTTACTTTGGGTGCAACATCTACGCGTTGCCAGGGAGCAGGTAATGTTACTTATACCGCAACAGCTGCAAACAGTACAGGTATAACGTATAGCCTGAATGCTGCCAGCACAACAGCAGGTAATACGATCAATGCTGCTACCGGGGTAGTAACATATGTTGCCGGCTGGAGCGGAACCTCAATAATAACAGCTACGGCTGCCGGCTGTAATGGGCCTGCAACTGCCACACATACAGTAACGATAACGCCGACGGTAAGTACACCTGTATTTTCTTCCGGTGCAACTTCAACGCGTTGCCAGGGAGCAGGGAATGTTACTTATACTGCAACAGCTACAAATAATACATCAATAACGTATAGCCTGGATGCAGCAAGCATAACAGGTGGTAACTCTATAAATTCAGCAACAGGTGTTGTTATTTATGCCGCCGCCTGGTCGGGTACATCTACTATAACTGCGAGTGCAGCGGGATGTAACGGACCGAAGACAGCTACTCATGTAGTAACAGTAACGCCTAGTGTAAGTACGCCTGTGTTTTTAGCAGGGAATATGTCGGTCCGTTCACAGGGTGTGGGATCAATAACATATACTGCGACAGCTACAAATACTACGGGAATAACTTACAGTCTTGATGCTGCAAGTATAAGTGCAGGAAATACGATAAACATGACTACAGGAGCGGTCACTTACACAGCTGCCTGGACGGGAACCACTACAATTACTGCAAGTGCTGCCGGTTGTAACGGTCCTGTAACAGCAACTCATACAGTAACTACTAATGCTTCTGTTGCCAGTATCCCGCTTTATCTTTCAGATCCTTTGCAGATATTGAACAGGGTAGACCCTGTAGCTACCGGCGGTACAACCACGGTGCAAACCGCACTGCTGTCTTCAACCGGTACCACGAGCACAACATTTACCCAGAACCCCGGTTTGGCAGCACCGCTTACTATTAAAGCGCAAACAATTTCTGTTTCTGTATACCTGAGTGTTTCAACAGGAACCATGCCTTCAAGCCCGAGTATGACCGCTGTATTGAAATACGGCACTACGAATATCATTACACTTACAAATCCTGTTTATAACAGCTCAACAAAGTTGTTAACATGGACGGGTACGCTCGGTGCTGATATAACCATACCTGCGGGGCAGACATTGGCACTGCAGATAACAACATCACAGGCCAATGTTACTTTCAAAATAGATTATGACAGCCAGACAAAGCCTTCAAAGATCAACCTGCCTGTATCAACATTTGTAGATATAACATCTTTCAATGTGTACAATGCGGCTTATCCAAATGGCAGTATCCGGACAAGCTCTACCGGTAATACAACCATGTATGCAAGAGCGGTAGTGACAAACCCGTTCGGGTATGCTGATAACACAGGGTTAAGCATTAAAGTAACTCCTCCGGGAACAACAGCAAATGCTACTGTAGTTGCAACCTCAGGTGCAACAACTACTTTCGAATATCCATGGCTTACTCCTGTGGGCACCGGTACCTATAACCTCACGGCAACTGCCAAACAGGGTTATGAGAACCTTGTTACAAATGCAGAACTGGTAATATTCAATGATTGCGTGAGCTGTCCTCCTGTTGCAATGGCTGATTCAGCTTCAGGTGCCGGTGGTGCCCCGATCATTATACCTGTTCTGGATAATGATTATGATCCGAATAATGATATTAAGCCATCTACACTTACCATCAGCACACAACCTGATAACGGTGTAGCGTACCTGTCTGCGGGTAAGATCGTTTACCTTCCAAACGGAACTTATGCCGGTAAGGATACAATTGCTTACCAGATATGCGACAGCACTGCTCTTTGTGCAACCGGTTATATATACCTGAATATTGATCCATTGATCGTTGACCAGTGTTCAGATGCAACAAAAACACACGTTTATTATGTTCCATATCCTGAAAAAGATGCTTATACAGCATTATTGGCTTCTTCGAATACAACAATGCCAAGTAATAATATCAGGACAGTTATCAGTTTAACCATGCCATACCCGGGTATGACCATTGTGTGGGATGAGTGGGAAGACGGTTATGAAGCGAATGCGCTCAATCCTACCCAGCCAACAACAAAGGTGTGGGGAGATGGTAATCCTTATAACGGAATTGCCCCTGGATACGACAACGATATCATTCCTCCTGGTGGAAGCATTGTACTTGATAATACAATGCCTGCCAATCCAAGGGTACAGGCGAATATATTCTACGACGGAAGAGATAAGATCACCGCAAGCGGCCAGATAGCGGTTACGCAGGTATCTGGTGAACCTACGCGTATGCCGGTGCAGGATATCAAGACAAACGTAACCTCTACATTTGATTTCGGACAGTCGTTCACGGTACCATTGGGTGAGAACTATCCTGACCAGGACTTTAAATACACTTCTTTATTCATCAGGGCTGCAGAGAACAACACTTCTGTTTCCATAGATAAGGATGCAAATGGATCATTTGATACAACAATCCTGTTGAATGAAGGCCAGTCATACTTTGTAAATGGTGGTATAAAAGTTGGGGCAACTGTTACCAGTACCAAGGACGTGGGAGTGGAACTACACGCAGGTGGTGTGGATCAATACTCTGTAAGAAATGCACCGATATACCCGGCTACATGGTATTCCAATACTTATTACACCCCGGTACCAACATCTGATAACTCAGGTGATAATCCTAAAGACAGTTCTGTTATTATGTTCTATAACAGTCTTAACAGGCCGATCAGTGTCAAATGGAATTCTGGTGCGCCGGCAAACGGAACCATTAACCTGCCGGCTAAAACAGCCGTGCGTTTCCCATTGGCTTATTCAACAAGTGCTGCTTATAAATTCAACTGCCCGACGGGTGAGTCATTCACAGCTATAGAACTTGTGGATTCCTATACACCTGGTGGTGGTGGAAATGATGGTACAACATATGACTGGGCTTTCAACCTGATATCAGAATCAAGGTTAACTGACTTTGCAACTACGGCATGGGCCCCGGGAGGCCTTGATCTTGTAGCACCTCCGGGACCTGATGTAAATGGTAACCCGGTTTGGGTAACGCCTTCAGCAAATACAACTATTTTTGTAAAATATGATGGAGATGTAAGTGGAGCTTCGGGGTCATTAAGTCCATGTGGCCTTCGGTACGACGTTTCCATTCCATTGAATGCACTTAGCTATACCAAGATCAGGGATATGAGTGATAATGACCAGAGTGGTATTGCAATCTATACCTGTGACGGAACAAAACTCGCTGCAGTGTATGGAGAAGATCCGCAGGGATCTACAACAGGTATCGGTATTGCATACTGGGACGTTGGAACAACCATTCTTCCATTCTGTAAGGAGAAACTGGTATTTGCCAATGACGATTATTCCCGTACGTTGGTGAGCCAGCCGGTTACCATACCGATCCTGCTGAATGATTTCGGTTACCTCGCGGTAATAGATCCAACCTCTGTATCAACTGCAGGCATGTTACAGCCGAAGCATGGTTCTGTGACGATCAACAGTAATGGTACTGTTATATATACACCCGATGCAGGATACGTAGGAATGGATACTTTCCAGTACAATGTCTGTTCAACACCTACCCCGGTCGTGTGTGATAACGCTAATGTATATGTGCAGATAAGCTCATGCCCTTCACCTTCCAATGAGAATGTGTTATCGGGCCAGGTATTCTATGACGTGGATGGTAATGGTATAAATGATGATGGTGGCGTGGGTATTGCAGGGGCCAAGGTTTACCTCTATGTTGATGGAAACTGTAATTCAACTGCAGAAACAAATGAACTCATGGATTCTGTAGTTACAAATACAACCGGGGCTTACCAGTTCATTCACTATCCTGAAAAAACGGTTTCAGATGATTTCGATGGGGCAGGAGGTACCAATAGCTGTGCTTCAGGAACAGATGGTAATTCAAGCTGGCTGGCTAACTGGACTGATGCCGGAGATTATGCTGCTTCTACAGGATTTTGTGTAAGCGGCCAGACCGTTGCAAATACCGATGCCGAGATCGTAAAAGACCCTGGATTCAGTTATGCATTGAGGTTAAAGGATAATAATGTGTCTGCAACCCGTACGGTAAATCTAAGCGGAGCTTCCTATGCATTCTTAAGTTTCTCATATCGCAGGAAAAGCAGTACGATGACAACAGGAAAGAACGTGATCGTCCAGGCAAGCAAAGACGGTTCAACATTCGGTACAGTATATACGATATCAGGTGATGGTACGACGGATGCCGGTTATGTTACTATTTACAACCAGGACATCACTGCCTATGCAGCCGCAACAACTTATATCCGTTTCCTTACCAATAACAGCATGACGGATGCTGATACGGTATATATCGATAATGTAAAGATCCAGTTCCTCAAATACCCTCAATGTTATATTACCAAACTGGTAACAGCAACCATACCTGCCAATTACCATACTACCAATACTACGCAGGTAGCACAGACAGCCAACAGCAGTACAACCTGCCTGGTGCCAAATTATTTTGGGGTAGATAAGAATACGGTTACTATCAGTGGTACATTATACAATGATGCCAACGGGCTTGTTGACAACCTTGTGAACGGAACAGGCCTTGGGCTCGTTTCCAGCATTGGTATGAATGCATACCTGACTGATAGTGTGGGTAAGGTATTGGCGAAAAGTACTGTGAATATATTGAATGGTACATATTCATTTAGTAATGTAGACATACTCAATACTTATGCTGTATCTGTATCCAGTCTCAACCTGAACATAGGTGTTTTATCAACCATTACTCCTGGTCTTGCATCTGGCTGGACCACTACAGGTGATGCATACGGTGTAAATAACCTTGCGGGTACAGGTATCAAACCTGGAAATCCTACAGGATCTACGCCGGTCATTGTTGGAACAAATAATGTTACAGCAGTTAATTTTGGTATTGAAAGGTATCCAAATTCTGATGACAAGTCAGTATCATATGCCGTGAATACCCCAGGTCTTCAATATGCAGTTCCGGCATTGACAGGTTCGGATCCGGAAGATGGAACTTTAGGAACGGGTAAAACCTATAAGATAACGAGTCTTCCTTCGAATGCTACATTATATTACAATGGAATTGCTGTTACACTGAATAAAGTGCTGAGCAACTTCCAGCCATTGTTGCTGAAAATAGATCCGAATGATTTTGTGATCAATACCAGCTTTACGTATGCTTCGATGGACGCGGCGGGTATCTACGATCCAACGCCGGCTACTGTAACCATCAACTGGGTAACCTTATTACCGATCACCCTGCTTGATTTTGATGGTAAGCTCAATGGAACCAAGGTTGACCTTACCTGGACCACCTCATCGGAGAGTAATTCTGACCGTTTTGAAGTGGAACGCAGTACAGATGCCCAGGAATATAAGGCCTTTGCAAATGTAAAAGCGAAAGGAAACAGTACTACCGAGACCAAATATGCAGCTGTAGATCCTTTGCCGGCGAAAGGAGTGAATTATTACCGCCTCAAAATGGTTGACAAGGATGCGTCTTTTATGTATAGTAAGATAGTGACAATCAAGGTAAATGCTGATGCCAGCCTTGAAACAAGGGTAATGCCCAATCCATTCACGGGCAAGCTGGATATATATCTAACCCTGCCACATGCCTGTACGGTATCATTCAATTTCGTAGATATAAACGGCAAGGTTGTATATAGTAAGGAGGTAAAGGGCCTTAAAGGATTCAACTGGTTCGTGGTAAACGACCTTGAGAAATTGCCAACAGCTCCCTATATCCTCAACCTGGTGACAGACGAGCAGAAGTTCACCCAAAAGCTTATCAAGCAATAGAATTAACAGGTATAAGTATAATAGAAAAAGCCCGCGATGATTTGCGGGCTTTTTCTATTAAAAGGGTAGATTAAGCATAGGAGGGGTTCGGGTACCTTTGTTGTATTAAAATATTAATTATCAATAATTTATGTTTATTACCTGTAATAAATTTAGTGCAATTGCGGATTTTACCATGCAGTTTCAAATTATGTACAGAATGAATTATTTGGGTTCATTAAAGCACTGTAAATTGTCTAGGTAATAATAATTCTCAATTGATATAATTAATTCTTTAGATAAAATCTAACTCCTCAAGTATAAAGCCCTGTAGGATTTTGTCTACAAACAGTCTTTGAGTAAATGACCTCGAAACTTAGTAAAATTACTGCGGAAAAGCTTTGAGGTCTCAGTAATTGCCCGTATGTTTGTATCAGAAATCAGGAATAGCGGTTTACCTCGGTTATCCTGACTTTCAAAACTAACTCCAACCTCCTCCGATCAGCCAGTTCCAATCCCGGATCCAAGAGATCGTCCTTTGTCTTACCGACATTAAAAAACACCAAACCACAAAGAAATGAAATTGAATTTTACTTATTTAGTACGTACCAGCATCTGTGTTCTTCTTCTATCAGTTGCTTTTACATCTTCCTTCGCTCAAACAAATCAACAAGGACATACGGCTGTTAACAATTTAAAGGCTAGTGTTGAAAATGACCGTTTATTTATAAACTGGAATGTTACTGAAGTTGCTACAACAACCAACTATTGCCAGGTACAGGCGAGCATTGATGGAACTAACTTCTCTACAATAGGTTTGGTAATGGGTGCTGACCCTAAACAAACCAATAATGGTTTCAGCTTTAAGCAAAATCTTAGCAAAATGAAACCAGGCATGCAATACTACAGGATATTGACAGTGGACGCCAATAATATGGTATCTACCAGTAATGTAATTGCAGCGAAATAAGCCTAATTAATGCCGGTAATGGTATTATTCAGGGTTTTCATTTCTTTCCCGGTAATCAGTGCCATTTTCCTGCTGCAAACCATTCAATCCAATTTAAATTATTGTAATAAAAGATCGCCGGGATATAGTATGGTCCTGCGATAAAAAGATAACCAGTTAAATTCACCGCATATGAAAAAGATGAAATTGAAAGGCTTTAAAACACCTGAGACAATCGAGCAGTTGATGAATAATCTTTGGAAGATATTAGGAGGCAGAGGGGTTAGCCAGCAGGAGATGAATTTAAAGCCGGTAGCGATAAGGACCTTAACCGGCCTGGAGCGTTTGATGAAAAAATAAATATCGCCCGCTGTTCATAATGACCCCGGATGGCAGCAGGTATTCATAAAGATGTTTTCTTTGGGGGTTACAGAATCGAAAGATTCTTAACAAGAGCTGCATTTCCATGTGGCTCTTTATTTTTATTACTGTCTTCCTGGAAGGCTGGGGTGGGTAAATAAAAATTCATATAGTTAAAAAAATGTGGATTTTCTTTACTAATTTACAAGCTGCATTTTGCCTACCTTGATACTCTGTAACCCTTAGAAAGACGTTCGTTCTCAATACTCAAACATTTATACAGACTTCTGATGAGGAAATTTTTACTAATGCTTGTTAGCTCATTCATTGCAGCTACATCATTTTCACAGGATTTCAGCAATAAAGGAAAAGATTTTTACCTGTGTTTTCCACAGCATGTTCCAAGTGGCAACAACCTAGCAACACTAAGTATTTACATCACTTCAGACAGGGCCAGTTCTGGTACGATCACTATGGCAAATGGTGCTTTTTCGAGTACATTCAATATTCCAGCCAATGGCATCCAGGAGATACAGATACCACATGCAATTGCCCATATAAGTAATGCCGAATCTTTTTCCATCATACAAAAATCTATCAGGATCAAAGTAAACCCTGGCCAGCCCGCGGTTGTGGCCTATGCGCAGCAATGGGGAGCTGCCAGGAGTGCTGCTACATTGCTTTTACCGGTAAACGTGCTGGGAAAAAAATATTACAGTATGAACTGCAACCAGGCGGGTTCAAACCAGGGAACATACCTTGCAAAATCACAATTCCAGATCATTGCAACGAAGGCCGGGACAGTTGTACAGGTCACTCCCAGGCTGAATGGGGTAGTTGGTACAATGATCACGATAAATTTCCCGAATGCAGGGGATATGTATCAATACCAGGCTGACCAGGATCTAACGGGAACTTTGATAGAATCTGTTGCATCAGGTAATGGCGGTTGTTTGCCGATAGCCGTTTTCAGTGGTAGTTCCAATGTGACTTTTGGAACAACGACCTGCAACAATGGTAATTCATATGATCCATTGTGGCAACAGGCCTATCCTGTATCTACATGGGGCAAGAATTTTGGATTCATTCCATTCGAAGATTACCCGGTGGGCAATCCATTCAGGGTGCTGGCATCAGAAGATAATACAAGCGTTTCCGTAAATGGTGCCGTAGTAGCAACTTTGAATGCAGGCGAGATATATCCTGCAGTATATAATACTACACCTGCTGTAACGGCAACGCCTACAAGTATCACTGCCGATAAGCCGATTTGTGTTGCACAGTATGCACAACGCCAAAACTGTTCGGGTGCTACACCCAATATAGTGGGAGACCCCGATATGGTTATATTGAATCCTATTGAACAAAATATAAAAGACATTACTGTTTTTTCATCCACACAGCAGGCGATCTCCCACCAATGGGTAAACGTATTGCTTAAAACAATAGCAACACCCAGTTTCAGGATTAACGGAGGACTTCCAACAGCAACCTGGCAACCGTTTGCAGCTCTTCCGGGTTATTCATATCTCCGCGAATCATTGATCGGTATTTCTTCCGCCAGGATATTTGCAGACAGCGCCTTTAACGCTATCGCCTATGGATTTGGCGGTGTAGAATCATACGCTTATTCTGCCGGGACCAATGTAATGGATCTTTACCAGCATGTTGGTGTTACATCGCAATATGGAATAGAACCCAGCCCTTCCGTATGTACCGGTTCTCCTTTCAAGTTCAAGGTCTCGTTGCCATATATGCCTGATTCAATTTACTGGGACCTGAGCCAGTTGCCAACAGCTCCCGCAAATGTGATGATGCATTATTCATCACCGCCGGTACCAACAGATGCCGACTCTGTTACAGTTGTAAATGGCAAACAGATATACTGGTATTCATTACCGTCTTATTATACATTTAATACGATCGGGATCTTCCCGGTTAACATCAGTGCATTTACTGCCAATACAGAGGGCTGCGGCAACCAGCAGGATATCCCATTCGATCTTGAGATATCCGATCCACCGGTTGCTGATTTCACCTGGATCAGTAATGGCTGTGTAAACTCGCCTGTTCAATTCGAAGACGTGACTGTAAGTGTAAAACCTCTTTATCATTGGTGGTGGGATTTTGGTGACCCGGGCAGCGGCGCAGCAAATAATACATCCTTTCTTGAGAATCCAACACACTTATTTTCTGCACCAGGCACATATACTGTCAGGTTCAGCAATATTACTACACCCGGTTGTTTGAGTGATACGTTAAGTAAACAAATAACGGTAACGAATATTCCTGTTGCTGTCTTCGGCTTCTCCTCACCGATATGTGATGGCAGGCCGGTAACGATCAGTGATACTTCTACAGCATCTTTACCTGGTGTACTCACAAAATGGTATTGGGATTTTGGTGATGGTAATCCACCTATTGTTGCTACCAACAACAATGATCATGTGATCACTTATGCTCCCTGGGGTCCAAGAACAGTAACACTGAAAGTTGAAACGAATAGTGGTTGCCAGAGTAATGTCACTAGCCATACCGTTACAGTGTATGCTGTACCTGTTTCACAGTTCACCCATTTGCAGGCATGTCTTCCATACCAATCAATAGCGTTCACCAATACAAGTACAAGTGCTGACGGAGCTGCCATGAGTTATCTCTGGGATTTTGGTGATCCTCCAAGCGGAGCTGCAAACAGTTCTACATTGACCAGCCCATCGCATTTATATACAGCCACGGGAACTTATAATGTAAAACTAACGACTACGAATGCCGGAGGTTGTGCCAAAGATTCAACGATCGCTGTAAGCGATATTTATGCTCAGGCACACAGCAGCTTTACGGTCAATACAGAGAACTGTCTTAATGATCCCACAGTATTTACAAGTACAAGTACAGGAAGTGGTGCAGGCATTCAAACATACTATTGGGATTTTGGTGATGCAACACCAGTCTCCAATGTGCAGAATCCTTCACACATATATGCAACAGCGGGAACAAAAACGATCAAGCACTGGATAAAGACTGTGAATAATTGTATGAGCGATACGATGCAGCATACAGTTGTTGTGAACCCACTGCCAACAGGTGACTTTAATTTCACGACCCCTTCATGCGAAACAAGGACCATCAGTTTCAATGATGTTTCCGTTGCCAATGCAGGTACGATCGTAAGCTGGTCATGGGATTTTGCAGATCCTTCAAGCGGTACCAGCAATACATCTACGCTTCAGAATCCAACACATACATTCGCTTCATCAGGCACATATAATGTGAAGCTCACGGTTACTACAGACAAAGGTTGTGTAAGTGCAGCATTTGTAAGACCGGTAACGATCAATTCCCGTCCGCAATCAGGATATATTGTTCCGGAAGTATGTCTTAATGATACATACGCACAATTCCTCGATACTTCACATATCGCCACAGGAAGCATAACGGCATGGCAATGGAATTTCGGGGATCCAAATTCAACCCCGGGTAACCCGAACACTTCAATCTTGCAAAACCCACCGCATAGCTACACAGCAACAGGTTCATATACTGTTCAGCTTATCGTTACGAGTGCATTGGGTTGTAAGGACACTATCTCACATACGTTGTTTGTAAACGGTAGTTTCCCTGTATCTAATTTTACAGTGAATGGGGGAGCCCTTTGCGCCAATGATTCAGTGAGGATCACCAATGCTGCAACTGTATTCCCGGGTGTGATCACAAAGATCCAGATATACTGGGATGATGTGAATCAACCGGCTGTTTTTGAAACGGATGATAACCCTACACCTACCAGTGTTTACAGTCATTTATACCCGAACTTCCAAAGCCCGCTGACAAAGACATTTAATATACGATTCAGGGCCTATTCAGGCGGGGTCTGCGCCAATGATAAGGTACAGACAATAACCGTTAATGCAGCGCCGAAGGTGCAGTTCAACAATATGCCAAATACATGCCTGAACATTGCTCCATTCCAGATCACGCAGGCAAGCGAGATAGGTGCGGTGCCGGGGTCAGCAGTATTCACAGGGCCAGGTGTATCGTCATCGGGTATGTTTGATCCGCTTGCAGTAGGGCCTGGAGTGTACACAATAAAATATACCTACACCTCTAACTTTGGTTGCCAGGATTCTGCATCACAACAGATACGCGTACTTGAAGCACCCATTGCCAAATTCGGATTTGGAAGCCCTGCCTGCGAGAACCAGACATTGTTGTTCTCCGATTCATCTTCATCAGCAGTGGGCAGCCTTACAACATGGACATGGAATTTCAATGACGGTTCGGCGCCTGTGATCCAAAACAGCCCGACTCCGTTCACCCATACATTTACTTCTGCCGGGATATTCGATGTTCAGTTATTTGTAACAACCAGTGATGGATGTAATAGTACGGTGAAGCATATACCTGTTGAGATATATCCTCAACCAAGACCGAACTTCAAATTCGCAGACACATCCTGTTTGCCAAACGCGATCATTAACTTCAATAATATTTCCTCCATTGCAGATGGAACGGAGAACCAGTTCACTTATTTGTGGAATTTCGGTGACCCGGGCAGCGGCCTTTCAAATACTTCAACACTGAAGAATCCATCGCATCAGTATATGGCACTTGGCCCTTATAATGTGAAACTTCAGGTGACAAGCGGTAAATTCTGCGTTCATGACACAACGATAGTGCTGAATACGATACATCCACAACCGAAAGCCGATTTTGATTATAATAAGCCAAGTGTTTGTATAGGGGATGATGTTGTATTCAGGGATATGAGCGATGCTATGGACGGCACTACTTCGGTATGGAACTGGAATTTCGGTGATAATAATACTTCTATATTGCAAAACCCATCTCATACTTATGGTAATATAGGGGAGTATGATGTGACCTTCTATAGTATCAACAGTTTTGGATGTAATAGTGATACTTTGACCAAGAAGTATAATGTTTATCCTTATCCTGTAGTTGATGCAGGGCCTGATAAGTATGTGCTGGAAGGAGGATCAACAACCATTAATCCAACTGCTACAGGAAACGACCTGCAGTATTTATGGACACCGGGCCTGTACCTGAATGATTACCATATTAAAACGCCTTTATGTACACCATTGCAGGATATCACTTATACTTTCATAGTAACAGCAAGGGGTGGATGTATTTCATCTGACCAGGTATTTGTAAAAGTATTACCGATGCCTAAGATCCCGAATACATTCTCACCAAACAACGATGGTATCAATGACCTTTGGGTGATCCAGCACCTGGATACATATCCTGGCTGCAGGGTACAGGTATTCACACGTACCGGCCAGCTTGTATTTGAATCGAGAGGCTATAAAGAACCCTGGAATGGTACGATGAAGGGCAAGTCATTACCGGTGGATACTTATTACTACATCATAGAACCTGAAAACGGAAGGCCTCCGATAACCGGGTATGTAACTATTGTCAAATAATGATCTTAGCTGCCAGTTATTAACTGGCAGCTAAAGCTTTGAATAATCTTTAAATAATCGTAACCGACAATCTTTGGTTGTTTTATGCGAAACACTGAAACATGAAGAAGTTAAGTTTGATATTGATCTGTACATGTTTTTCCATCATCGCCTTGAGCCAGGCAAAGCCCAGTTATACTCAATACATACTGAACAATTATATTCTCAACCCCGCGCTGACCGGGATCGAAAACTATATTGATGTAAAACTAAGCATCCGGAACCAGTGGACAGGTATCAACGGGGCTCCTGTTACGAATTACCTCAGTATACAGGGACCGATAGGGAAAACTGATCTGCGTACGAGCGCAACTTCCTTCCAGGTGCCTGGTGATAATCCACGTGGCCCTGAATACTGGAAACAATATGTTACATCAGAACCGCATCATGGGATCGGCCTTACTGTTGTGAATGATAAAGCAGGTTATATCAACCGCTGGTCGATCAATGCCACTTACGCATACCATAAACCGTTAGGACCAAAAACAACACTGGCAGCCGGTTTTGCAGTTGGTATAAACAGTGTGAACCTCGACAGGAGTAAGATAGAGTGGGGAAACCTCGATCCCAATGATCCGGCAATAGGTTATAGTTCCGGGGAATTGAAAAAGATAAAACCTGAAGTAGGCGCCGGCCTTTGGCTTTATTCAGCAAGATATTTCCTGGGTGTTTCTGTGCTCAACATCATACCGGGCAAGGCCAAATACGTGAAGAATGACAAGTACGGAACATATTACACACCTAATTATTTCCTTACTGCCGGTTATAGAATAGCGTTAGGTGAGCAGGTTAGTTTCCTTCCTTCTTTCATGATACAATACTGGGAACCCCAGCTTACAGGCATTCATATAAATGGCAAACTCCAATATGAAGATCTTATCTGGATAGGAGGTTCATACCGTCATTCAGATCTTGTTGCGGGTTATTCCGGGATGGCAGGCGTGAATATCTCAAATACCTTCAACATAAGTTATGCTTACGAAGTTGCTACCACCAACCGTTTAAGAGCATATACCGGCAATACTCATGAACTGATGCTGGGATTCATAATCGGGAATAAATACGGCGATACCTGCCCAAGAAATATCTGGTAAGCATTTTTAAGATATTGTGATCGTTTTATTGAGACCTGGAAGGGTCGAAGAAGGTAGTTGTTGTATCCCTGTAGAAAGGTAAACTATCAGCAGCAATTCTTCTTTCGGTGATAGTCCATAACAATGTTGTTTTCCATTTTCCATTTTCAAATTTCAGCTGGTAAACTTTAGTGACTGAAGTTCCCGTTGCGGAATTCTCTTCTTTGAGTGTTATTTCCTTGGTGTTCTCAGGTTGCTGTTGTTCCAGAACAACCGGCATAGCAATATTTATATTCTCCTGCGTTATCTTTTTCAATAATTCATCGCTATGCTGCTGCATTTTTGCAACCTGTTCCTTTTCGAGATCTACCTTCTCCCGGAGCAGGGCAATATTCTTTTCCTCTGTTACCGGCATAGAAGCAGCTACCACAGGTATGCCTTCGGTTGAGAAATGATCAATGACGTTCTCGTTATAACTGCTTCCTATTGCGTTACTGACCGTTGGCACAGTGGCCTGTAAAACATTCCTGTGTTTGATATAATACACAAACAGTACATTGAATACAAACAATGCAATAACCGGTAATATCGCCAGCCTGCTATAATTCCTTTTATAGAAGTCGAGATTTTTTTCCTTTGTAAAGAATTTTATCCTTTTTACCAGTTGCGCATTTTTAAATACGGCAGCAAGAAAGAAAGGGGTAACGGTAGCTTTGAACCTTGCAGCTTTTAAAAGTGTTTCAGCATAATCAACAGCCTGGTAGTTGAACTGCAGAACACTGCTGTCGCAATTCTTTTCTCTTTCCAGCTTTATCCTGTTGGTTATGATCTTTATGAATGGATTGAAGAAGAACAAGGTTTCGCATGCTATCAGCATCCAGTTAAAAAGGTAATCATTGTTCCTGATATGTGTAAGTTCATGGATGATCAGGGTTTCAGTTTCATGTATCGATAAATTATTGACCAATGCAACGGGCAATAATATGACCGGTTTCAGGAAACCGAATGTGAGCGGGGTACTGATCGCATTGCTGTACCAGAGACTTACTTTTCTTTTTATTCCGAACTGGTTTGCTTTTACGATAGTGAACAGTTTGAGATCGATGGAAGGCTTTACCCACGCGGTCTTGCTCCTGTTCCGGAATTGATGCCAGTTAATAAATAACTGTATGGCTTTGAATGTGACAATGAATCCATATGACAGTATCAGCCATGGAGCGAATATCTCCATATAACCTTGTGTGGAAAATAACCCAACAACATCTGAACTGATCAATTCACTTAAGAGGAATGTTTCCCCGCTGTAATAAATAAAGAAAGTAGTGATGCTTGCAATGACCTGTGTAAGGAGCAGCACAAACAAAAGGTTCCTTTTATAGACCGGGTTTGTTCTTTTTACCAGGAGATCGGCAGCAAAGTAAAAGCAAAGCAATAGTGCAGCCTGCCAGAGGCTGTGTATTAAACTTAACAAGAGACTGTATGAAAAATGCTCCATCTTTTAAGAACAGCTTATTTTTTCATTTTTAGTTCATCTATCATTTGCTGGATTTTGTCCAGTTCAGCATTGGTGGTATTTGAATGGCCCAATGCCTGCATCACCAGTTCTGCAGATGATCCTGCAAACAAACCATCGATCATCCTGTTTAAAAATTGTTTTTGTGTTTTTTCTCTTGTAACAGCAGGAGCGTAGATATGTGTTTTGTTGCTGTCATCACGGTTCACCAGTTTTTTTTCATACATGATCTGCATCAGTTTGAGGGTAGTGGTATAACCCGCATCTTTTGTTTTGCTTAGTTCTTCATGAACAGTCCTTACCGAAGCGTTCTTCTTATCCCAGAGTACAGCTAATATCTCCAGTTCACTCTCGGTAGGCTTTGAGATTTTATTCTTTATCATATTACGATTTATTTCGTAAAGCAATGTAAGAATAAATTCGTAATTATTCCAACCATTCATCAATTTTTTATTTTGGTACGATTATTAAGGGCATAGTTTATTAAGACGATGTTAACAGCGGGTACCAATACCTTTGCTTCATGTATTTTAAAATTTAAATCAATTAGTATGAAATCAACAAGTATAATTGCAGCCGCATGCTTATTGAGCCTTGGTTCATGTGTAAGCAAGAAGGTTGTAAAAGAAGAAAAACTCCGGTATGAGACCTTGCAGGCCCAATATGATAAGTCACAGGCAGACCTGAAGAACTGTACCGATCTCACAGCCGAAAATGCCAGGAATAAAGTATCAATGGAGTCTGAAATTGCCGACCTGAAAAGACAGATAGGATTCCTGAAAGACAATAATAACCAGGCATTGAAACAACTTGAGAACTTATCCGTTATTTCGAGCTCACAGGCAGAAAGTATTAAAAAATCCCTGGATAATATCGGTGCAAAAGATACCTATATACAGGGTTTGCAATCTGCTCTCAATAAAAAGGATTCGCTGAACATGGTATTGGTAATGAACCTGAAAGGAGCTATAGGCAACCTGGAAGATAAGGACATTAATATTAAAGTTGATAAGGGGGTTGTGTACATTGATATTTCTGATAAGATGCTTTTCAAGAGTGGTAAATATGAAATAACCGACAGGGCAAAAGAAGTATTGGGTAAGGTGGCAGCCGTATTGAAGAACCAGCCTGATATAGAATTCATGGTCGAGGGGCACACAGATAATGTTCCTTATAAAGGGAATGCTGTGTTGCTCGACAACTGGGATCTGAGTGTAAAAAGAGCGACAGCTGTGATAAGGGTGCTGCAAAATCAATATGGATTGAATCCCGCGAATATGGCGGCTGCGGGGAGGGGTGAATACAGGCCGATCGCTGATAACAGCACAGATGAAGGGAAGGCAGCGAACAGGAGAACAAGGATCGTTATATTGCCGCAGCTTGATCAGTTCTTCAAGTTATTGGAGACCAAGCAGTAAAAGTTTAGGGTTAAGGGTTTAGACAGTTTAGAAGGTTTAGGAGTTTAGTGTTTTGCTGAACTTTCTTAACCTTTTTTATTCCAATACAAGTTTAGATGGGTTTAGTTAGTTTAGGAGTATAGTGATGAAATTCTAAACCCTCTAAACATTCCTAAACTCTTCTAAACTTCAGCTTCATTATCTCATCAGTAAAACAGTTCCTTTCTTATGAAGCGTAGCACCTGCTTCACAGGTTGCTTCAATGTAATATACATAGGCAGTAGCGGGCTGTGACTTTCCTTTATACCTGCCATCCCATCCAAATAACCTGTCGTTGGGTAAAAAATCCTTCGCTTCAAAAACGAGCTGGCCTTCTCGGTTGAAAATAGAAAAACGTATGATCTTTTTGATACCTCTTGTTATCGGGTAGAAGTAATCGTTAGTTGCATCATTGTTGGGTGTAAATGCACCCGGTAATAACAGGTTTGCATCCTTGCATTCTACAAAAATGGTCACAACATCGTTTGCCACGCAGCCACTATCTGACGTAACCGTGAGTGTATACGTTTCTGTATGTGCAGATATGCCCGAAGGGTATGGGCAATTACTGCAACTCAATAATGCTGATGGTGACCACTCATATGAACTTACATTGTTGCTGTATGACGGCGTGAAGGAATAAGTTGTATTGTATGGATATATTTTATCAGGTCCCGCATCAACAAAGGGTTTGGAGCTTACATATACATTTACAGTGGCAGTACTTGCAAAACAGCCAACCGAATCAGCCAGAGTAGCAGTATAGGCTATATTGCCCGTGGGTGTTGCTACAGGTGTATAGATATTGGCATTACTTAATCCGGCAGCAGGTGACCATGCAATAATATATCCCCGGGGGGCCATATTGAGTTGTACAGGATCATTCAAACAGGTAAACAGGTTTGCCGGGTTTGCTGTTGCTGTAAATGGCGTATAAACTTTTACATATACGCTGTCTTTGCTGCTGCAATTAAAATTGTTGGTTGCAGTTACATAGAAATTTGTTGAGCTGGCAGGATTTACTATCACGGTATCGCAGGTTGCACAGGAAACAGATCCGGCCGGTGACCACAAAATACTTCCACTATGAAATACGATCAGCGTATCAGGTCTTCCCTGGCATAGGGTATCGAGGCCCGGAACACTGTGTACAAAAGGGGTAGGGTCAACCCTCAATATCTTATGAAGACTGTCTTTACAACCGTTCATATCAACAGCATTGAGTTGTATATCCCAGGTGCCCGGGTAGGGATGCCCGGTATACGGCTGCGGCTGGAATGCTGTATCATTAACAGTTGTGACACCAAAATTCCAATACCAAAGAACAATATTATCTCCCGGAACAAATGGTTGTGATGTATTTGTTACTATGTAAGGACTTTTCAGGCAGATACTATCGGGGGAAGTAAAACTTAGATCGGGGCCACGTACGAGTAGAGGCCTTGTAAGCAATACAGTATCTGGGCATGATTCAGGCCCGTTATCAATAATTACATAATTGTTATTGAAGTTGCCGTGAATATTTGCACTGATGGTTATGTGCGCACTGTCAGCCGGCCCTATTACCATTCCTGCCACATGCCATGTATACAGTGCCGACGGGTTATTATAATTGTTTGTGATAGTAAAAGTAGTATTGCTGTTCCTGCATATTGAAGTATCAGGGTTTATCATTGATGGGTTTGCGGTATAAATGGTTTTTGTGAATACATCAGAACAACCGGTGATGTTATCTGTTACAGTAAGCGAGGTAGCAAAACTTCCAACTGCAGGGAATGTATGAACAGCATTGGTTGTATTCACCGGTGAGCTTCCATCTCCAAAATCCCATGTAATGGTTGAAAGATTTCCCTGGCTTGTATTTACGAATGAGTATTGTTTTGGGTTGCTGCAGGTATTTGAATATGTATAACCGGCAATGACTCCAACCACATCAATGGTGAAACTGATCGGTGTTCCGGCGCACCCGTTGAATAAGGGTGTTGCAGTGATCGTCTTCGTTCCCAGCGTTGTGTATTTATGGGTTGCAAGCGTATCTGTTACGGTAGTATTTGTTCCGTCACCAAAATCCCAGTAATAACTGTTGGCGTTCGTTGCTTTTGAAACAAACTGCGCTGTTTCAGATCCGCAGATCACAGTCTTTTTCGGGTAGGCCACATGGTTGGTAGGAGGTATACCGAATGCTATGGATGGGAAATTAAAACTATTGGTACATCCTTCGTTTGTTACAATATTCAATGTGGGAAGATAAGTTCCAACGTTGGCATAGGAATGATTGCTGTTGTTAACGACTGTTGTTGAGACCGGGCTTCCATCAGCAAAATCCCAGGTATAAGATGTTACAGAACCACCAACAGGAAGCAGTACATTGGCACTGAAACTTATAAAGGCCGGTATACAACCGGAACGGGGAGAAACAATACCGGTGATCTGTGGTTTCTCAACAACAATATGCACGGTGGCTGTGGCAAAACATCCACTTGCATCAATTGCTTTCACCACAGGATAGTAATTTCCAAAACTGCTGTAATTATGAGGGGTTGCGTTACCCATTGTGGTTGATACGGGACTTCCGTCCCCGAAATACCATTGATAGGAAGCAATATTGCCACTGCTGCCTGCAGTAAAATTTATTACACCGGGAGTACAGATATAATTCCTGTCATAAGCAAGAGAAGCGGTGATGGATGGATTGATAAGAATCGTTTTTGTTACCGTAACAGTTGTTTGTTCATAGATCACCTGGAGCTTCACCGTATATGTTCCCGCAATGGTATAAGTATTTACAGGGCTCAGCAGGCTGCTGCTGTTACCGTCACCAAATGTCCATACATAACCGAGTGGGGTTCCTGAACTTGTTTGAATGAATTGGATCGTGGAAGGAGTACAATATAAACCACTACTGCTCTGGTAGGTAAAGTCAGCTGTCTGGCCATTTGCCATTAGTGCGATCAGCATTAAACAAAAGAAAGTAATAGTCCTGGTCATTAAAATTATATTGGCCTTTGCCAGATTTTAATTTGCAATAATGAAGCCAATCCATAATATCGGAATAAAAAATCCCGGCCAAAAGACCGGGATTGTTATTGGTATGTTATTCGACTTAGTTCTTTGAAACATTCAGTTCTACAGCTGAATTACCGAAAGCCGTGGTATAGCTCTTGTATTTTTCATTTATTTCAGCAGGCTGTTTAACCCCATTAATGCTGATAATGCCTTTATCAACCGAGAGTTTGAAATTATCCGTATTCAGAAGATGGTCAGATCCCAAAGCAGCGACCAGTTTATCTGAACCTGCCTGCATTTCATCTTTTTGTGCAGCAGGCTCTGTTGCTTCATTGTTCACAATTTTGATGGTCTTTTCCAGCCTGTCTTTTTTGTTGATAGTATCGGCACTTGACTGTCCTTCATGTAAACCGGCAAGCGTAGGGGCGATCACAAGGCTCACAATACTCATGAGTTTTATGAGGATATTCATTGAAGGTCCTGAAGTATCTTTAAACGGATCACCAACTGTATCGCCTGTTACAGAAGCTTTGTGTGGCTCAGACTTCTTATAGTACATTGTTCCGTTAATATCCACACCTTTTTCAAATGATTTTTTGGCATTGTCCCATGCACCTCCTGCATTGTTCTGGAACATTCCCATCAATACACCACTTACGGTTGCACCTGCAAGGAATCCACCCAGTGCTTCTGCACCCAGGCCAGGCATAAAGCCGATGATCAAAGGAGAGATGATAGCGATGGCACCGGGCAACATCATTTTTTTAATAGATGCCTGTGTAGATATTTCCACGCATTTATCATATTCAGGTTTTCCTGTTCCTTCCATGATACCTGGTATTGTGCGGAACTGGCGGCGAACTTCTTCAACCATTGCCATGGCTGCCTGTCCAACTGCCCGTATAGCCAATGAAGAAAATATAAAAGGTATCATACCACCAACAAAGAGGCAGGCCAATACATTTGCTTTATAGATATCAATACCACTGATGCCGGCAACTCCAACAAAAGCTGCAAACAATGCAAGTGCAGTAAGAGCTGCTGATGCAATTGCAAAACCTTTACCTGAAGCAGCAGTAGTATTTCCTACAGCATCCAATACGTCTGTTTTTTCACGAACATCCGGGGGAAGTTCACTCATTTCAGCGATACCGCCTGCGTTATCGGCAATAGGTCCGAATGCATCAATGGCAAGCTGCATAGCTGTTGTTGCCATCATTCCGGCTGCCGCGATAGCCACACCGTACAGACCGGCACATTCGTAAGAGCCCCAGATACCACCTGCAAGGACCAGTATTGGTAAGAAAGTAGATTCCATCCCAACAGCTAAACCACCAATAACATTGGTAGCGTGACCTGTAGATGACTGGCGGATGATGCTGAGTACAGGGCGTTTGCCCATAGCGGTATAATATTCTGTGATTATACTCATCAGGGCTCCAACGGCGAGGCCTACGAGAATAGCTCCCATTACACCCCATTTTGTAAATGGAATACCACGTAATTCCATATGTTCGGGTAATAACCAGTATACCAATCCTAAAGCGGCTGCTGCTGCCAGGATCATTGCTCCCCAGTTACCCATGTTCAATGCATTTTGAACCGTTTTGGTATTAATGCCCGCAGATTCACTGATGCGGACAAATACAGTTCCTACAATTGAAAATAATATACCAACACCTGCTATAAGCATTGGAAGAATGATAGGAGAGAAGCCACCAAGTGCGTCTGAACCACCAATGATCGTTGTTTGTTGTCCTAATACTATCGTTGCCAATACGGTAGCTACATAAGAACCGAAAAGATCTGCTCCCATACCTGCAACGTCGCCTACGTTATCACCCACGTTATCTGCAATGGTAGCAGGGTTGCGGGGATCATCTTCAGGAATGCCTGCTTCAACTTTACCTACAAGGTCAGCTCCAACATCAGCGGCTTTTGTATAAATACCACCTCCTACACGGGCAAATAAAGCAATAGATTCGGCACCCAAAGAAAAGCCGGTCAATACTTCAATGGTTCTTACCATCTCTTCGGAATTCATTGCGGCATCCGGCGCAAAAAAATGTTTTAATAAAATATATAAACCACCAAGTCCTAAAACGGCCAGACCGGCAACACCAACACCCATCACAGAACCACCGGTAAAAGAAACATTCAATGCTTTACTCAGACTTGTTCGGGCTGCCTGTGCTGTACGCACGTTTGCTTTGGTAGCCGCTTTCATGCCAATATAGCCCGCAGTAGCACTGAGGATAGCGCCCAATACGAAAGCCAATGCAATACTCCAGTGTGAGTGTGGATTTGCTTTCGCCATTACTGCGAGCAATATCGCCACAATAACCACGAAATAGCCCAATACTTTCCATTCAGCTTTCAGGAAGGCCATTGCGCCTTCAGCAATATAATTGCTGATCTCTTTCATGCGGTCTGTACCCGCATCCTGTTTAGATACCCATAAAAACTTTATAAATGTGTATAATAAGCCAACCAGGGCCATTGCCGGGACTGCATAAATCAAATTTTCCATAATTGTCGTTCTATGAATTTTGGTCGGCAAAAATAGGGTAAAAGCACCAAATCAAGGTATTGTGTGCTGGCTTATTTGAATAATATGTCAAATTCACCGGTAGTGCTTACCATAAGCACCCTTATAGATGATTTTTTGAACCTGGAATGAAAAATATCTATTAAATTGCAAGTAGTCTTTACAATGTCGAGACTATCACTAAATCAAATTTCAAAAAATGGTCATTATGAAAAAATTACTGTTCTCTACAGCGATCTTATTTTGTGTAGCTTTTACTGCATCTGCGCAGGCAGGTAAGGATTCAAAAGCTACAGATAAAGCAAAAGCTGAAGAAATTGCAAAGGCACAAAAAGCAGATGAAGTTAAAAAAAGGGAGTCCGAAAAGAAACAGATCGCTGCAAAAGAAGAAGCTAATAAGGAAAAACCAGCACCCGTAAATTCAACAGCTTCACTGGCAGCTCCTTTATCGAATGATGAAGCAGTTGAAAAGAAAGATGATGAAAAGAAAGCTTCTACAGAGAAAAAAGCAGAAAAAAAGGAAGCTGCAAAGAAGCCAGCTGCAAGCAAAGAATCAAAAACCAAAAAGGTTACTAAAACCACCAAGAATTAGTCAGTAATAAAATTTGTAATAACGTTATGTAAATAAAACACCCGGGAGACCGGGTGTTTTATTTACATATCAAACGCTTAATAATTTCCACGCATCCCCGATACAATTAATAAGATCGGATGCCTGCATGGCTTCCTGTGAATATTTAGATGCAGCTATATCTGCGGCTAACCCATGCAGGTATACTCCAAGCATTGCAGCTTCAGGTAAAGGATACTGTTGTGCCACGAAGCCGGTTATCATGCCGGTGAGCACATCTCCCATGCCGGCCTTTGCCATCCCTGCATTCCCGGTACTGTTGAAATATATCTTTCCCATGGGCGTTATGATCGCTGTATAATGCCCTTTGAGCACAATATAGATCTTTAGCTCAGCCGCTTTTTTTACTGCCAGTTCCAGCTGTTCAAAATCATTTGCACTGCTGCCAAACATTCTCTCAAATTCTTTTGGATGAGGTGTAATAACAGAACCGGGTGGGATACCGTCTAAAAGTCTCTTATCTGCAGCCAGTGCATTCAATGCATCGGCGTCCAGTACGAGCTTTTTTTCTTTTTGAATGAAAATATCATTCAGCCATAAAACTGTTTCCCTTTGAAGTCCGATACCCGGACCTATTCCAATTGCATCATAGGTACTGATATCAGAAACCCCTGAAATAAATTTTCCTTCAGCCACTTTGCACATTGCTTCCGGAACGGATACCTGCATGATATCATAACCGGCAGAAGGGATATGGCATGTAAGTTTCCCCGTTCCCGTTAGCATACATCCTCTTGCAGCCAGTACAGCAGCTCCCATCATTCCATAACTCCCTGTTATCAATGCAGCATGGCCAAAATTTCCTTTGTGCGAAAATTTATTCCTTGGCCTGATGACCGAGTTAATGATCTGGTCATCCATTATCTCATGTACTGCCTGTTCCTCATTTTCGTATTGCTGGCTTAAACCAATATTTAAAATATGGAAATCACCAACAAAGCAATCATTCTCTGCCACCAGGAAAGCAAGCTTGATCTTTTGAAAACTCAAAGTATGTGTGGCATTTACGGCAACATATCCTTTCGTGCTCTTATCAGAAAACAAGCCACTTGGTATGTCAATGGAGATGACAGGCACATGTGATTTATTCAAATGCTCAACCAGTTTTGAGGCAATGCCATCGAGTGGTTTATTGAGTCCTGTTCCAAACAATGCATCAATGACCAGGTTATCCTTTTCAATTTCCGGAAAGAATTGTTCAGATTGTATAAAATGAATATTGTTTGTTACCTGGTGAAGCCTTTGCAGGTTAAGCTGGAAATCATCACTGCCCGGTTTACCAAGCTCAAGAATATAAATCATCACGGGGATATTATTCGCCACAAGCATTCTCGCCAGTGCAAGGCCATCGCCGCCATTGTTTCCTTTCCCGCAAAAAACAACAATGGGTTGTAAAGCAAATTGATTATTCGTGAGCCAATGATAACAGGCTGTTGCAGCTCTTTCCATCAAGTCGTGGGAACTGATTTTCTGCTCGCGTATACTGAAGCTGTCCCAGTCTTTTATCTGTGCCGATGAAAAGATTTTCATGTATTAAAGTTAGGATTTCATAATGAAGCTGCAATAGTGTAACAGCAGCGATACCATTCAACCAGGGCTGAAAGCATCCTAATTCTCCGGCTTGAAATCGTAGAAGATCTTGATGAGGTTGTTCTGGTCGAGATTTGTTTCAATGGTAAATGATTTTCTTTTTTTACCATCAATGATCTCGAGCACGGAAGTATTGGGTGGAATAGAGCCGAGATTGTCTGCAACAAAAGTGATCATATTAGGTCCCGGATCCAGTTTCACGGTAAGGAACTGTGGATTCTTCTTAACAGGAAATCCTCTCGTGATCCACTTCCCGTTAATGTTTATTGAAACACTGTCGCCGTCCTCAACAGCATCATCCCACAATGCAAGGGTAATGGTTTGTGATGTTGCTACAATATTGCCGATCATTTTCTCATTTCTTTTTAAAGAAGTGTCTGCAGGGGAGAACAGGTCGTTAGTACGGAAGCGTGTACCGGCATCTTTATCATAATCACAATAAAATTTAGCGGTAATGACTGTTGCTGCGATATCAGCTTTGTCTGTAAAATCAAGCCTGAATTTCCTTCCGGCGAATTCAAGATCTATCTTTGCCTTGTTAGGTGCAGCTTTTTTGAAATTATCGGCAAAGAAGCTGAGTATGTTCAATCCTGTGTCGAGCAAAATTTCTTCGGGTGCTTTTCTTTTATCTGCTTCCACCTGGTCGATGATCGTTCTGCCATTCAGTATTATTGAGATGATATCGCCACTTGATTTTTTATTCCCTGAAAAATTTATGATGCCATCCCTTGTCTGTAAATGAACCGTGTCCTTCAATCCAAAATATACCGGCGATAATTTTGGGGACAGTATCTTTTCTGCATCTTCATGTTGCCAGGGGATCCCGTTTATTTTTTTCAGGATGATCTCATCATCTTTTAATGCTGCTGCTATAAACCTTACCGGTCCTGTCCACTTTGAGGCATCGGGTATGTCAACCCCATATTTTTTTGCGATCAGCCTGTTGATGGTCAATTGGGGGTCGCCTTTGATATCCCTGCTGAAATCAAGTGTGCTGTTGAATACGATCGTATAATTGCCAATGCTGGATGGTTCTTCAGATACAGCATATTTATTTCTGCTTATACCTAATTGACGAAGGTTCTTTTTCACGAGCAATATTTCGTAGGTAGCCTTGAAGCTATCGCATTGCAATTTTAATTGTGCAGGATACAAAATGTTCTTTTCGGGAGAAGCGATCTTCAATTCTATCTCAATGGGAGAGGCTAGTACCGTGGGTTTGTATTTTACCCGCCATGTTCCGGAATAATCGTCTGCCTGGGAAAACAGTTCGCATGAAAAGAACAGCGATATGAATAATATTACCAGGGATCTTTTTTTCATGGACCTTTTTACCGGATATGTTATAAGAAATTAATTATTCAAATAATTCAAGCTTATTTTTTGGCCTGCGGTCATCCATCCACCTGAACCTTTTCAGGAACTTCAGGTCCACAGGAATTTTGTTCATTGGATACAATGTACCATTTACATCGTTTACAAATTTCACTTTGTTCAGTTCACGTTTCACAAAATAAATATCGATCACATCGCCGCTGGTCCTGTTCATTCCAATGTAGGCACTGTCATCATCCTGCGGGTAATAAATACTTTCAGCAGGTGTTCCTTTCACCCTGATATAATCTATAACCCCTTCTTTAAAATACCCGTTGAGTGTACGGCCGCCGACCTGGTTAAACAGGCCTTCCTTTGTTTTATTGATCACCAGGCCCGTGTTGAAAACATATAGCCTTTTTGGTTTTTGTTTTTCTGTATAGAGATACATGGTATCACCATTCACCTGTGTTTTATCATTCCAGAAGACGGGGTCACCAAATAATTTAAAAGTTGAATCTGCGGTAGAGTAGTGTAAGCTGTCGCTCACTGCCTGCAAAGAATCATTGAATATCCGCACATGATGAAATGCCAGGAAATAACGAATGCTGTCCTGTGAAGATGTTTCTATTACCGGCTCCTTAGCAAGACTATCGGCAGTATTCGTTTCTTTTGTTGTTGAATCTTTCCCCGGTATATTGACGGTCTGTTTTGTTGAATCGGGCATCTTCAATGAGTCTGCAGTAGCAGAAAGATCAATAGCCATTCCTTTTTTTAGAGTGTCTGTCACATTTATGATCTTTTGCTGTGTTGAATCATATTTTCTCAATCCTGAAAATAAAGTGTCTGCTGCGATATAAGTACTGTCATTGTCCCTGTATAATATCATCACCGGTTTCCGGGTGGCAAGAAATGAATTTCTTTTTCTATCAAGTAATATTTGGTCGCCGATCACAGTAACTTTATTGACACTATCAATAAGTTTGCCGTGACCTTCAATCTGAACCATACCGGTACTTCCAATAGACGCTATTTTATCCCCACTCATAAAATGTGTGCTATCACTGATGGAAGTCCGGTCATAAAAAACCGCTTCGCCAGTTTCCACATTATACATACCGGATTTTGTTTTAATAACCCCATCTTTTGTTTTAATTAAAGTAGGAGATATAAAGTATGCCTGTTTAAAAAAAGTATTGTATCGAAGACTGTCTGCAATCATATCACTTTTTTCATCAACCAGGTGAACATTGTTCTTAAAAAAAACATCCTTGGTATCTGAATAATAAGTGGCGTCTTCACTTGTAAGTACGGTCTTGCCATTGATCACCTTGCCGCCCTTTGTATAGGTTGCAATTCCTGTTTTGAGATTATATTCAAGTTCGTTGGTAAGTAAGGTGGCTTTTCCATCTGTGAGTTTTACATTCTTTTTAAGATAGGCCATCTGTTCATTGCCAAGGTATTTGAGGTATTGTGCGTACGTATGCACACTGTCTGCATCATTGATATGAACATTCCCGAAGACCTCGGCCACGCCTGTATGCTGGTTCAACACAATGCTGTCGCCACTCAGGATGGTGTTTCCCTGTTTCACAAATGCGGCGCCTGCCAGCATGACCAGGGTTGTGGTATCATTTATTTTTTTCTGGCGGAAACTATTGGCCCTGATGATCTGTATGATCTTGGTTGTATCAGTTTGTACCTGTGCAAAACCTGTTTTTGCCAAACACAAAAGGATCAAAGAGAAAATTATTTTATAAAATGGGCGCAACTGCGATTATTTATACTGGTATTACAAGACTGCAATTTGCAGTATTTATATTATAAAGCTATCACAAAGCTTTTTAGTTTTTTATCTTTTTGATGATGTAAGGAGAATTCACCGAATCGGGGAGGGGAACCATTAACGGGCTGCCTGTATTCTTCTTTCCGAAAACGGAAATATTCACATAGCGTTTTGGGTTCACCCGGATATCATCCAGCAGCAGGTTGAGTTTATTGCTCGTGGATGCAAGGTTGCGGTAAAGGCTGGGGTCATTCAGCAACAGACCAATGGTGCCACTGTTGTTATTGAACTTCGTTACGATTGATTTCAAACTATTGATGGTAGCATCCAGTGAGTCCAGCGTTTGCTTAAGATTAAGCTGCGACAGGTTTGTGGCTGTCTTATCAAGGTTTGTAAGTACGTTCGATATTTTGCCGTTATTGGCTGCAAGGTTTTCTGTAACTGAATTGAGGTTATTGAGCGTCTTTGCGAGTGAGCCCGTTTGTGTGTTCAGCAATATTTGAAGAGAGGCTGCAGAAACCACCAATGATCCCGTTATCCTGTTGAGGTTTGCCAGTGTTGTCTGTATATTGTTCTTTGCATTCGGGTCAACCACGTTATTAAGCTTCATTACAAAACTGTCAATAGAATTCAATGTGCCTTTCAGTTCATACAATACCGGGTCAACTTTTTTCAGCACATCATTGAAAATGCCTGCATTCGCTTCCGTTATGATATAGTCCTTGTTCTTTAAATAGGTATGTGCATCGCCGAGTTTGATCTCGAAGGTTGTTGTTCCAAGTACACTTGGTTTTATGATGGCAATGGAATTGTTGGGGATATCGATGTCTTTGGTGATGGTGATATCAACGAGTATCTCACGCATATCCTTTGTGGGGCTGATCTTGTAAACGGTTCCAACCTGGAGGCCATTGATCATTACGGGATTTGAATTAGATAAGCCATTTACATTTCCAAAGCGGCCGGTCAGGGTCATATTATGGCTGAACAGTTTTTTGCCCCTGAGAAAATTAAAACCAAGTATCAATAACGTTACCGCCACTACAGCCAACGCACCTATTTTTGTTTCATTAGTTATTTTCACCCTGGTAAATTTATATTAATAATCCTTTCTTTTATTCTTGTGACCGTACATGTTATGGTAAAGATCAGCAGTACTGGAGAACCGCAGTTTAATTTTTGATATAAAATTACACAACTCCTTCCTCAGCTGTTAGTGTTTAGCCAAAAATCATTCCAACATTATACCAACGTTTTACCTGGTGCCTGTCTGCGGGGTTTCCAATTGTGTTTTATAACGTATAACAGCAGCGGTGATCGCTTCAGCAAGTTCCTGCTGTCCCTTTTCGCTGTTCAGGTAACGTTCATCTTCGGGGTTATTGATAAACCCTGTTTCGATAAGGATGGCGGGCATATTAGTGGCCTGTAATACCCATATCCCGGTTTGCCGCTGGTTCACGCCAAGTGCGGGGCGCCCGGTCTTATCGATCTCATCATTTACCATGGTTGCAATGCGGTCACTTTTTTCCTGGTATCTTTTTGCATAGATCTGGGCCATCTGTTTTCCTTCAGGTGTAGTGAAATCAAAACTGCTGTATGTAGAATCAGAATCTGTTTCAATTTCAAATTCGCCTACCTCTTTCATAATGGCTTTTAGTTTATCACTTGTTTTATGTGCAGCGAAAAGATAAACGCTGGTGCCCTTTATGGTGAGTGGTATTTTGAAATATTCGTACACCGGTTCTACCGCTTCATAAGGAGTAGAATGTTTTTTTCTTTTTTTTCCTTTACCGGTATATGTTATGCGGTGACGGGTAACTGTTCTTGTGCCGATCTGTCTTCTTCCTGTTTTGAGCGGGCCTGAATCTGCATGGATGCAAAGGAAGAGATCGCCTTTGTTTTCATTTGCGATCCTGGCTTTCTCTCTGGGATTCTGGTAGATATCTGTTGTGCGTGTAGGAACAATGTTAACGGATGGCAATTGTTTTTTCAATTCGGCAACAAGCTTCAGCGAAATAGCAAGTGTAACATCTTTTTCTTTTGAACGGAGAGAGTTCTCGTATTGTCCTGTTGCGCCTGCATCTTCGCCGCCATGGCCTGCATCAACAACGATCGTTTTGATCGTTTTGCCTGTTTGCGCCTGTGCGTATGTGTTAATGAAAACAAAGTAGAGACAGCAAAGGGATACCAGTACAAATTTGTTTTTTAGCATGGGTTATTCAGAATTTTTATCAGGTCTTCATTTGTGGAATTATTCACAAATACATTATAGTATAATGGTTAATTTTGTCCATCACTGCTATGAACCAACACAACAAAGGTAAGGCAAAAAATATATTAGCTTGGCTAACTGCTTTGCTATTGCTGGTAATAACGTTGTGCACAAATGCAACAGGTGTAAAACCTTTTTATTTTCACATTAGTTTAACGACAGATACACCTCCACCAACTGAAAAGCCTGTTCCTGTATTGAATCCTGCCAATGAAGGATCATTTATCAAAAAAGAAAATGTTCCTGGAGGTAAAGCCAGTGATACCACAATTGTAATTCCCGTAACAGATACCATAAAGTTTAAAGTTTCCAAAGATTCACTGGAAGGGCCTGTTACTTATCATGCCGATGATTCAATGATACTGGATGTGCCCGGGAAAAAATTATACCTCTATGGTAAAACATCCACGGTCAAATACATCGATAATGAATTAAAAGCCCCGTTCATTGAATATGATCAGTCAACAAATCTTGTAAGTGCATTTCTCAAAAAGGACAGCAATGATCATGTGATCGCTTATCCTGAATTCAACCAGGGCGATTTCAAATCAAAGAGTGATACGATCAGGTTCAATATGGCAACAAAGAAAGGGCTTACCAAGGGAACATATACCCAGCAGGGCGAGATGTATGTGTATGGTGAAAAGATAAAAAAAGTAAGCCCGGATGTTTTTTATGCATTACGTGGAAGGTTCACAACATGCAATCTTGATACACCTCATTTTGCTTTTGTGAGCAATAAGATAAAATTCATCAACAAGAAAATGGCATTCACCGGCCCTGTTCACCCCGAATTTGAAGGCGTGCCATTACCAATATATCTTCCATTTGGTATCTATCCATTGAGCCAGGGCAGGCATTCAGGCATACTTGCCCCGTCCTTTACTGCAAATGAACAGATGGGCCTTGCATTGGAAGGGTTGGGATATTATAAGATATTAAGCCAGACATGGGACGTGATATTGAGAGGGACCATTTATTCTTATGGGGGGTGGACAGGAAGCGTTAACCCGCGGTATTTTAAGAAGTACCGGTACCAGGGGAATTTCTCATTCGATTACCAGAATTTCAAAACGAATTTTAAAGGAGATCCTGATTATACATCAAACAGGACGATGAATATAAGATGGTCGCATAATGCTGATACGAAGGCCAGGCCAGGTGTAAGTTTTGCTGCCAATGTGAATGCGGGCAGCAGTAAATTCAATTCACAGGTGCCTAACAGCCCTATCAGGAATTTCACGAACCAGATGAGTTCATCCATTACTTATGCCAAGGTCTGGAAAGACAAGCCATTCAACATTTCCATCAGTGCCAACCACAACCAGAACACCACATTGAAACTGATCAATATTAACCTGCCTGATATTGCCTTCAATGTCAACACCCAGTATCCGTTCAGGAGAAAGGAGCCGGTTGGTGACCTGAAGTGGTATGAGAATATCGGCATTGCACTCAATACAAATGCAAGAAGCCTTTCATCTTTTTATGATACAGCAGGGCATATCGGGAAGCAATTGATCGATAATTTGCAGTGGGGAGCGAATCACAATGTTCCTTTAACCATATCATTACCGCAACTCGGTGTGGTGCAGTTAGCCCCATCCGTTACTTACCAGGAGAAATGGTACCAGCAGAAATTCTTCCGTAAATGGAATGATGTAAATAAAAAAGTTGATACAACGATCCGGAAAGGATTTTTTACAGCAAGGGATATGAATTTTGGTTTGAGCGCTTCCACCAGGATATTCGGGATGTTTACTTTCGGGAAGAAGAGCAGGTTGCGGGCTATTCGTCATGAAATAAGGCCAAGCATTTCCATTAACTACAAACCTGATTTTACCGGCAATACTTATTATGATGTGCAGATCGATACATCAAGGCGTTCAGCAAGATTCTCTGTTTACGAGGGAAGTGTTTATGGTCCTTTCTCTGAAGGAAAATTCGGTGGGTTGAATTTTGGTATCGACAATAATATTCAGATGAAATTAAGAAGCAGGCACGATACCAGCGAGGAAGCCATCAAAAAAGTAAGCCTTATTGATGGGTTCAGCATAACAGGCGCTTATAATTTCATGGCCGATTCTTTCAAACTCAGCAACATCAACATCAATGTAAGGAGCAATCTTTTTGAGAAGATAAACATAACAGCCAATGCAACTTTTGACCCATACCTTACAAACAACCAGGGCGACAGGATCGATAAACTCGTCTGGTCAGATCGTATATTGACATTGGGAACACTTTCCAGCGGAAATATTTCATTACAAAGTTCTTTCAGGGGAGGTGATAAGACAAAGAAGGTCCCCGATATAAATAATCCCCCGGTTGGAGTTGACAGGAACGGATACCCACTGGATGAATACCAGCAGGAAGCGGCTTACATGCAGAATAATCCTGCCGAGTTTGCAGATTTTTCTATACCATGGGATATCAGTTTTTCATATTCACTACGATTCAACCGCCAACGTAAGATCGATTACAGTGGTTATGAAACCAAATTTTTCCAGGATGTGAACTGGAACGGATCACTTAATCTTACTCCAAAATGGAAGATCGGTATTACCGGTTTTTATAACATCACTACAAAAGAACTCGGAACGATCAGCATGTATCTTTCAAGGGAAATGCATTGCTGGCAGATGTCGGTGAATATATCCCCGGTTGGAACATACAGGTTCTTTACCATTAATATCAGTCCTAAATCCGGTTTGCTGAGAGATCTGAAGATCAACCGTACTAGATACTTTTATGATCTATGATTAATAATAAGAACCTAAAATATTCAATATTAAATATTCGATATTATTTCTGGAGATTACTCACATAATGCTCAGTCATTATCTTATGTACTTTTTCCTTTAATTCATTTACGGTAATTCCTTTATAAGAAACTGGCGGGAGAAAATGCATCTCAAGTCTTGTTGGCAGTAGGTAAAATGTTTTGCTGATGGGCATTGCCTTTTTTGTACCAAGTATAACACAGGGAAGAATATCTTTATTAGCCGCGACCGCCAACCTGAATGCGCCATCATAGAATTGTTTGATCGGTTCTTTTGTGCGGTTTCTTGTTCCTTCAGGATATATACACATGTGCATACCCATTGCCAGCACTTTTTTCATGGCGTCAAAGCTCTTTACACGGCTGCGTTCATCTTTCCTGTCGACCAGAACAGAACCTTTTTTGTAGTACAACCCGAATAGCGGTATCCTTGCGAAGGATGTTTTTGCTATGGTCTTGTTGGCCCCGGGAACATAGGGAGCAGAAAGTGTAACATCAAGAAATGCATTGTGGTTAAATACAACCACGTATGCGTTACCGGGAGCAAAGTTTTCTTTTCCCTTTATGCGAACACTGCAACCGATCAAAAACAACCAGCAATTCATCCATATCCTCGAAACAGCAATAAAATAATACTGTCCGCGTAACTCATCCATGGCATATGCAAACATGGATGGGATAAAGACAATACAAAAGCTGATGATGAACCATAGAAGTCCCCATAAAGCCCATATTCTCCCAAAAATATTTTTAATGATCTTCATTGTTTAAGGTGTAAGTAATTTCCAATCGATCGGCTGTTCGCCATTCTGTACAAGAATATTATTCGTTTTTGAAAAATGTTTGCAACCAAAAAAACCTTTGTCGGCTGAATAAGGAGAAGGGTGGGCCGCTTTTAATACATAATGTTTTGATTCATCTATCAGCGCCTGTTTTTCCTGCGCAAATTTTCCCCACAATAAAAATATCACGCCTTTTTTTTCATCTGATATTTTTTGAATGACCGCATCGGTGAATTCTGCCCATCCAAATTTAGCATGACTGTAAGGCTCACCAGCTCTTACTGTCAGGGCAGCATTCAGCAGGAGTACGCCCTGTTCAGCCCATTTTGTAAGGTTGCCATATTCCATCGGCATCTGTACGCCGAGATCATTTTGTATCTCTTTAAAAATATTGATAAGGGAAGGCGGAGGTTTTTTGCCGGCAGGAACTGAAAAACTTAACCCATGAGCCTGGCCCTGGCCATGATAAGGATCCTGGCCAAGGATCACAACACGAACCTTATCAAAAGGAGTTTGGTTGAAGGCATTGAAAATAAGCGGCCCGGGAGGATAAATTATCTTGCCCAGGGCTTTTTCCGTTTTCAAAAAAGTAACTACCTGCTGAAAATAGGTTTTGTTGAACTCATCTTTCAATACAGATTTCCAGCTGGGATGTATCTGAACATCCATAAATACCTGCGTTTATAGGTAATAGATGGCACAAAGTACACGAATTTAAGAACGATTACAAGGGTGGGGAGAATAGCACGAATCAGGAGTGCCGGCTTGATAAAATGAAAAGACCGCATATTGTGCGGGACCTGTTATTTGTGATCCGGATTGGATTCGAACCAATGACCCTCAGCTTAGAAGGCTGATGCTCTATCCAACTGAGCTACCGGACCTTTTTAACCCGGTCAAAGACGGGTTTTGGGCTGCAAATATAGGGCATAATTTTTTGCAAAGAGTGGACGTGAAAAAAATGTAAATCGTTCAGGTTTATTTCTCTATATAATATTTATATTTCATCCAACTATAAAAATAAAACTATATTTTTGTTAAAATATGCTTGATTGGATTAAATTTAGATATTACATTTGCCTAAATTGCAACCATCAAATATTCTCTGAACAATTAAAATGAGATAATTATTAAATTAAAATTAGCGTTTATGAAACAAAAACTTGTGTTGTTATTTTCTCTTGTGTTGATGGCTTCCGGCCTATTTGCACAAGATATTGACAAAGCTTCTGCTGCAAAGAAACAGACCCTTTTCGGGATTCACTTTAATGCGGTGGATTTTAAAACTCCTGTGTCTTGGAAAAACTCTTCAACCCCAAGAAATGGCACAAAGATCAAGGACCTGGATTTCGGATTTGGTTTATCATACTGGAAAGGTTTGAATCCATGGATAGATTTCTCTGCGAGGATCAATGGGTTAATGCATGATTATGCATCTGCTGACAGGGGAGAAACAACAACTAAGACAGAAGCGGGAATAGAACTGGAACCTACTATCAATGTTCGTGCTTTAAAAGATTACAACTTTATCAATCCATTTTTAACTGTTGGTATCGGTGGTGGACTTTATACCGGTAAATTCGGAGCTTATGTTCCAACGGGTGTTGGTGTTCAATTCAACTTCAACAGCCTTACCTATTTATTGATCCAGGCTAACTATCGCTGGACATTAACCAAAGACAAAGTAAAAGACAACTTATTATACTCAATTGGTTTAGCTCAGAACTTCGGTCCTGAACCAAAACCAAAAGTAGTTCCTCCTCCTCCGCCACCACCAGTGTTGGATCGTGATGGTGATGGAATCAACGATGTTGATGACAAATGCCCTGATACTCCAGGTCTGGCTGCTTTGCAAGGTTGCCCTGATAAAGATGGCGACGGTATCGCTGATGGCGATGATGCTTGTCCTGACAAGGCTGGTGTTGCTAAATACAAAGGTTGCCCAATACCTGATACAGATGGTGATGGTATCAACGACGAGCAGGATAAATGTCCTACCGTAAAAGGTCTTGCACGTTATCAAGGTTGCCCAATCCCTGATTCTGATGGGGATGGTGTAAATGATGAAGAAGATAAGTGTCCAAACCGTCCTGGTCCTGCAAGCAACCAGGGATGCCCTGAGATTTCAAAAGAAGTAATTGAAAAAGTAAACTTCGCTGCTAAGAATGTATTCTTTGCAACTGGTAGCTTCAAACTTTTACCAAAATCATACAAATCACTGGATGAAGTTGCTGCTATTATGAAAGGAGATGACCTTCTTCAAATACAAATTGATGGACATACTGACAACCAGGGCGATGATGCCAAGAACCAGACATTATCTGAAAACCGTGCAAAAGCGGTTAAAGATTACCTGGTAAGTAAAGGCGTTCCTGAGTCACGTACAAATTCTACAGGTTATGGCGAAACAAAACCAGTTGCTGATAATAAAACAGCTGCAGGTCGTGCTAAGAACAGGAGAGTGGAAATGACAGTTAGGAATTTCTAATAATTATCTCAATAGAAATAACAAACCCCGGATATTTTTCCGGGGTTTGTTGTTTCTAGGCTGGGAGAGTTTGGGAGTATATTTGGTTTAGAATGATTTATTAAACACGTAAAGCCTCCTAAACTTTCTAAACCTGTTTTAATTGAGAATTACTTCAGCAAAGACAGTTTCATTTGAATAGTCTTTTATCTCTTTGTACAATGTATCTCTTTCAATGGGTTGACGTTTCACTTGTTTTATCAATGTAACAAGTTCTTCGGTAGACATAGATGGCGTTTGTTCTTCACTTCCTGCCATTGAATAAATCTTTGTAGAATCATCAATGGTACCATCTATATCATTTACGCCAAATGACAATGATAGTTGTGCATTCTGTCTTCCGAGCATTGGCCAGTATGCCTTTAAGTGAGGGAAGTTATCCATGTATATACGGGCAATGGCATAAAGACGCATGTCTTCAACGATCGTTGATTCGGCGATATGGCTCATATCATTATTGGCATTGCGGAATTTCAAGGGAATGAATGTATTGAATCCGCCGGTCTTATCCTGGAGTTCCCTTAATCTACGCATGTGATCGATGCGGTGTTCATATTTTTCAATATGACCATACAACATTGTAGCATTGCTGTGCATACCCATGTTGTGAGCAGTTTCATGTATCTGCAGCCAACCGTCAGCCGTTACCTTATCTGCGCAGATCTGTTCCCTGATCTCCGGATGAAATATCTCAGCACCACCGCCAGGCAGTGATTGCAGACCCGCTTCTTTTAATTGCTGCATACCTTCTTCAACAGTAAGCTTTGCTTTGCGGAACATATAATCCAGTTCAACAGCGGTGAATCCTTTTATATGGAGACCAGGCCTGTGTGCATGTATCTTTTGAATGAGTTCGATAAAATAGACGAGATTCATTTTCGGATGAACACCTCCAACGATATGTACTTCCGTGATGGGCTTGCCGTCATAGCTTTTTACAATGTCCACCATCTGGTCAATACTCAATTCCCATCCTTCTTCTTTGTGTGCATATAACCTGGAATAAGAACAGAACTTGCAGCTGAATACACAGACATTTGTTGGCTCAATGTGAAAGTTCCGGTTGAAATAGGTCTTGTTCCCATGCAGTCTTTCCCTGATATGATTTGCCAGTGCCCCTACAAAGGAAAGGCTTCCTTTATTAAAAAGAGCCAGGCATTCTGCGTCATTTATTCTTTCTGATCTTTTTACTTTTTCTGCTATCCGTTTCAGCTCTTCATCGGTGCAAGCCTCTACGCAAATATCAATTGATGAACTCATGAATTATTGTTTGTGCAAAGTTATTAAGGTTTGTCGTTTAAACGACATCCGGAATGTTAGTAAAGACAAAAAAACAGCGCTGGTATGGATTGTTTTGTGTATAAATGTTATCTTCCAGTATCAAAACGATGGCTGCCTGTTTCCCGTATATTATTGATCGAACAGTCCCGCATTTATTTAATAAAATAAACCTGTATGAATATTAAATTTCGTCTTACGATCCTGAGCTTTCTGCAATTCTTTGTGTGGGGAGCATGGCTTATCACAATTGCAACCTATTTTTTTGGAAACAATATGGGAACCGGGGTACAGTTCGGGGCAATATTTTCCACGCTGGCATTATCTTCTTTATTCATGCCTGCCCTCACAGGTATAATAGCAGATAAATGGATAAATGCCGAGAAGCTATACGGGATACTTCATATACTCTATGGCGCTATTTTATTTTATGTTCCGCAGGTAAAGGATGCTGATACTTTATATTATGTAATATTTGCGGCGATGATCTGTTATATGCCTACTATCTCTCTTTCAAATTCTATTTCATATACCGTTCTTAAGAATAATAATTATGATGTGGTGAAGGTATTCCCACCAATCAGGGTATGGGGAACCATTGGGTTCATTGTTGCCATGTGGACCACCAACCTCAGCGGAAGCAAAGGGAATTCAAACCAATTCCTGATTGCTGCGGTGGCCGCGATTGCATTAGGTATTTATTCTTTCACAATGCCAAAGTGCCCGCCACAAAGATCAATTTCAAAAGATGCTTCCATTATTGAACAGCTGGGCTTGAGTGCATTCAAACTGTTCAAAAAATACAAAATGGCCCTGTTCTTCCTTTTCTCAATGGCACTGGGAGCGGCTTTACAGCTTACGAATATGTATGGAGATACTTTCCTTGATGATTTTAGAAAGATACCTGCGTATGGACCTGATTCTTTTGTTGTGAAATATTCAACCATCATCATGTCTATATCACAGATATCAGAAACGCTGTTCATCCTGGCTATCCCGTTCTTCTTAAAAAAGTTTGGTATTAAAAAGGTAATGTTGATCTCAATGCTGGCGTGGGTTCTGAGATTTGGGTTATTCGCTTACGGGAACCCGGAAGATGGGTTGTGGATGATCATTGTTTCATGCATAGTTTACGGTATGGCATTTGATTTCTTTAATATCTCCGGTTCTTTATTTGTTGAAACAACTACAGATGCAGGTATCCGTTCCAGTGCACAGGGATTGTTCATGATGATGACGAATGGAGTAGGGGCATTTTGTGGCAGTAAGATAAGCGGATGGCTGATTGATAAATACTATGTTTCAGCAGATGGCGTAAAAAACTGGCATGGCATCTGGCTTGCATTTGCTGTTTATGCACTGATCATCGCAATACTTTTCCTGCTGCTCTTCAGGCATAAACATAATCCTGCTGCAATAGGTGATGTGCATCATGCAGAGCCGGTATTGCCTACAGATTAATTACATTTATCCAGGTAAATAAAAAACCTCCGTAATGCGGAGGTTTTTTATTTAAAAAGGAATCAATTATTATTTGTGTGCTTCTATTTTCTTTACAAAGTTTGCTTTTGGCTGTGCGCCTACCAGTTTGTCAACTACCTCGCCATTCTTTACGAACAGGATAGCGGGTATACTTGTAATGCCATAATTCATAGATACCTGTGGGTTTACATCAACGTTCACCTTACCTACGTTTACCTTACCATCGTATTCTTTTGCCAATTCTTCGATCACTGGCCCGATAGCCCTGCATGGTCCGCACCATTCAGCCCAAAAATCTATAACCGATAATTTATCAGAATCTAATACTGTTGCTTTAAAGTTTGCGTCTGTGAATTCCTGTGCCATAAAATATTTATTTTTTGTTTTAACTATAGGATGAACTGCAAATTTACAGCCATTCAGTGAATCTTGTTGATTTGACATATCCACAATGCATAACTCATTGTTAATACAGGATAGCTGGTCAAATTGTCCTGCTATACCGTCAATACACTTACATCAATATTAAGGTTATTATCCAGGAATAAAGCCATTTCATCATTCATGGTAAAGCCTTTTTCCAGCGACCGCATGCTTATCTTATACTTCTGGCTGGTATCGCTGATATTGAATTTGATCGAGGTCCTGCCGGGATGTTCCTTGATATTCCTGTCAATGAATGATACAAATTGCTCGTCAATGAACTGCGGTGGGATGTCAATGATCACTTCTTTTGTAAGTGAAGATTTTACTGTTTCAAGCAGGTGTAATTTGGCGATCTTGAATTCATATTGATCACTATTGTAACGCTGCCTGAATGATCCTTCGATCATTACGATCATTCCTTTTTCCAGGTAATTGCTGTATTTCACATAATCTTCACTCCACAACATGAATTCAGATTTGCCACTGAAATCTTCAATATGAAGAACGCCAAAGTTCTTACCAGTCTTGGTGAGCCGGTGTTGCGCATCAATCACCAGGCCTGCCAGCCTGAATTGCCTGGAAGTAGGGGCGATGGATATCGCATTTTTTATTTCATTGAAATCAGCAAGTGAATGAATATTGTAATGCTTTAATTCAAACCTGAAATTATCAAGCGGATGCCCGCTCATATACATGCCTGTTACTTCTTTCTCAAAATCAAGTTGCTCTACCAGTTGCCATGGTACACATATGGGAAGTTTTGGAGCAACGATCTCAGGCATCTGCAGGTCACCGAAAAGTGTATTGGTTGCATTTGCAGATTGCGATTGATAAATAGATCCAAACTTTATCACTTTTTCCAAAGCAGGGCTATCGCCCGGTGGCTGGTAAAAATATTGTGCCCTATGGTAGTCTTTGAAACAATCGAAAGCACCACTATAGGCAAGACTTTCAAGAGATTTCTTATTTACAGAACGGAGGTTGACACGTTTAACAAGATCAAATATATCTTTGAAATGGCCATGCCTGTTTCTTTCTTCAACAATATTATCGATGGCCGCTTCACCCACACCTTTCAGCCCGCTGAAGCCAAACCGTATCTCTGCATTCTTATTAACAATAAAACCATTGTTCGATTCATTGATATCCGGGCCGAGAACTTTTATACCCATGCGTTTGCATTCTTCCATATAGAAAGTGATCTTATCAATACTTCCTGCATGGTTCAACACGGCTGCCATATATTCACTGGGGTAGTGAGCCTTTAAATAAGCTGTCTGGTATGCAACAAATGCATAGCAAGTAGAATGTGATTTATTGAATGCGTATTGAGCAAATGCTTCCCAGTCTGTCCATATTTTTTCCAGGATATCTTTTGGATGACCCTTTGCAGAAGCTCCATCAATAAAACTGAGCTTCATTTTATCGAGCACAGATCTTTGTTTCTTACCCATTGCCTTCCTCAATACATCCGCATCCCCTTTACTGAAGCCTGCAAGCTTTTGAGAAAGCAACATCACCTGTTCCTGGTAAACTGTGATACCGTAAGTCTCTTCAAGATATTCCTGCATATCAGGGAGGTCATAACTAACGATCTCTCTTCCATGTTTTCTTAAAACGAATTGCGGGATATATGACATCGGGCCCGGCCGGTAAAGTGCATTCATCGCAATAAGGTCATCGAATTTATCAGGCTTTAATTCACGGAGGTATTTCTGCATACCAGGGCTTTCAAACTGGAAAGTTGCGTTTGTATCTCCCTGTTGGTATAGCTTATAAGTTTTCTCATCATCCAATGGAATGGTATCAATATCAATGTCCACTCCGTGATTTTCTTTGATGAGTTGTAATGCCGTTTTTAAAATGCTCAGTGTCTTCAACCCCAGGAAGTCCATCTTGATTACACCTGCCTCTTCAATCGAACCACCTTCTATCTGTGTCAGCCAAAGGTCAGAGTCCTTGGAAGTGGCTACTGGCAATAGTTCTGTAAGATCCTTCGGTGCAATGATGATCGCTGACGCATGAATACCCGTATTTCTTACTGAACCTTCGAGTATCTCGGCCTCGTGTAGTATCTTACTATTGAGATCGCTGGCAGCATATAATTCCCTTAATCTTTTTGCATTCTCAACATCATCTGGAAGCAGCTGTTCTTTTTCTTCCAGCGATTTGTCGCCATTCTTTGCTTCTTTTGTTGTGAACGGAGCATGCAACAATCGTTTCAGGTTTATACCCGGTCTTTCAGGAACAAGTTTTGAAAGTGCCCTGCTATCTGCGATCGGCAGATCCATTACCCTGGCCACATCTGCAATGCTTGATTTGGCGGCCATGGTACCATAAGTGATGATCTGTGCTACCTGGTTCTTACCGTATTTCTGTACCACATAGTTCAATACTTTCTGGCGGCCTTCATCATCAAAGTCTGTATCAATATCGGGCATTGACTTACGTTCGGGGTTAAGGAACCTTTCGAACAGTAAATTGTATTTTATAGGATCTATATTGGTAATACCGATGCAATAAGCTACAGCACTTCCTGCGGCAGAACCACGGCCTGGCCCGATAAATACTCCCATGTCCCTGCCCGCTTTAATGAAATCACTTACTATGAGAAAATAGCCTGCAAACCCCATTTTTTTTATTACCCCTAACTCAAAACTCAATCTTTCTTCTGCTTCGTGGCTAAGGATCTTATAACGCGTTCTGGCGCCGGTCCAGGTAAGGTGTTCCAGGTATTCGTCCTGTGTTTTGAAATTTGCCGGCACTTCAAAGAACGGAAGTAATATTTCTCTTTTCAGGTTAAGCAGGTCAACCTTATCTACTATCTCATTTGTATTGTCGATGGCATGAGGAATATCTTCAAAAAGCTTGCTCATTTCCGCTGTTGTCTTCAAAAAGAACTGGTCGTTTGGAAATCTTTCCAGCACATTGGGATCCTAAGCTTAGAATTCCACGTGGACAAGTTGTC
>JADMIO010976093.1_pt1 | contig 98339 bp, 75 predicted proteins | sample 8958161 | NCBI WGS metagenome assembly JADMIO01 (sample SAMN16585339, study PRJNA669376) | soil metagenome | isolation source: Crop rotation soil | place: USA: Cullars Rotation, Alabama | collected 2011
GCCGCGACTTCAAGTCACGTGAATTCCAAGCTTCGGATCCCACTGTGCTGGAAAGCGCTCGTTGGCTACGTGCCGGATGGCTTGTCGCTCGGCGATGCCGCTCGACTGCGGACCTCCGATCCGGAGGAATATCAGCGCCGTTCGATCGACGCGATGGGGCGCCACGTGGCGGCGATGCGCGACATGCAGAAACGCGGCGCGATCGCGTTTGATTACGGCAACAACATTCGCGCGCAGGCCGTGAAGGCCGGCGTCGCCGATGCCTTCGAAATCCCGGGTTTTGTGCCGGCTTACATCCGCCCGCTGTTCTGCGAAGGCAAAGGGCCGTTCCGATGGGTCGCGCTATCGGGTGATCCCGAAGATATTCGCGTCACCGATCGCGCGGCGCTCGAGATGTTCCCGAACGATGAGGCATTGGGCCGCTGGATTCGACTGGCCGGTGAACACGTGCAGTTCCAGGGATTGCCGGCACGCATTTGCTGGCTCGGCTACGGCGATCGCGCCAGGTTCGGCTTGCGGCTCAACCAACTCGTGCGCGAGGGCGCCGTCAAGGCGCCGATCGTGATCGGCCGCGATCACCTCGACACCGGCTCGGTCGCATCGCCGAATCGCGAGACCGAAGGCATGCGTGACGGCAGCGACGCCATCGCCGACTGGCCGATCCTCAACGCACTACTCAATGCATCAGCGGGAGCCACCTGGGTCTCGCTTCATCACGGCGGCGGCGTCGGCATCGGGTATTCGATTCATGCGGGCATGGTGATCGTCGCGGACGGAACGAGCGAGGCCGACGAACGGCTGGAGCGCGTGCTGACGTGCGATCCAGGCATGGGCGTGGTGCGGCACGCCGATGCGGGCTATCCCGAAGCGATTAGCACCGCACGTCAACACGGAGTACGAATACCCATGCAGGAGACGAGCCGATGATGGCTCCCCACGCCGGTCTCGAACGCCGCGTGCTCGCCGCCCTCGAGGCAACGCCGGCGCGCATTCCGGTGGTGATTGGCGGCTGCGGCACCGGCCGCACGACACTGTTGCACGCGCTGGGCGATCGCATGGGTCGCGACCAGTGCCAGTACATCGACGTGGAGCGGGCGGCGAGTACGCCCGAGCGTTTCCACCATGCCGTGGCGGCCTCATCGCCCTTCTCGATCAACGGGAGCAGCGCGACGCTGGGAAATGAACCAGCGTCGTCGGCGCGCGCCGCCTTCGATCGCACGCTCGCATTGCTCACTCGCGCACGCACGTCAGCCGATGCGCCCGCGACGTTCATGTTCGACGAGGTCCTCGAGTTGCGGACCTTTGAGAGTTTCCCAGGGCTGCGTCACGTGCTGCGCGAGATGTTGCATGCGGTCGCAGAGAGCGGCAACCGGTTCGTGCTGACCAGCCGCTACGTGTCGCGCGCGCATCGCTTGCTGCGCGATGGTCACGCCCGGTTTGAAGTGATTCACCTCCCGCAGCTGAATGCCAGCGAAGTCACCGCGATGCTGCCGCCGATGGGCGCGACGGCGCCGGAGGATCGCGAGTTCCTCGGCCGCACGATCCAGGTCCTCGCCGATGGCCGCGCCGCGTACGTGCGCGCGCTTGGCGAAGCGACCGGGTCGATGGGCGATCGCGGCGGCGATCCGATTAGCGCGTTGACCGCCCTGCTAACCGGTGAAGGCGCGCTGGCCAGCTGGTGCTCGCATCGCTACGAGTTGCGGCTGCACAAGGCCCGCGGTTACGGCGCCCTCAAGGCGATCCTCGAGATCCTCGCGGATGAAGAACCGTTGACGCTGACCGAAGTGGCGCAACGCCTGCATCGCACGCCCGGCTCGACGAAGGACTACTTGTCGTGGCTCGAGGACGTCGACCTGATCGTCTCGCGCCAGAAGCGCTACAGCTTCTCGGATCCGCTGACGCGGTTGTGGGTGCGCTTGCATTGCCGCCCCGTGCCGCCGTCGGTCGACGAAGTGGCGCGCGAGGTGCAAAGCTACGCCATGGCGCGATTGCCGCAGGCCGAACCGGTGCTTGCGATGGCCGGCGCCCCGGTCGGAAATTTCCGCAAGGAAACAGGGCTGATCGAGATCGACTAGTGCCGGGTGCCTAGGCGCGCGCCGGTCCGAAGCGTTCGAGTGATCGCGCTTTGGCCTTGGCCGCTTCTTCCTCGCGATTTTTCGGCGCGGCTTGCGTCTCGAGATCATCGATCAGCCGGCGGGCCACATCCGCCACTTCATCGATCGCGCGATTGAAGACGGCTTCGTTCGCCTTCGACGGCGCCGTGAATCCACTGAGCTTGCGCACGAACTGCAGCGAGGCGGCTCGCACTTCTTCGTCGGTCGCGGGTGGATCGAAGTTGAAGAGAGTCTTGATATTTCTACACATAACAGAAGTCCTCGGTGCCCGGTGCCGGGTGCCTCGTGCCGGGACTAAATTTACTCGTCTGATTTAGTGATTGTAAGCAGGCCCAGCTTGGCGCCCTCTTGTTCGGCTTCCTTTTTGGTGCGGCCCATGCCCTGGGCGATCATTTCTTCGCCCACAAATACTTCGACGTGGAATAGTTTGCGGTGGTCGGGGCCAATCTCGCCTGATACCCGGTACGACGGTAAGGGTCGTCCTTGCGACTGGAGCCGCTCCTGCAACCTCGACTTGTGATCGCGGCCGAAGTACTCGGGCTGCTTGGCGTCTTCAATTCCGGCGGCGAACTCGCGCATCAGGAAATTGCGCGCCGGGTCGAGGCCGCCATCCAGATAGATCGCGGCGATCACCGCCTCGCACGTGTCGGCGAGCAACGCCTGCTTGCGGCGTCCGCCGGTCTTCTCTTCGCCGCGGCCGAGAATCATGTGATCGCCAAGCCGCAACTGCTCCGCCATCTCCGCGAGTGAAGCCGTCGAGACCAGGTTCGCTTTGATCTTCGACTTCTGCCCTTCCGAATAACGCGGGAACGATCGAAACAGCGCTTCAGCCACCACCAGGCCGAGGACGGCATCGCCGAGAAACTCCAGCGACTCGTTGTCGGCCACACCACCGCTCGGATCCTCGTGCGCCTTCGACTTATGTGTCAGCGCATGTTCCAGCAGGCCGCGATCCTTGAAGCGATAACCGACCCGCACTTCGAGGGCGTCCAGTTCCTGCGGCAGCGGCACGACGATGCCTCCGCCGACCTGTTCCCGATGACTATCGATGACCCTGACCGCCTCGGCGGCATCCTCGTCGCGAACCGCGATGCAGGTTTCGCCAAGCGGACTCAGCCTGAACTGGAAGAGTCCCGGCGTCGGGCCGGACGTCCGCAAGGTCTCGAGGCCGTGACTGTCGAGCAACGCTTCGACCACGTTGGCTTCGATTTCGGAGTGGGTCCGAAAGATGACCGTGAGGCCTGACGGTGTGGTCATGCCCCCTCGATCTTCATGAGGATCATCGTCATGTCATCGTGCTGGTCGGCGCCGCCGGCAAAGGCGCGGAGTTCCGCCAGGATGTAAGAGCGTAGCTGATCGAACGGCAGGTGCGCATACTGTTCGACGACCTGTGCCAGGCGCTCTTCGCCGAAACAGTCGAAGGCTTCATTCATTGTCTCGGAGATGCCGTCGGTGAACCACACCACCAAGTCGCCCGGCGCCAGCGAAATGGTCTGTTCCTTGAGCAGCGAATCGAACATCGTGCCATCGTCGATCTGCAGGCCGACGACCAGGCCGTCAGGCGCGTAGACCTTGGCCTTGCGCATGCCCGCCGGCTGGTTCGCAGGTACGTGAATCAACGGGCAGTGGCCGGCGCGTGCGAACGTCATCTCGCGCCGCTCCACGTCGATCACGCCGTAGGTCATCGTGATGAAGCTCTTGCCATCGAGATTCGCCGATACCACCTTGTTGACGGCGCACAGGAATTCCTTCGGCTCGTGATGCAGGCGCGACAGCGACTGCACGATCACCTTGAGCTGCGCCATGTAGAGGCCCGCGGCGAGGCCTTTCCCCGCGACGTCGGCAATCAAGAGGCCGAGCATCGAGTCGGTAATCGGCAGGAAGTCGTAGTAGTCCCCTGCCACCTCACGCGCAGGTTCACAAAACGCCGTAAGTGCAAGGCCGGTGACCTTGAGCTGACCTTGCGGCAACAGCTTTTGCTGGATCTCGCGAGCGGCGAACATCTCCTGCTCGAGGCGGCCCTTCTCGGCCATCTCGCCAAGTAGCGTCGTCACTTCGCCGGTCATCAGGTTGAACGATTCGGCGAGCTCCCCCAGCTGATCGCGTGCGCGTACCGGTATCTGATGTCCGAAGTTCCCGCCACGCACGTGTTGCGTGCCGGTGAACAGATCGTGGACCGCGCCGGTGATCTGCCTGGCGAGAACGAAGCCAATCGCGAGCGCCACGAACTGGATGATCAGGAACAGCACGCCGACGACGGCGAGCACCAGCAACAACAGCCGGCCGAACGTCAGTTCGCCATTCGCGACGCGAAGCGGCGAGACCACTGAAATGCGATCGTAAATCTCGAACGTGCGAATCAGGATCCGGACCGACGCGCTCTCCGGCTCACCAGTCTCCCAGTCCATGTGATCGAGGAACACTACCCATCGCGCCTGCTGCAGCGACACGGTGAAACCTGCATCCATGTCGGAAGGTCGATCTTCGACCGGGCGACCCGGGGGCGGTGGGACACCACCAGCCAGCGTCGCACTGATCTCACCCATCCGAATGCCGGTCTCCTGCTGGATGCGCTGCTCGATCGTGGTCGACAGCGGCATGTCCAGGATCACCGCCCATGTCGGGTTCGGCACCTCGGGAAGCGCGACCGCCCGTAGCGCCAGTCGCGTTTGTCGCGATTCGCCATTCGTCGAGAGTTTAGGAGACGCCGTGTAGGCGACGAGCCCGCTGAACCCGTCACAGCCGATCCACTTCGGCAACGATGTCGGGGCCGGCAGGTGCTGCCAGGGGCCGGCGCTGAGCGGAAGGGGCAACGGGAGTGCGCCCTTGACGCGGGCCGTTTGAGCCGGCTCGACCTTGCAGGTCAGATTCGAGACCGGCACGATCGCGATCGAGCTGAACGGATATCGCGACTCGGTGCTTGATTGACGTCGTTCGAGCGTTTCGGTGAGCGCCTCTCGGTTCGAAGCCCGTTGCGCCTCGAGCTGAACGGTTTGCGCCAGGAACCGGGCTTGGTCGCTGAGGTTTTTCACGCGCGACTGAACGAGATAGGAGCTGACGTTGAACGCGAGAATCAGCCCAGCGAGCAGGAAGAAAACAATCACCAGTAGTGCCGGCACGACGCCGACGAACACGTACGACAGGATCAGCTTGCGTCGAACGCGCCAGAGCAGCCGTCGCTTGGCCCACACCGCGAATCGCGTCAGGCCGTAGGCGATGGCGAACAGCAGCGCGAGACTGCCGACCATGTCGATGGCGTCGATTGCCGTCGGGAGGTTGAAGGCGAAGCGCAGCGGCCAGGTGATCGCCTTGATGGCAATGCCGAGCACCAGGGCGCGGCCGGGGAAGGTCCGCAACAACCACGATCGCCACACGCGCCACCGTGACGGGACCTCGCCGGTCAGCAGTGCAGCGGAACGAACAGGGTCGCTCATCGGGCGCCTACCAGAGTATCCTTTTCAACGACTCCTATGAAACTCCAAGACGACGCGCGCTTCAGCACCATTTGTATTCACGCCGGTCAAGAGCCGGATCCTGCAACGGGCGCAATCATCACGCCGATTTATCAGACATCCACCTACGTGCAGGACGGCCTCGGACAGCCGCACGCCGGTTTCGAATACGGCCGCACCCAGAACCCGACGCGCATGGCGCTCGAGCGGAACGTCGCGGCGATCGAAGCCGGCACGGCCGCGTTTGCCTTCGCCTCGGGAATGGCGGCGATCGATACGCTGCTCACCCGCCTCGAATCGGGCGACCACGTCCTCGTCAGCGACAACACCTACGGCGGCACGTTCCGCCTGTTCGAGAAGGTGCGCCGCAAGTTCGGGCTCGACTTTACCTACGTCGACACCTCGAAGCCGGAGTTGGTCGAGCCGGCGATTAAGCCGAACACGAAATACCTGTTTATCGAGACGCCGACCAACCCGATGCTCCACATCACCGACATTCAGTGCGTGAGCGCGATCGCCCATCGCAAGAACGTCAAGGTCATCGTCGACAACACCTTCGCGAGCCCTTACATCCAGCGGCCGCTGACCATGGGCGCCGACATCGTGCTGCACAGCACGACCAAGTTCCTCAACGGCCACAGCGATAGCGTTGGTGGCGTCGTGATCCTGAAGCATCAGGACGATGTGGATTGGCTCAAGTTTGTGCAGAACGCGGCGGGCGCGATCCTCGGCCCGATGGATTCGTGGCTGATCTTGCGCGGCACGAAGACCTTGACGATCCGCATGGAGCGCACCAACGAGAACGCGCAGGTGATCGCGGATTATCTCGAGGCGCATCCAAAGGTGAAGCGCACAATCTACCCGGGCCTCAAGTCGCATCCGCACTACGCGCTCGCGAAAAAGCAGATGAAGGGCTTTGGCGGATTGATCTCATTCGACGTGGGCTCGCTCGACAACGCGAAGACGGTGCTGAATCGCCTGCGGCTGATGGCACTGGCCGAAAGCCTGGGCGGCGTCGAGACGCTGATCTCGCACCCGGCGATCATGACGCACGCATCAGTGCCACAAGATCGACGCGAGATGCTGGGAATCACCGACGGGCTGATCAGAATCTCGGTCGGCATCGAGGATGTCGAGGATCTGCAGGCGGATCTCGATCAGGCGTTGTCGGCGTTGTAAGGCAGTGCGGTGGCAGCCGACCAGAAATTCGTCATCGTCTTGACGACGTTGCCGGCGGATGGCGACGCGGAGCAATTCGCGTCGCGTCTGGTCGAAGAAAAGCTCGCCGCGTGCGTCAACGTTCTCCCGGCGATGCGATCGATCTACCGCTGGAAGGGAGCCGTTGAGCGGACCGACGAGCGGCAGTGCGTGATCAAGACCACAACGGAATGTCTTCCTGGGCTCGAGGCTCTGATCCGCACGCTGCATCCCTACGACGTGCCGGAATTTCTCGTGATTCCCGTCGTTCAGGGCAGCATCGACTATCTTTCCTGGCTCTCCGACAGCACCTCCCCGTAAAACCCTCCAATTGGTGCCTGGCACCAACCGCGTCTCGCGCCCGTAAACCCGTATAACCGTCAAAACGTTTTTACGCTTGCATGTTAAAAAGTCTTGATGTAAAAGTGTGCACACGGATCACTGGTTTACTGTCTTGCCGTTATGCCGTATGACTGGATACACTGCTCAGCGTATTGGCGGCAAAACGGACTGACAGCGATACGGTGAAAACGACCGTCGAGCTCCCGGGGGAGCTCTGGCGAGCCGCGAAGATTCGTGCCATGGATGAGCGGGCCGATCTTCGGACGGTGCTGATTCGCGCACTCGAGGACTACCTGCGCGAACCAGAACCTGAGCGGCCCGCGAGCAGTACGCCGAGCCCATGACCGAGACCCAAGAACCGCAGGAGACTCAGGAACGGCCGCTCGCACCGCCGACCAAGGCGTCGCTCGCCGGTCGCGGCCGCCGTCTACTGCGCCACGCGCTGGTGTTCATCACCCTGGTGATCGTGATCGACGCGATCGCCGGTGAAAAGGGCCTGCTCGCGCTGTTACAAGCGCGTCGTGAGTATTCAGCGCTCGAGCGATCGCTCGATCGCGCGCGCACCGAGAACTCGGAATTGCGAGAGATGGCGCGCCGCCTGCGCGAAGACTCGACGGCCATCGAAGAACAGGCCCGACGCGAGCTCGGATTGATCAAGCCTGGCGAAATGCTCTTCATCGTCAAAGACCTTCCACGAAAATAAGGTGCCGCGTGCCGGGTGCCTGCTTCCAGGGATTTCCTGGTACTGTCACCCGGCATCCGGCACTTCCACTCTGATACGCTTGTGTTTCTCTACTTGGAGGAGGACTCATGGCACGTCAGGCAGAAGCGGAATGGAAAGGCGATCTCAAGGGCGGCGGCGGGCGCGTCAAGCTCGGCAGCGGAGCGTACGAGGGCAGCTACTCGTTCGCGTCGCGATTTGAAAATGGGGCCGGCGCCAACCCCGAAGAACTGGTCGGCGCCGCGCTGGCCGGATGCTATTCGATGGCCCTGGCCAATTCGCTCGCGCAGGCCGGCTTCACCGCAACCAGCGTGCACAGCAGCGCCGAAGTCCACCTCGGCAAGGACGACACCGGCTTCCTGATCAACCTGATCGAGCTCACCGTGACCGCGGTGGTGCCGAACGTTGATCAAGCCACGTTCCAGCAGCACGTCGACAAGACCAACGTGGGCTGCATCATCAAGCGCGCGCTCGCCGCGGTGCCGACGGTGACGGTCAAGGCGACGCTCAAGAATTAGGTGCCGGGTGCCCGGTGCCGGGTGCCGGGTGCCGGGGAAGACATGGCGCGAGTACGATTGATTCATTGGAACGAGGACGAAGGCCTCGAGCGGCGCAAGCAGCTCGAGGCTTTTGGCTTTGAGGCCGCCTTCGATTTCGGCGAGGGCCTCTCCTTCACCATGCGCCAACTACGCGGCAACCATCCCGATGCGGTCGTGATCGATCTGTCACGGTTGCCGTACCACGGGCGCGAAGTCGCGCGGACCATCCGCGGCGGGAAAGCAACGCGGCATCTCCCGCTGGTCTTCGTCGATGGGGACCCAGAGAAAGTGAAGACGACCAGGGCGTTGTTGCCCGATGCGACCTACACGACGTGGGGCCGCGCGAAAACGGCAATTACCAAGGCGATCGCGAATCCGATTAAGAATCCAATCAGCCCGGGCGACCTGATGTCGGGCAGGCCGCTCGTCGACAAGCTTGGCGTCAAACCCGGATTCAGGGTTGCGCTGATCGCGTCGCCGAAGGGTTTCGCGGACACGCTCAAGCCACTCCCGGCCAAGGTCACCTTCACCGCGAGGCCCGATCCGAAAGTTGACCTTTATCTGTGCTTCGCGCGCACCGTCCGCGAACTGCACGCTCACCTGCTCTCGCTGGGAATCGCCGAACGGCAAACGCTGTGGCTCGTCTGGCCGAAGAAAACGTCAGGCGTGAAGACCGATATCGACGGCAATGTCGTTCGCACGACCGGTCTTGCCGCCGGCTGGGTCGATTACAAGGTGTGCTCCGTCGATGCCACTTGGTCCGGTCTCGCCTTCAAGCGCCGAAAGTAGCGGTTGGTGCCAGGCACCGGACGTGCCCTAAAGGATGCAAGTTCTGCCAACCGCGATCAGATAATGCCCGTCAAAGGGCCCATGGGATTTGTGTCTTCGCTCGCGCGTGACCTGCGGTTCGCCGTCCGGCAGATGCGGCAGACTCCGATCGTCAGCGGTGTCGCCCTCCTCTCGCTCGCTCTCGGAATCGGCGCGAACGTCGCCATCTTTTCCTTGGTCAACGCCCTCATTCTGAAACCACTGCCGGTCCACGAGCCGGATCGGCTGGTCATCGTCGGTCTCGACCGGCCGATGGGCACCGACACGGCCGTCACCAACCCCATCTGGGAATACCTGCGCGATCATCAGCCTGCCCTGATGAGCGTTGCCGCCTATGGCAATCCGCGATTCAACCTGAATTCAGGTGGCGAGACCCGCAACGCGCAGGGCTTGTTCGTCAGCGGCCGCTTCTTCGACACGCTGGGAGTAACGCCGCAGATCGGCCGATTGCTCACGGAGGCAGACGATCGCCGCGGTGGCGGAACGGACGGCCCGGTGGCCGTGCTGAGTTATGGGTTCTGGCAACGCGAGTACGGCGGCCGTAGCGATGTGATCGGTCAGCCGATATCGCTCGACGGCCATCCCTTCACGATCATCGGCGTATCGCAGCGCGATTTCCTCGGCGTGCAGATCGGCCGGGCGTTCGATGTCGCGACGCCAATTGGCAGCGAGCCGATCATCCGCGGCGTCGAGAGCCAACTCGATCGCCGCAGCAGTTGGTGGCTGATCGTCATCGGGCGTCTCGCGCCGGGTCAGACGAGCGAACAAGCCCAGTCGCAATTGCGCGCGTTCCAGCCGGAGCTCAGAGAAGCCGCGATGCCTCAGGACTGGATCGCCGACGATCGCAAGCAATTCCTCGCCGAGCCATTTCAGCTGATGCCAGGCGGCACGGGCATCTCGAACCTGCGCGCCCGCTATTCGCGCCCGCTCTACGTTCTGCTCGGCATCGTCGGCCTCGTGCTGACGATCGCTTGCGCGAACATGGCGAACCTCCTGCTCGCGCAGTCAGTGGCCCGCCGCAAGGAGTTGGCGGTGCGGCTCTCTCTCGGTGCCGGGCGATGGCGGATCGTAAGGCAACTGCTGGTCGAGAGCATCATGCTGTCGACGATAGGCGCCGCGGGCGGCTTGCTGATCGCCACCTGGGGTAGCCGCGCCATCGTCGGTCTGCTCTCCACTCGAACGCAGGTCGTCGAAGTCGACCTCGGGATGGACTGGCGGGTCTTCGTATTCACGACGGCGGTCGGCGTGATCACCGGACTGCTCTTCGGCGTCGCGCCGGCGATTCGCGGCACCCGGTTGACGCCTGCGGATGCGCTGCGCGAGCACTCACGTGGCGTCGTCAGTGGCGGCGGACGCTTCCAACTCGGGCACGCACTGGTCGCGATTCAGGTCGCGCTGTCATTCGTGCTCGTCTTCGGTTCGACACTGTTTGTCAGGACCCTAGTGTCGCTGACCTCGCAGGAGATGGGATTTGAATCATCACGCGTGCTGGTCGGCAACGTCGATCTCCGCCGCACCGGTGTGTCGCCCGAAGCCCGGCTTGCATTGTTCACGCAGATTCGCGAGGCATTGAACGCCGTCCCCGGCGTGGAAGCGGCCGCCAATTCATTCGTGACGCCGGTCAGCGGCTCGACCTGGAACCTTGGCATCAACGTTCCCGGCTACGGCGCTAACGATCGCCGCGGCGTGTTATTCAACGGCGTGTCGCCAGGCTACTTCAAGGCCATGGGAACACCGATGCTCGCCGGGCGGGACATCGCCGACACCGACCGACTGGGAGCGCAAGGCGTCGTCGTCGTGAATGAATCGTTTGCGAAAAAGTACTTCAGCGGCCAGAACCCGGTCGGACGCAGGTTTACCATCCTGGGCTTCACCGCGACGCGACCGGATCGTCCGATGGAGATCGTCGGCATGGTCGCCGACACCAAGTATCAGCGCCTGCGGGAAGCCGCGCAGCCGATCATGTATGGCGCGTTCTCACAAGAACCGCAGCAGTCGTCCAGCTCACGCATCGCGATTCGCACTATGGGATCGCCGATGGACTCACGCAATGCGATCGTCCAGGCCGTTGCCGGCGTCAACAAAGAGATCGCGGTCGACCTGAAGACGCTGGAAGAGGACCTCGGCGCCAACGTGCTGCAGGAACGTCTCGTCGCGAACCTCTCCGGCGTGTTCGGCGGACTGGCACTCTTGCTCGCGGCTCTTGGCCTTTACGGCGTGATGTCGTACACCGTGACACGGCGCCGCAACGAAATCGGCATTCGCATGGCGCTTGGCGCGGAACCGCGGGCCGTGGTCCGGCTCGTGCTCCGCAACGTCGCCATCATCACAGGCGCAGGGTTGCTGATCGGGGCCGCGGCGTCCGTCGGCACCGGGCGCTTCATCAACTCGTTGCTCTTCAACCTGGCGGCGACCGATCAGACGATGATCGTGGTCACGGCGATGACGCTCGCGGGTGCGGCCGCGCTGGCCGGCTACCTCCCCGCTCGCCGCGCCGCGCGGATCGATCCGATGGCCGCATTGCGAGAAGAGTGATGTAGATTCCCCCTGCAGCAAGGCGTGGGGGGAGAAGCCGTGATCCGAGAAGCTCGGACAGCGATCAGGCAGTGGACACGAACGCCGGTCATCACGCTGGTCGTGCTGGCATCGCTGACGCTCGGTATCGGCGCCAACACTGCCATTTTCTCGCTGATCGATTCGCTGCTGCTCAAGCCGCTGCCGGTCCGCTACGCCGAGCGACTCGTGCGCATTCACAATCCCCGCTACAACAATCACAGCATCCCAACCTTCGAACGATTGCGCGACGGCGATGCGATCTTCGAGGCAATCGCCGCCGTGTCGCTGATGCGCCCCGATGTCTCCAGCACCGCAGAACGGCGCAGCGCACAGGGACTGGCCGTGAGCGGCAGCTTCTTCGATACGCTTGGCATCACGCCTGCCGTTGGTCGATTGCTCGGACCCGGTGACGACCGCACCGGCGACAGCGCACCTGTCGCCATCCTCGAATATCACTACTGGCAATCCGCCTACGGCGGCCAACGGGACATCATCGGCAAGACCATTCCACTCGACGGCAAGCTCTTCACGATCATCGGGGTGTCCGAGCAGGGATTCTTCGGTCCGAGCGTGGGCCGACGATTCGATGTCGCAGTATCGCTCGCTGGATATCAGTTCCTCTATCCGGGATCGAACCGGCCGACAGCAAATTTCGTCTCGATTGTGGGACGCCTGCGCAACGGTCAGTCGGTCGAATCGGCCCGGGCCCAACTGCGCGGGCGCCAGCCGCAGGTTCGGGCCGCGTTGGGCCTTCCGGAGACTGCCGCGCAGCTCACGCAGCCATGGGAGGTCGTGCCGATGCGGACCGGCATGAGCACGGCGACCCAGGAACGCTATCAGGCACCGCTCCGAGTCCTGTTGCTTCTCGTCGCCCTGGTCCTGGTGATCGCGTGCGTCAACGTCGCAAACTTGCTGCTCGCCAAGGGCGCCGCCAGGCGGAGCGAGCTTGCCATCCGGCTGTCGCTCGGCGCATCACGCGCCCAGATCGTGCGGTCGATGCTGATCGAAAGCCTGCTGATCGCCGCCGCCGGCGCCGCTGGAGGTCTCGTCGCCGGGATCTGGACCGCACGAGCGATCGTCGATGCGATCGCGATCAACCAGAGCGGCGCCCTGGCGACATGGATCGAAGTGTCGCTCGATTGGCGAATGGTGGCGTTCACGACCGGTGCCGGCGTCATCACAGCGGTGATCTTCGGCGTCGGCCCGGCGATGCGTGCCACACGCGTCGATCCGCTCGAAGCCACGCATCGACGGACGCGCGGCACCATTAGCGGCGGCCGGCGGTTCGGGCTATCGCAATCGCTCGTCGTCACGCAAATCGCGCTCGCCTTCATACTTCTCTTTGGCGGCGGTCTACTGATTCGTAGTTTCGTCGCCATGACAACTCAGGACATTGGCTTCGACGCGCACGATGTCGTCGTCGCGGTTCCCGACTTCAGCCGCAGCACCATCAAACGATCGGAACGCGTCCCCACCACCGAACGCGTGCGCGCACAGCTGACCGCCATGCCTGGCGTGATCGGAGTCGCGCTGGCAGAATCCACCCCGTTCGGTCTCGGCAGCTCCACCGTTCCGTTCGTCATACCGGGCGGCCTCCACACGCACGAGGACTCGGTCGTGATTAGCCGAGTGAGCGACGGGTATTTTGGAATGATCGGCATGGCGCTGAAGGCCGGACGGGATTTCGACCCGATTTCTCGTGAGACTCCAACAGCGGCGATCGTCAACGAGGCGTTTGCCAATCGATATCTCGCAGGAATGAACCCGGTTGGCCAGCGACTGCAGTTGCGGATGGCCGGTCGCACACAAATTGAGATCGTCGGCGTCGTCGGCGACGCGCGCTCGGTTTCGCTGCGCGATCCGGTCGCTCCAGGCATCTTCGTGCCGTTCAGGCTGAATGACGAGCCATGGATCGAGATCAACATCCGGAGCCGCACGGGTGAGGCGGCGATCAAGGCCGCCGTCCTCCAGGCGTTCTCGCAGATCGCGCCAGGTGCTGGCGTCGAGTTTCGAACGATAGAAACAGGTATCCGTTATGCGGCGGCCCGTGACCGCGTGGTCGCCTGGCTCGCCGGTGGTTTCGCGATAGTGGCGCTGCTGCTCTCTGCGATCGGCCTCTACGGCGTGATGTCGCACCAGGTAATTCGCCGCCGTCAGGAATTTGGCGTGCGCATCGCCATCGGCGCGACGCCGTCTTCGGTGATGGCGATGATCGTCCGACAGGCATCAATCGTGATTGGTATCGGCCTTGTTATTGGCGTAATGGGCGCACTGATGTCGGGACGATTGCTCGCGGCATTGCTCTACGACGTGACGCCGACCGATCCGTTCGTGATTGCCGGCGCCGCATTGTTCCTCGCGGCGACGACGGTCGCAGCAGGACTGATCCCGGCGATGCGCGCTGCGCGGGTCGATCCGATGATCGTGCTGCGAGAAGAGTAAGAAAACCAAGGTGCTGGGTGCCAGGGGTCGAGTGCCGGGCAGGTGCCAAGTGCCGAGTGCCAAGTGCCGGCAGCCGTAAGGCCGCAAGCCGTAAGCCGTGAGCCGCAAGCCGTAAGCCGCAAGCCGTAAGCCGTAAGCCGTAAGCCATAAGCCGTAAGCCGTAAGCCATAAGCCATAAGCCGTAGCTCAGGGTAAGGCGCGGTATTTGAAATTCTTGAACCGCACTTCTCCATCACCCGATGCGTAGAGCGCCGGTCGCAGGCTCAGGAAGTCGTAGGCGACGTTGTGATGGTAACCAGACACTTCAACGCCGCGATCGTACCGCTCCCAGGTCTTCCCATCGGCGCTGTAGTCCACTGTGACGATGTGGCGATCGTTGCGGAGACGAAGCCATACATGTTGACCGAGGTCTTTCGGCTTTGCTGACGTGCGGTCCATCCCATACAAATGCATCCGCAGATTCTTCGCGGAGAAACCCAGTCCTGCATACAGTTTGCGGCTGTAGAACACGAGCAGTCCGGCGCTGGCATTCGGATCGGCATCGACCTCGACTTCCATTTCGTATGCATGGTCGCCGTTCACGAACCACAGCGGCGAACTGTCAGCCGGACTCGTCCCTTTTCCTTTCAGAACCAGCGCACCGTTCTCGTAGCGATACCTGGTGCGATCGTTCTCGTCGCCGGCGTAGAAGCTCCACTGCACGCCCATCTTCGGTGTCGAGAAGTCGTCCGAGAAAGCAAAGCCGTGAGGGCCGCCAGTGCCCGCGGGCTTGGCGATCGGCTTCGCCGGATCAGTGCCGGCAATCCTGAACCACCCGTCCGCCGTCCACTCGATCGGCTCGAGCATCGCCTGCCGGCCGAGCGTGTAGTAGCCGTTTTCGTAAGCGTGATACACCATCCACCACTTGCCGGCCGCATCCTCGACCAACGACCCGTGGCCCTTGGACCACCATCGCTCGTCGCGTGATTGCGTACGAGCGATCGGGTTATAGGGTGAGTTCTCCCATGGCCCCTCGATCGTCTTCGATCGCGCGGAGACGATCATGTGCCCGGTCGGCGGACCTGCCGTGCCGCCTTCTGCCAGGACCATGTAGTAGTAATCGCCGCGCTTGAGGATCTTCGGCCCTTCCTGCGCAAATCCCTCGACGATCCACTCGGCGGGATATTTCCATCCGTCATAGATCTTCCTGGGCGGACCCGTTGTAGAGAGGCCGTCATCAGAAAGCGGCACGAGCTCACCGGCGCTGAGGAACAACCAACGCCGGCCATCAGGGCCCACCGCATGCCCGGGATCGATCCGCGTCAGTTTCAGGTCGATCGGCTCGCTCCACGGCCCTTTAATGTTGTCGGCCCAAATCACGTAGTTGGATCGGTTCGGCGAGATGCCCGGGAAGTAGATGTAAAAGCGCCCCTTGTGCTTGACGAGGTCCGGCGCCCACACGGAGCCGACGTTCTTGAACAACGCCGGTCCGATCGGCTGCCAGTTCACCAGATCGCGCGAGTGCCAGATGACGAGGCCCGGATACGCGTCGAACGACGAGAACGTCATGTAGTAGTCGTCGCCGTCTTTCAAGATCGAGGGATCCGGATGATCGCCTGCCATGATCGGGTTGAGGAACGTGCCGTCACCGCGATCCGCTTGGCGTTGCCCTTCGATCCCCCTGCTGCCGCCTTCGCCAAGGCTACGGCGCGCCAAGCCCGATTTGGATGATTCGCCGATCAGGCCGCGCGCTTCGAGCCACTCGGTCATGCGCAAGGGCCACGCCGAGGTGGCGCCCAGGCCGGGCGCAAATCCAAATCCATGCGCGCCCTTCTCGTAGAAATGCGACTCCACCGACACGCCCGCGGCACGCAATGCGCCAGCCAGAGCCATGCTGTTCTCCATCGGAACGGATCGATCTTCAGACGAGTGGACGATGAAGAACGGCGGCATGTCGCGGCGAACGTGCTGCTCGATCGACAGGCGGTCGATCAGCGCCGCCGGAGGATTCACGCCAAGGAGATTGCGTCGAGAATCGCCGTGCGCGTTCGGCGCCTTCATCGTAACCACCGGATACAGCAACGCCGCGAAATCGGGTCGCGCGCTAACGCCATCGAGCGCGGCTCCGGTGCGTCCTTCGGGCGCGTCGAACCACGCCGCTGCCGACGCGGCCAGGTGCCCTCCCGCTGAAGCGCCGAACAGGCCGATGCGGTTCGGATCGATACCAAATTCACTGGCGCGCGAACGCACCAATCGGATCGCACGTAGCACGTCCTGTAGCGGCGCGGGATGCCCATACTCGACCATCCGATATTTCAGCGCGAACACCGCGACTCCCCGGCTGGTCAACGCGTGCACGACTCCCGCAACCTCGTTCTCCATAGCCAGCCGCGCGTAGCTGCCGCCCGCACAGGCGATTACCGCGGTCCCCACCGATGTTCCCGGAGCTGGCGGGTAATAAACCAACGAAGGGTCATGCACGTTGACGATGCGGCCATCGACGACTCGTTCGGGCGTTGCATCGACTCGACGCCCAGGAACGCCTTCGGGCCACAGCGCGATCGCCCGAGACGGCGCCACGAGGAACTGCGCCGGCGACAACGCCGTGGGACTGAACTTCACCGTGTGAACGCGGCCCTTGAACCACGAGACGCGATTCTGGCGCACGCCGATCGAGGTGCGACCGCCCTTCATCGGCGTGAATTCGACTCCGCCAGCCCCGTGCTCGACGCCGTCCACGTAGTGACGCATCGTGGCGCCATCGAATGTCGTGCTCGCAACATGCCACGCGCCCGCGTCCGTGGTTCGGTTGGGATCGAGCAACGTCAACTGCGAGGCGTCGTGACGAAGGTAGGAGTCCAGCGCCCAACGACCATTATTCAGGCGCAGTTCGACGAGAGCTCGGTTTTCGGATGCGGACTCTTGAATATGAAGGAAGCGCTGCTCGACAGGCCCTGCCGCGTCGACCAAGAACAGCACTTCGATCGTAAACCTGGTGAGTCCCTCGATAGGGTTGCGCTCAATCAACAGTCCATCGGAAGCGCCGTCGAACTGAACGGCCGGACCGATCTCGGTCGCGACTACGGACGGGCGGCCGATGACCTGGATTGGGTCGCCGCCGGCGTTCGCCAGGTTGTCGAGCCGCCAGAACGTCGGCGCGGCGGGCGGCTGTGCGGCCGCGAGCAGCGCGAGGGCAAGAACGGCAGTGGCCGTCTTCATGTCACTTCGCCGCGTCGAGCGCCCGAATCAGGATGCCCATGTTGCGCACATACGCCTCGATCGAAATGCCCATCAACTTCGGATCCGGGTACGGCGAGGTATCGGTCGCGTCGCCGACGTAGGTCTGCGAATAGTCGCCAGGTTGTGGCGCTTTCGAGCCGTCGGCCTTGTATGGGTGGCTGTTATAACCCAGCGGTGCCAGCCAGTATCCCTCGCCGTTCAGCTCGGCGATTACCCTGGCCGCATCGCCCCCATTCACGACCGAGTGATATTTGGCGAGCGGCACCTTGCCCGAGCCGAGCTTCAGCGGTGAGTCCTTCACCACCTCGGCCGGCGGCGTGTTCCGCGCGGATTCGTACTGCTTGCGAAGTGCCGGCACATCGATTCGGCGGAACGAACTGTAGTGAACGATCGTGCCTTTTGGATTCTTGTCGACGAAGTATCGGCCGTTGAACACATTCGAGCCGTCGCGATGGACGTAGAGCGGCTCGTTCGTGCCGACCTCGACAAACGTCGGATGCGTACGTCCCGCGGGCGCGATGCCGGCGGGCAGCGTCAGCTTCTCGAGCCAGTCGAGCGCCTCCGGAATCCGCGCGAGGTACTTCGTTTCCCCGGTGAGCTTGTAGAAGCGGATCAGCAGTTCGATGTTCGTCGCCGATGTGTGAGTGACCAGCGCTTTCGGTTCGTACGTCCGGGCCCCGGCAGGCAGCAAATCCAGCGTGTGCTGCAGCCCCCATCCGGGCTGTGGTGGACCGAGCTGCGTCACGATGAAGGCATTCATGCCGCGCACGATCGGATCGAGCAACCGGCTCTCGCCGAGTGCCTGATAGCACTGCAGCAGGAAATCCATGTTCTCCGCCGCCACATCATCGTTGAAGGTCGCGTAGCCGGTGTAGTCCGGCAGGCCGTGCATTGAAACGGCCCCGGCCCGAGGAAAGCGCTGCGGCCAGACGCCGATCGGATACTGGCTGTCGAGCACGAATTTAATCGCCTTGTCGAGCGGCAGGCGGTACTTTGGATCCTTCTTCTCAACGAACAACCGCAGGAAGAACTTCGCCGATTCCGCGGTGCCGGCGTCATCGAAGGTGGCGTTGCCGTAGTAATGCTGGAACTCCTCGAGGCGCCAGGCATTCTTGCCGATGGTGTTGTACCAATCCTTTAATGACGCCTCGCCTGCGAAGTCGGCAATGTAGTTCCATCCGCCCGATGGATGCTGGGCAAACATCAGCGCGGAAGCGACCTGCTCGGCGGCACGGTAGTAATAGTCATCTCCGGTGGCGTGATACGCATCAAGGAACAGATGTCCCATCGAAGGCGTCCCCGGCGGCTGGATCCAGATCATCGTCGGCTTGGCTTCCATTTCGCCCCACCGACGAGTCATGTCCGGCAGGTACGACCAGACGTAGCCGCCCTTGTTGGAGACCTTCTCGACCATGAAGGTCGTGGCCCGTTTCATTGCCGCCGTGACCTTCGCGCGATCCGGCTGCTGCGCGGATGTCGAGGCCATCGCCATCACGACGAGCGTGGCTATCGCCATCAGCCGCCACATCGGCTTACGTTCCGGGCTGCACATACGGCACCTGTCCAAAGAGGCGGCGCTCGCGGCCGCGCGGATCGTCGATGACGCGGGTGTCACGATCGAACACCATCGTGGCGCGTCGTTGCAGATCGAAGGCTGGCCACGGCGGCAGCCCGTCAACATTCGGATGGCCCGTTCGCGCGAAGGCGATCCAAGTGCGGCTCATCAGATCGGCGAGCCGAAGTTGTTCATCGCCGGTGCCGACAAGCTGCGGCGTGATCGCGGCGTTGTCGAAGATGAACGGCACATCGAGACCATGGTGCGCGCCCCACTTGCCGCCATCGATCGGAGTCTTCCAATCGAACTGAAAGACATAGGTCGGTGCGGCGCCCGGAGGCTGCGCAGCGCGCCGGTCGGCTTCAATCACCTGGCCGCGCCATGACCGTGAGTCGGTGGTGGCCGCGAAGAACACATCCGCCGGTGAATAGTCAGGATGCCATTCCCGGTAGCGCGCAATCACCTCGGCGCGATTCAGATTCCCCATGAACGGCGAACTGGCTTCAAGCTTGGGTTGCAAAGTCTCCCACGTCAGCGCGAACAACGACGCATCGCCCCGGCCAATTAACGTGCGTGTCTCGCCGCGCGTGTTACCGAGGATCATCGGGATGTGTGCCGATTGTGGCGGCGCGTCCGGATCGAACGGATCGCGTGGCAACGAGCGGCCGTCCTTGACAGGACCAAGATACGCCGGCGCGCGGCTGGCCTTGATCAACTGCTCCATCGGCAGCGTCCTCAAGCGATCCACCTGGCTGCGTTCAATCGACAGCGCGGTCAAGAGTTGCTGCGCATGCATGGTGGCCGTCTGTGGCCTGCTGGCTGTGATCTGCTGACCGCTATGGGTCATGACCCTGTGGAACAGACCCTTCGCGGCCGGCATCGCCATCAAGGTGGCGGACTTCGCACCGCCGCCCGAATGACCGAAAATCGTGACGTTCCCCGCATCGCCGCCAAACTCCGCGATATGTTCTCTCACCCACTGCAGAGCGAGAATCAGATCGAGCTGGCCGGCGTTACCCGCATCGACGAGATCAGGCGAACCGAATTCCGCGAGGTGTAAATAGCCGAAGGCGTTCAGTCGATGGTTGACCGTCACGACGACGACATCGCCCTTGCGACTCAGCCGCTCACCATCCGTCTCAATCTCATTGCTGGTCCCGCTCGAAAAGGCGCCGCCGTGGAACCAGACCATGACCGGGCGCTTGCGGTTATCGCGCAACGCTGGAGTCCAGACGTTGAGATGGAGGCAGTCCTCGCCGATCGGACGATCGCCGCTCGATGGCTGCGGCGCAACGGGGCCGAACTCGAGCGCATCGCGCACGCCTGTCCACGGTGCTGGTGACACGGGAGGAAGAAAGCGGCGCGGCCCCGTGTCCGCGCCATACCGGATGCCCTTGAACACGTGAATGTCTGCACTCGTACGTCCGCGCCACTTGCCTTGCGCGGTATCGACAATCGGCGCTGATTGAGCGCGCACGGGAACTCCCATCAAGGGAATCCCCGTCGCGAGCAAGTGCAGAAACGACCGACGTTGCATTCTTCTGTGCCTTCTGTGCCTTCTGTGCCTTCCGTGCCTTCTGTGGCCTGTGCCTTCTGTGGCCCTGGAATCTCTGAGGCCCTAGAAGACGAAGCGCACGCCCAGCTGAATCTCCCGACCGTTGCTGTCGACACGCTTGCGGGTCACCTTGCCGAAGTTGGCGCTCGACAGGTTGACCTCGGGCTGATCCCACACGATCTCGTTGAACACGTTGTAGGCCTCGATACGCGCTTCGAGGCGATACTTCGAGCCCATCTTGAACGCCTTGGTCATGGTCATGTCCGCAAAGGGTGACCACGGTCCGTTCAACCCTTCGTAGTAATAGGGGTTGCTGCGGGGCGTGAAGGCATCCTGCACCGCGAACATGCTGGTGTCGAACCATTTGTCGCGCGTCGGACTGCTCAGCGTCGGGTTGCCGGTGACGACATAGCTAGTGTTGAAAAACACCGGCCGGCCAGAATAGAAGCGGCCCGACGCGGTGTACTGCCAATTGCCGAGTACCGCATCGACCGCGGTATTCCAGTCGTTGCCAATCGCCTGCCCCTTGCCGAACGGCAGCTGCCACGTGAAGGCCGTCGTCAAGCGATGCACCGGCGTGTCGGTCGGACGCCATTCCCATCCTTCGGCACCATTGGTCTGGATGACTTTGTAGTTGGCGATGTCGTCGAACCACTGCTGAACCATTTCGTGGTTCCAGGCATACGCAACCAGCACGCTGAAACCGTTCGCGAACGGACGTTGCGCGCGCAACTCGACCGTCTGCGTGTTCAGCTTCTTGCCGTTGGTATTGGTCTGCGTGATGGTGCCGTACTGCGGATATGGGACGAGCAAGCTGCTCAGGGCTACGGTGGCACTGTTGCGAAGCTGCCCAGGGAACTTGTCGACCGTCAGGTAATTTCTGAACGGGTTCGTCACCTGGGTGTTGATGACCGTCTTCTGTTCGTACCGGAAGGCAGGGTCCATCATGTTGACGTTGATGTCGTATGGCACGCGCGTGCCGAGGTTCAGGAAGTAGTTCGCCTCAACGACTGTTTTGGCCCACACCTCTCGCTGGTACGAGAAGTTGAAGCGATCGTTCACCTGCGGACGCAACTGATATTGGTCGAGGCTGACCGCGCCACCGAGACCCGTATAGCGACCGTAGTTCTGGCCGTAGGGTTCGATCACCGGATTGTTAGCGGGATATGGATTGGCCAGCGTCTGCTGCGGCACACCGTTCGCCAGCCCCAGCGTCGTAGTCGTCTGGGCATAGCCGGTGTACTGGTTGACGAAGTCCCCCAATGTGTCGCGCACGTTGGTGATCGGCATCAGGAAGCGCGCGTAGCCGGCCCGCAGCACCGACTTGTCGTCGAGGCGGAAGGCGGCACCGAGACGGGGCATGAAGTTCAACCCCGAAGTGCTCCACGAGTACGGATCCTTCTCGCTGGCGAATACCCACTCGCCGGTGTAGCTATACCCGTAGCCCTTCGAAGACATCAGCTGCGAGGCCTGCAACGGAATTGGCGGTGGCGTCGCTTGCATCTCGGGAATCGGCGAGGTCAGATCGAGCCGCTGCGAGAGCCGGTTCAGCGGATCCGTTGCGCCTGGCTCATACTCCCATCGCAATCCGAGATTCACCGTCAGCCGATCGTTCACGTTCCAATCGTCCTGGACGTAGGCGGCGTAGCTCTTGAGATCGGGTTCCTGCAGGGGAACCAGGCGCGCCGAGGTTTGCGAATCGAGTGCGCCGAGCATGAAGGTCGCCCACTGATTGCCCGAGTTCGTGACATCCGGCGTATCAGAGCTATTCGCGGTCAGCGCGGAATTGAAGACCAGGTTGATCGGCTCGAAGCGGGCCGCCTCGCCAAAGTAGGAGCGCATCTCGCCGCCCCACTTCATGTTGTGGCTGCCCATGTAGTAGTTCATGCGCGCCGACGCCGTCCACGCATCGGGATGCTGATACCACTCGCGCCCCTGGCGGCCGAGACGGTTGGTGGTGGCCGTGCCGGTTCCGGTGGTGACGTCGAGCGCAGGGTAGTAGGTGTACCCGCTGTTGTAGAGCGACGAATACCACGGCGTTGGCCAATAATTGGCCAGGCCATCCTGGCCGAGTTCGAGCGACGGATTGTAGAACTCGTCGACCATGTTGTAGTAGCTGCCACGGACGTTGAGCGTCATGTTCTTCGACATGATCCACACGGCATCCGCCGCAGTGCTCATGCCGTCGCGGTTGCTGCCAGTCAGCGGGAAGAAGCCGGCATCGGTCGGGTTCTGCTGATAGAGATTCGCCTTGAACTGGCCGTAGCGGGCGAACATCTTGAAGGAGTCGCTGAAGTTGATGTCGACGCGCTGCGAGAAGTTCCAGTAGTCGGTGTTCTCGTAGAGGCTGCCCTGCCAGTTGTCGGTGTTGCCGCCGCGGTTGGGCAGCGGGATATCGTTCAGCATTTTCACCGCCACAGGGTCGAGCATGCCCTGAGGAATCTGGTTGTTCGCGAAGGGCTGCCGCACGACGCGGCCGGCGCTATCGAGCGTCGAGCTGTAGGGGTTGTAAATGGTGCGTAACCGCCCACCCTGCAAGGACTGGCTGAAATCACCGCGTCGCTCGAGCTCGGTCGGCACGGTTCGCACGATGGTCACCGGGCGCTTGTCGTTCCAGTCTTCGAACGACGTGAAGCTGAAGATGCGGTTCTGCTTGATCGCACCACCGACAGTGCCGCCATACATCTTGAGCTTGGTGCCGCGTAGCACTGACGTGTCCTGGCCGGGCGCGATCGAGATGGTCGGATCGCTGATCGAATTCATGCTCGGGTCGCGGAAGAACATGTAGGCCGAGCCGCGCAGCGTGTTCGTGCCGGACTTCATGTTCAGACTGATCAGGCCGCCCAGGCTGTTGCCGTTCTCGGCGTCGACGCTGCTCTTCGACACCGTGATCTCCTCGACCGCATCCATTGACGGGGTGTACGACGTCTTGTAGCTGGCCCCGAGCGCGACACCGTCCAGCAGCACGGCGTTGGCACGGCGGGTGCCGCCACCCGCGTCGTAGTCGTTCGCATAGGCGTGATGGTACGGACGGTTCTCCGCCGCGGTGGTGCCGGGCGTGTTGACGATCGACGGATCGAGATTCGCCAGGTTGTAGGGGTTGCGGCCGCTGATCGGCACTTGATCGACGAGCGACCGCTCGAGGGTAAGGTCGGAGCTACTCGAGTTGAACTGGACCAGCGGCGATGCCGCCTGGACCGTGATGGTCTCGGCCACGGTGGCAAGGCCCATCAGCAGATCAACCGTCACGTCGCCGCGTTGCGGGACGCGCACGCTCTTCTGCGCCGTGCTACGGAATCCCGGAAGTTCCGCGGTCACGTTGTAGGTTCCGGGGTCGACGAAATCGAATCGATACCGGCCTTCGGTGTCGGTCACGCGATCGGACGTCACGCCCGTCGCGTCGTTGCGGAGAGTCACGGTGACGCCGGGCAATGCGCCCCTGCTGTCGTCCATGACTTGTCCTTGCAACCGGCCCCGATAATCCTGCGCCATTGCCGGAGCGGCGAGCCACATTACCGCTCCAACGACTCCTAGCGTCATCCACAGCCTTCTCATGACGACTCCTTCAAAAAGACAACACGCGGCCGTCAGGCCGCCAGCGTTGTTCATCTCTGCACGCGCCCGCTGGCGTCACCGGCGACAAGCCGCTCAACTTCCGACACCGACACCTGGTTGAAATCCCCGGGAATGGTTTGCTTTAACGCGCTGGCCGCCACCGCGAATTTCAGGGTGGCCTCCAGATCACGCCCGCTGACGAACCCGTGGATCAGCCCTGCGGCGAAGCTGTCGCCGCCGCCGATCCGGTCAACCACGCGCACGCTGTAGCGCTGGCTCTGAAGGAATGTGGTGGACGGCGCGTCGTACAGGACCGCGCTCCAGCCGTTGTCGCTGGCCGACAAACTCTCTCGAAGCGTCACCGCGACGCGTGACGCGCCGAACTCAGCCGCGACGCGCGCCGCGGCCGTTCGATAACCCGATACGTTCAGCACGCCGCCGATGACGTCGGCATGCTCGATCTGAATACCAAGGACCGACTGCAGATCCTCCTCGTTGGCGATCACCACATCCGCCATTGCCACCAGCGGCCGCATGACCCGCTGCGCCTCGGCCGGCGACCACAGCTTCGAGCGGAAGTTGAGGTCAATGCTGATGGGGACGCGCGCCTGCTTCGCCGCGTGAATCGCCTCGTTCGTACAGGCCGCCGCAGACGCGCTGAGCGCCGGCGTGATCCCGGTGCAGTGGAACCACTGCGCGCCGGTCAGCACGCTGGCCCAGGCGATCGTGCCCGGCTGCATGTCGCTGATCGCCGAGTGTGCGCGATCGTATACGACCGTCGAGGCCCGCTGGCTGGCCCCGGTTTCGGCAAAATAGATCCCGACGCGATCGCCGCCGCGCTGGACGTGATCGACGCAGACGCCTTCGCCGCGCAACGACCTGATCGCCGCATCGCCGATCGGATTCTTCGGCAGCCGCGTCACGTAGTGGCTGTCGTGTCCGAACTGCGCGAGGCTGACGGCCACGTTGGCCTCACCGCCGCCGAAGCTGGCGTTGAAATGCGGCGATTGCAGCAACCGCTCGAAGCCCGGCGGACTGAGGCGCAGCATGATTTCGCCGAAGCACACGGTGCGCGCCATCAACGGGCTCCTCGCACGGCCTCGACGAACTGACGCGCGTTCGCCGCGATCGTGTTGAACTGACCGGACGCGACCGCCCTGGGATCCACCAGCGCCGTACCCGCGCCGATCGCCGCGGCACCGGCGCGAATCCAGTCAGCGGCGTTCTCCCGCGACACGCCACCTGTCGGCATCAACTTCAGAAACGGGAAGGGTCCGCGAAGATCCTTGATGTAACCCGGCCCAAGTGAAGTCGCCGGGAACACCTTGATGATGTCTGCCGCCATCTCCCACGCCGACATGATCTCGGTCGGCGAGAAGCATCCGGGGAACACAGGCACATCGAGGTCGTGACACGCCTCGATGATCTCGGGCTTGAACATCGGACTGACGACGAAGCGCGCGCCAGCGGCGATCACCGCTCGCGCCATTGAGGCATCCGTCACCGTGCCCGCGCCGATCAGTGCGCCCGGCGTCGCTGCCGCCAGCTCGGCGATCACGCCGACCGCATTGGGTACGGTCATCGTGATCTCGATTGCGCTGACGCCGCCTTCAAGCAGTGCCGTTGCTACCGCCTGGCCGGCACGCGAGTCGGTCAGGCGCACGACCGCGACCACACCTTCGACCTCGATCCGCTTGACCACGTCGATGCGGGTCATGGTGGCTGTCATCGGAGTCCGTTCACCACGAGGCCCAGCGCGAATAGGAACGTCAGCACGAGGACGGCGTTGCGACCGGCGTTGGCACGCAAATCACCAAGGGCTGGACGATTGATGAAATAGAGGATGATCGCGACCGCGAGCGGCGCCATCACGAGGTTCCCGACCATCGCAAGGATCGCTTTCAGCAAGGCCGGCAACTGCCAGAACGGTGCGACCAGCGCCGGGATTGCAATCCAGGTGGCAAACACCGTCTTGAACGCCGTGTTGTTGCTCGTGAAGTGCCAGTTGCGGCGGGTGATGTCGAGACAAAAATACGTCATCGTCAGCGACACCGAAATCAACGTGGTGAAAGCCGCCGCAATCAATCCCATTGAGAAGAAGCGAGGCGCAAGGAAACCGAGGACTCCTGGAAACGCCGGTCCGAGGACCTGCCCTGCAACCGGGATCGTTTCGATCTGCGAGTAATGGCTGACGCCAAGATGGGTCGGCCCCCCGCCGTTGTAGACGTTATGTAGCGCCGTCGCTCCGGCGACGATCACGACGACCGAGAAGAGGCCCCACACCACGCCCAGGTTTGTCACGGTCTTCCAGAACGTTCGCTTCGCATCCACGATCGTGTAGCCGGAGTTCGCGGCCAGATATCCGTACGACAAGAGCACCGCTGGAGGGAGCGCCTGCCCGGCGATCGCCATGATCTGCGTGAACGCATTTCGCGCGCGCTCGGGTTGGTTGAAGACCGGAACGCTCTCCGGAATTTTCGGCGCCAGGCCCGCGACCAAGGCCGGCCACGTTTGCCAATCGAGCAGTCCCTTGATGGCGACGAAAATGAAACACACGAGGATGACGACCAGCAGCGCCGTCATGATTCTTTCCATCCGCTTGTAGCCGCCGAGCACCGCGGCGATGACCGTTGTGGCGGTCAGGACGACCGTCACCGCAAACAGGCCGACGGTGCCCTCCCCTCCAGTCGGCGGCAGCATGCCCATCGCCCCATACGCGCCCTCAACCATCGCCGACATCTGGCTCATGTTGACGACGATGTTGACGAGCGCCATCGGGAGGAACACCAACCACGCCAGCCACGCGCCAATGTCGCTGCGGATCATCTCGATGAGGCCGCGGCCGCCCGACGTCACGCCGATGCGCGATGCGGAATCGAGCGTGACGATTACCATCGGGATCACCAGCAAGGCGACCCACAACAAATCGAATCCGAACCACGCTCCGGCCAGGAGACGTGTCGCCACGGCGCCGGCGCCGATCATTCCTGCGGCAGTCAGCGCCGCCGGGCCGACGAAGCGGGAGAAGACGGTGGTGGCGCGCATCAACATGGTCAGCGCCCCATCCAGCCGCCGTCGACGACCAGCACGTGGCCGTGAACGTAGTCAGCCGCCTTCGATGCGAGAAACACCGCGGCTCCACCGAGATCATCCGGCGTGCCCCAACGGCCGGCTGGAATGCGCTCGGTGATCTGTCGATTGCGTTGTGGATCGTCACGCAGCGCCTTGGTGTTGTCGGTCTGCATGTAGCCAGGAGCAATCGCGTTGACGTTGATGCCGTGCGAGGCCCACTCGTTGGCCAGCGCCTTGGTCAGCTGGACGATGCCGCCTTTCGCCGCGGCGTATCCGGGAACCGTGATGCCGCCCTGAAACGACAGGAGTGACGCCACGTTAATGATCTTCCCCGGACGCTGACTGTCGATGAGGTGCTTGCCCATCGCGCGGCACAGACGGAACGCGTTCGAGAGGTTCACTTCGATCACCGAATCCCAGTCATCGTCTGAATGCTGCGCGGCCGCCTTGCGCCGGATGATGCCGGCGTTGTTCACCAGGATGTCGATCTGGCCAAACGCCGCGATGGTGTCGGCGATCAGCTTGTCGGCGGCGGCGCGGTCCTCGAGGTCGGCGGTGAAGAGCTCGGTGCGACGTCCGCTTTCGCGGCAAATCCGGTCGGCAGTGTCGTTGGCCTTTAATTCATTGCTATGCAACGCCACCGATGCGCCAGCGGCGCTCATCGCCACGGCCATGCCGGCGCCGAGCCCGCGCGACGCGCCGGTCACGAGCGCCACCTTGCCTTCGAGGGAGAAAGCGTCGAGCGTCATGTCTGTTACCGCTGTCGATTCGCCAGAAAGTCTTCACGCGGTGGCGAGAAGATGTCGATCAGCACGACTTCGTCCTCGAGCATCGTGGCGCCGTGCAGGATCCCGGAGGGAAACAGCAAGATGTCTCCGGCGACCGCGGTCCGCTTCTGCCCTTCGACAAAGAAATCGGCGCTGCCGCGCTCAACCAGCGTGACTTGCTCGTGGACGTGGGTATGGATGGGCGTCACCGTGCGGGCGGCGAGCACCAGCCGGCAGACCATCAGGCGATCGCCGACCACCATTTGGCGCGTGATGCCTTCTGCGATGTGCTCGATCGGCACCGCCGACCAGTCGGTATGCTGAAACACGGCCAGCGCATTTGGCGGCGTCATTTTTTCTCCGTTCGGCCTTTATCGAGACCGGAGCCGAGATTGGCGAATTCGGGCTGCACGTTGACGACGCCGTATTGGCGATCCTCGTCTTCCCGCACCGCGGCCATCATCCACACGAAGTTGATCGATCCACCCGGCGCCGCCACGTTCGGGTGGTAGCCCTGCGGCATCATGACCACGTCGCCTTCACGAACGATCGTCGCAAGCTCCGGCTCGCGCGGGTTGGTATACAGCAGCTGAATGCCGAAAGCGGGCGCAGGCATGTCGACGTAAAGGTATGCCTCTTCGAGCATCGCCGCGTGTTCGTGTGGAGGCCACGACGTCCAGTTGCCAGGCTCGCTGAACGTCACGCCCGCCATGATGCGGCCCGCCTCGACGTTCTTGCCGATCAGCACGTTGAGATCGCGTTTGGACGAGACGCCACCGGCGTTGAAGTGCAGTCCCGGATTGGCCTGCACATCCGCGAACCGAACGTATTGAACAGAGTGTCGCTTCGATACCGGCGCTGAGATCTCCGCGAGGTCGCAACCGTCGTGTCCAGGCGAGACCAGAAAGGCGCCATCGCGCGGCACATACAACGCGTCGTAGCGGCCCAAATCATATGACTGGCTCTCGGTCTCGACGGTAGCGGAGCCGCGCAGACAGATCAGGCCCGTTTCGCTATCACCGCCCTTGACGTGGAGCGGCGCATCGCCCGCATCGAGAATGATGCGCCCATACGACAGGTGACGCGATGCCGCCGTTCGCCCGGGAGCAATCGAGATCGTCCGGCCTTTCTTCGCCGCTGTATTCCTGACGATGCACGAGTCCGGTGTGATCGAATGCAGTTCCATTAACAGTCCTCTTTACGCGACGACGGGCGCTGCGAATGCCGGCGCCGCAACCAAGGCGGCGGCTCCTCGAAGGCGCGGATATTCAGTGGCGGCAACCGGGCGGATATCGGTCTCCGCGGCAGCCGGGGTCAACGCGCGCTCAGACATGGCGGCGCGCACGGTCGATTCGATCAGATCCCAGGCCAGCGTGATTTCGCCACCAACGTAGACGCGAGCGGGATCGAGCACGTTGATCACGGACGCAAGGCCGAGGCCGAGATAACGCGCCGTGCTGTCGAGTGCGGCGGATGCCTTGGCATCGCGGGCACGAGCCCGCGCAATCAGGTCTTCCATGGTGAACTGGCGTTGCTCGACTGGCGTCGGCCCACGCTGATCGAACGGGCGGCCGAAGTACCGCGCGAGCGTCGCCGGATTCGACACGTAGGCTTCCCAGCAGCCGTTCGATCCGCACGAGCAGCGCGGACCATCGAGCGACAGTGGCAGGTGGCCAAATTCGCCGGCGATGTTGTGCCGGCCGCGCAGGACCTCGCCGTGAATCATCACGCCGACGCCAACGCCATCCGAAACGCTGACAAACACGAGGTCGCCGCCGGCCAGGCCGCCAAGATCCTCGCGCATCGCCCAGGCCTGCGCGAGCGCACAGGCTCGGCCGGAATTTTCGATCTGGACGGGCACGCCGGTCGCCGCCGCGAGCGCTTCCTTCAAGTCCACATTGCGCCACCCCAACGTCGGCGCATGCAATACCCGCATCGTCGAGTGTTCGACCATACCGGGCACCACGACGCCGACGCCTTCGCAGGCATCCACTTCGGGATGATCGGCCAGCAGCGCCTTGACGCGTTTCGCGAGCAAGGCAATTTGCTGCTTGGGATCGCGCAGTGTCGGAAAGTTGATGGCGCCGGTCATGGGATTACCCAGCAGGTCGGCGAGCATGATGAACGTCTCGCTGGCGCGGATGTCAGCGGCGACAACGGCACGGCGACGCGAGTCGATGTAGAGAAACGTGGGCTTGCGGCCACGGACCGTCTCACCTACCGCGCCCTCGAAAATCAGGCCTTCTGCGAGCAAGTCGTTGACGATCAAGGTCACCGCGCCGCGACGCACATCCATCACGCGGGCGAGGTCGGCGCGCGAGATGGGCTGGCGAGCTCGCACCAGATTCAGGACGATGCTGCGGTTGATCTCACGCGAGGTGCCGCGCGTCGCAACTGTGAACCGTGATGGGTTAACTCGGCGCATTTGTATATCTAAAAGACTAAATACCCACTAAAACCGGCACTCAGGTCAAAAATTGGCCCAAATCTGGCGTTGCGATTCGGGCCACAGAGTAACTTGAGGCTATTAATCTTACGGTTGGACAAGATATGCCTGCGGGTAGTGCCTGTCAACTAAAAAGGCGCAACACCTGAGCGCTAGCGCGTCATTGGCATAATCCACTCGACCGGGCTGTCTGGCGAGTTCCCGGGACCGGCCTGTCCGCTCGTCTGAAGGTCGCGCCATTTGAGCGCGCCGTCGACGCCAATCAGCGCGAACACGATTCGCTGCCGCGACCGCTCGACACGCACCTCGACGAAACTCTGGAAGTACGGCGCGCGATTGAAATCGAAGACCGCCGACAATGCCTCGACAGAAAATGGCCATGCGCCATATCGACGCACCCACCACCACGCGGGCCACTTCCAGAATGGCGTTTCCGAATTGAGTTTCGCTGACACCGCATCGCTGCGCGGATAGAACGCGTAGTCCGCGACTGCCGGCTCCTTGGGCCAATCGAGCGCGGTGCCGATGCTTAAATAGGCACCGCCGCCGCCGTTCACAAAATAGTGCGCGGCATCCTCCGGTTGCGCATCGCGGTAGTACTCGAAGTCGTGCGTATCACCGGCCATCATCACGCCGACGCCGTGCGCGCGCAGCAGATCGTGCACGGCCTTGAACGAGCCTTCATCAATCTGCGAGCGGCCGGCGGCATAAAACGGATGCCCGACGATCGCCATCGTGAACGACCCCTGCGAACGCGCCAGCGCCGCCTCGATCCACGCGAACTGTTTTGCGTCGACGCGCTTTTCGATGCCTGTATCAATGGCGACGAGCGAAAACCCGCCGGTGTGAATTTCGAAGAACGGCGCCTGCTGGCGCCCGGCGTCAATCTGATACAGCGAACGCAGCCTGGCCGCGCCGCTGATGTAATCTCCGACTCTCTCGCCGGTCGTGCTCGACAGGCTGAGGTCAGCCTTGACGCGCGACTCGATAGCCGCGCGCGCGATGGCGGGCTCCATCAGGTTGGCGGCGAAGCCATCGAGCGCGTTGAACCAATCGTGATTGCCGGGAATGGCGAAGATTGGCTTGCGAATTCCCTTCAACGGCAAATAGAAGTTGGATTCGTAGTCTTTCATCGCCCCGACTGGATAGACCACGTCGGAGGCAATGACAACAAACTTTACCGCGTCCGACCGCGACGCCAGGAGCAGTTGATCGCGAAGCGCGTGCTGCGACTGATCGCCTTCACCGGGATCGCCAACCACAACGAACGAGAAGTCCCCTTGATCCAGGCCGGCGGGCGTGACGTCGAAAGCACTTGGCGTCGTGACGCTCGGCGCCCCCTGCACCTGCAGGGCCGCATCGATCATCGCCTCGCGCCATTCGTCGACCCGGGTCTCGGCGATCTTCTGCCACGCCGCCGTCGCCCAGTTCTCGCTGTTGAAGTACCAACTGAAGCCCCAGATCGGGTTCACGGCGATGAGCACGGCGGTTACCGGCAGGCCGGCGCGGATCGTCTGGCGTACCGCGCCGCTGAAGGTGTTGTTTTCGAAGTCGCGCGCCACGTTGCGGCGCAGGCGCTGTTCGGCCCAGAACCGCACCGCCCGCTCGCTCCAACGTTGGTCGGCGTTAGGTGTCACGTCGGTCAACATCCGATTCCAGGCGGCACGCTCAACCGGGCGCGTCGCCCTTTGCCACGCGAGCTCGACGGGAAACAGCATAACCAGTGACGTGACCAGGGCTGCAACGATATCCCCCAACGTCGCCGCCGCCGGCGTCAGCATGCCGAGCCACGTCCATTCAGCATCCAGCCGGCCGACGTGGATGGCGAAGAACACCACGACGAAGATCACACTCCAGTAAAAATCCATCGGCGTCCGCGAACGGGCTTCGACGATTGCCTGCCGGTGGATGAAACCAATGATGGGATGCGGGGCCAGGCCGAGCGCACGATTCGGATGCTCGTCGTCCGATAGCGTGGCGTCGTCGCCATTTCCTGTTGGCGCGGCCAAGGTCTGCCATCCTGACGCGACCATCCTGACGCCCAGGAAAAAACCGAAGCCCATTGCGCCTAGTGAGTCACGCAGCCACCACACGATCAGCGCCAGTCCGATGTTGGCGACGCCGTTGAGGAAATCCCAGAGAGGGCTGCCGTCACCGGTTCGGCGAATGGCGCGAATCGCGTTGGTGCCGCCATCCAGCAACAGGACCACGCTGGTCGCAACCATCAAGCCGCTGAAGGCCAGCGCGGTCTGGAACGAGATCAGCGCGCCGGCGAGGACCGAAAATATGGCGCTGCTGTAATGCGTGCGGCTGCCGTCTGAATACCATGCGTCGGCGAGCTCAATGATGCCCGAGAGAAAAATAGCGGCACCGACAAAGGCCACGCCCCAGACCGAGGAGAAGAACGGCGCAATCGTCGCGATCGCGCCGAGGACGAGCAGGAGAATTCCGTTCAGCCTCGCGGAGAACAGCACTCAGTTCGAACCCGATGAGGTGGTGTCCGTTGACACGCGAGCATCCTATCGCGATTACCTCTGCCGGCGTCCGCGGGGCTTGACCTGCGAGAGCGTCAGGGGCAGGATCCAGACACTCGAGGGGGACGAACATGACCGGAAAAGTCCATCGCAACGACCCGTGCCCGTGCGGCAGCGGCAAAAAATACAAGAAGTGTCACGAGTTAAAGGAATCCAGCCAGCGTAACCGCGGCAACACGGTGATGATGGTCGTGGTCGGACTGCTGGTGGCCGCCGGTGTGGCGGCCGGCATTACGTCGTTCACAAGCGATCGGGCACACACCGGTCAGCCCGGCGGCGTCTGGTCGGCTGAACACGGCCACTATCACTGATGACGGCATGGCGTAGCCATTGCATTGCGACCCGCGTGCGATGGCAGGTCTTCGCGGTGCTCGTTCTCGTCGCTGGATGCAGTCACGACGCAGATACGAGGGCCACTCCAGCAACGCCAACTGCTCCAACAACTTCGACCCCGCCGCCGGTCGCTACGCCGGCGCCGGCGCCGACGCTTCCGGTGCCGGCCGGATCGACCGTCGTTCAAGTGAATGACGATCTCGGCGGGAGGCGGCCATTTCCATCAGACAACTGGTGGAATCAGGAGATCAGCAGCGCGCCGCTCGATGCGCAGTCGGACGCCTTTATCGACTTCATCGGTCGCTCTCGTGCGGTGCATCCGGACTTCGGACCTCCTCCGTACGGTATTCCTTACGTGGGGGTCGGCGGCACTGAACCGCGCGTGCCGGTCACCTTCGTCGACTACGCCGACGAGAGCGATCAGGGATTTGCGGCCGAGCGCGGCTACCCGATTCCGGAAGCGGCAAAGACACAAGCGAACTACATCGAGGGCGGGCGCGCCGGCGGCGGCAACGACGGCGACCGACATCTATTGATCGTCGATCGCGATCGGTGGCTGCTCTACGAACTGTTTGCGACGCGCTGGACCGGCCAACGATGGGAAGCGGGCTCAGGAGCGGTGTTCGATCTGTCTTCGAATGCCCGGCGGCCCGAAGGCTGGACGTCAGCGGACGCGGCGGGTCTCGCGATTTTGCCAGGCCTGGTCCGCTACGACGAAGCAAATCGCGGCATGGTCCGGCACGCGATGCGCGTCACGGTTCGACGCACCAATGGTTATGTATGGCCGGCGTCGCATCGTGCCGGCACCAATACCGGCGCGCTGCCAATGGGCGCGCGCCTGCGGCTCAAATCGTCGAAGGATTTGTCGCGCTACCCGGCCTACATTCAGAACATTTTCCGCGGGATGCAAATCTACGGGTTGATCGTGGCCGACAACGGCAGCGACATGTACATCACCGGCGTGATGGATTCGCGCTGGAACAACGACGAGCTCAATCCCGCATTTCATGGCCTGACCGCGAGCGATTTCGAAGTCGTGCGGCTAGGCTGGCGCTGAACCCACCTCACTCATCGACTGCATGATCTCGATGTCGCGTGCGGCGCGCTGGCCGCTTTCGACCGCGCCATTCATGTAGCCCTGCCACTCGCGGCTGGTGTGTTCACCGGCAAGGGCAATGCGTCCAAACGATCGCGACAGTTCGGCGCGCCACTCGGGCAGGAAGTCCGGCCCGAACGCGACGTAGCCGCCCTGCGCAAAACGATCGAATTCCCAGGTGACACTACGGAAATCCCGCGCGGGCTCGGGCTCGCCCAGCCACGAGAGCCGGCGAATCACGCGCTGTGGTCCGCCCTCCTCGAGCAATGTGCGCAGCCCTTCGCTGGCGCGACCGCCGGCGAGAAGCGTCAGGCAGGCCGGCCCGGTTCCCGCCGTCTCCCAGATCGCGCCGGTATCGAGATTGGACCCCCACGCGCGAGGGCGGCCGGGCTTGCGCCACCACCCTTTATCAAAACGCACGTGCGCCTTCGTCGCCGGACCGGGCATGAGTGCCTGCCACGCACGCCGGAGCGATGCCGGCGCCGCGGGCGAAAACTCCATCGCCCTCGTCACCATCGGTGGCGCTGCGAGGACTGCGTAGTCAGCTCTTACCACGCTGCCCCGCTTGCTGCCATCGGCGACATGCACATGCACCTCACCATGATCCTGATCGATGCGATCGACGCTGGCCTGCAGCGACACCTTCAGCTTCGGCTGCCTTGCCAGCGCCTGGACCAGCCGATCGTTGCCGCCCTTGATTCGTGACACCGACACGTGTCCGGGATCTTGCGGCTGCATCGCTAGTTCCACGGCGACGAGCGCCGACAAGCGATCGGCGTCAGCGAGTAAGAATCCGCGGAGGCCTTGAGCCATCGCCAGCACTTCGCGGGAGGCGCCGCGCGCCTTCAGTAGATCCGCAGTGGAGTGACGCGCAATGGCGGCGGCCACGGTCGAATTCCAGTCGCACTTCGCCGCGCGAAATGCGTCCACTTCCTTCGCCAGGATCTTCTTGAAGTCGCTCCAGACCGGCCTTTGTCCATTGAATAGTTGCACGCGGCCGTTGGCATCGAGTGCGAGACCGAAGCCCTCTTTGAGGACCGGAGTCAGCGTCAGCCGGTATTCGTGGCAGAGCGCGCGAATCGCCGCGTGTTCCCCGTCGATGAATTCGCCGCCCAGTTCGAGCGGCACGGACGAGAATTCTTTGTCGTGAACGGTCCAGACGCGGCCGCCCAACCGGTTGCGCGCTTCAAGGAGATGGACGTCCGCGCCGCGGGCCACGAGGTCGCGCGACGCCACCAATCCGGCGAGCCCGCCACCTACGACGACGACCCGGCGGCCCGTCAGTGTCGGTGTTAACGGCTTGGGCACGACGAATTCAGCAGCCGCCAGGATTCAACATCGACGATCGCCGGCTGGGGGCCAGGATCGCGACTCGCCATGCTGCCAGGCTGGCCGGCCGGCGCAATCCGCACTTTGCCGCCGGCCATGCTGATCCCCGGTTCATTGATGTCCGAGCGTCGCATCAATCCCGTCAGCTCGATCATCGAGCCTTCATGGGTCTTGATCTCGGCGAGGATCTGCTTCGGCCCCTCGAGCCGAAGCTTGCGGCCTTCTTGAATTTCGGTGCCGCGCAGTTCATGTTCAGGGCTTCGTCCGACCTCGAACACGCGGCCGCGCGCGCAACCGGAGATTGACAACCGCGTCGAGTCCTTCGGCACCGTCTTTTCCTGCCCGAAGAGCAGGCTCGACGATACCGTGATCAACGCTGCGAGGCTGACGATGACTCTCATTCCCCAAGCTTACCGCCACACGCGTCAGCGGATCGAGCTTCGGCGGGCGCGGTCCTCGAGGGCGCACGCCCGCCGTCAAAGGCTGATATTCGAGCTCTTCCCCGCTCGCGGCGCTGCGCAGCATCAGGCCGCCACGGCTCATGTCGCCGCGGCCGATGAATGACACTGGATACCGCAGGCGGTCCCCGAGTACCGGCAACAACACATCGACATACTTGCCGCTCGCGACGCTGCCCAGTAACACCACCTGGCTATCGGCATTGAGGCGCCGCGCCAGGACGGTGACGTCCCGCTCGAGCGCGCGCCGGTAGTCCGGATTGTCGAGGCTGACATCGCCGACCGCGAACTCGCGTAACAGCCTGAGATTGAACGGCAGCGACGCCGGCTGCAAGCCGCGCGTCGGCGTGATCACCAATGCTTCGCCAAACCGCTCGGCGTAGCGCAGCTTGCCGCGAAAGTACAAGCCGCTCATGAACGCGAACGCACGCCCCAGCGACATCTGGCCGGAGCGGAATTCGATCGCGGAGATCGCCGGCGACTGGGCGTTCAGCAGAATCGACGCGCGGCGGCCGCCGCAGTAAGCGGGTGAAAGAAGGAAGACCGTGTTCACTGTGACTTCGGCGGTTCACTGGTCGTCGCCGTGAATCGCCGAAATCGATTGTACGTCGCGTCGCCTTCGATCTGCATCTACAACTGCGCAAGGTGGTGGTGTTCCCGCCATCGAGTCGGCGGATTAGAGAGGTCCGGCCAATTCCATCGCGACCTCATCGAGACGGTCGTAACTGAGGCCCGCGCCTTTCTCCATTCCGGTACCGAGCACCATGTCGCGCACCTCTTTCGATGGATAACGCGACGTTGCATTGAGACGCGTCTTGCCGTGTTCTTCGGTCAGCACCGCGGTGACAACCGACACGGCGTCCGGGAACGGCGCGAAGATCTCCGTGAACACGATGCGACCGGGCGGATTGATCTCCCGATACTCGCCATAAAACTCGGCGTCGCCGTTCGGATGGCGATTGACGAAGCGCCACTTACCGCCGACGCGCAGGTCCACTTCGCACACCGGCACTGAATAGCCGTCGCCGAGATTCCCCCACCACCGCTTGATGTGTTCCGGCTTGCTCATTGCCTCGAACACGAGGCGCGGCGGCGCATCGAAGAGCCGTGTGAAGTGGATGTCGAGATCATTCGGTGTCGTGACCTTGAAGGTCTCGCTATTTGCTGCGCGGCTTGCCGCCAGGTTTCTTGCCATTTGTTTTCTCCTGCGCTTTCAGTTCTTGGAGGTAGAGCTCGAGATTGTCGAAGCGTGTTTCCCAGATTTTTCGATAATGCTCGGTCCAGTCGGCCACCACCTTGAGCGGCGCCGCCTCGATCCGGCAGGGCCGCCACTGCGCTTCCCGGCCGCGGGCGATCAGCCCCGCGCGCTCGAGGACGCGAAGATGTTTCGAGACGGCCGGCATGCTCATCTCGAATGGCTCGGCCAGCTCGGTGACCGAGCACTCGCCCGAGGCCAGCCGCGCGAGGATTGCCCGCCGCGTCGGATCGGCGAGGGCCGCAAAAGTGGTGCTGAGTTGATCCGTCATACGTTGTGAACCATCAAGTTAATTAACCTGTAAGTTAAATACAGCAGGTGCCATCACGCTGTCAAGCGGTGGTGTGCTGGGCCGCAACGGTCGGGGAGGCTATGAGAACGACGAGATGGATTTCTCATCGCCAGCATATAGTGGCGCCCATGAATCACAAGTCCATGCTGCAGGTTGTGTTCGCGCTGGCGTTCACCGCTCCCGTACCCGCCTTCGCTCAAGGCGCGGCGCTCGCGCCGGTGGTTGGCATCACGAAGGCCGAGATTGAGACGGTGCTGAAGCATACGGGCCCGGAAGGCGCCGGTACCGATCGACAGATCAAGGTGGCAGATCTCGGTACCTACAAGCTGGGCGTAGGCGTGCTGTATCGCGGACCAACCAAGGCGGGAGCCCCGATCGCCGCGATCAGTCACAGCCAGGTGACCGAAGCGTTCTATATCCTTTCGGGAAGCGGCGTCCTCGTCACCGGCACCGCAGTCGAGAACGATCGCGCCTTTCCGCCGGAAACTGAGTTCGTGAGACTTGCCGTCGGGCCAAGCAGCGGCGGGATCTTCAAAGGCGGCGATCGCCGGCCTGTGGCAGAAGGCGACGTCGTCATCGTACCTGCCGGCATGCCGCACGGCTTCGACGACATCAAGGATCACCTGACGTATCTCAGCATCCGGCCGGATCTCTCCGGCGTATTGCCGGCGAATTACGTGCATCCAGCACTGAGAAAGTAGGGCTAAGCACGTCGCAAGGCGCTCCCTTAAGCTGCAAGGAGAGTGCTGGCATGGTCGATGCTTTCGCAACTGTGGGAGGCATTCGATGTTTCGAGCGCTACTGAGACTGGTACTCGTGGTGGTGATTCTCGCCGCCGTCGCGGCGTTCTTTATGGGCTACAAGCTCGGCGGTGACGGCGTTGACGCTCCAGTGTCAGCGACACAGCCGAGAGTCGATACGGAGAAAGCCCGGCAAGCAGGTGCCGCCATTGGCGAGACGGTTGCGACTGGCGCCGCCCGTGCTGAGCACGCGCTGACCGAAGGCTCGTTGACCGCCAAGATCAAGGCGAAGATGGCGCTCGACGACACTGTCAAAGCGCTCTCGATCGATGTCGACACCAGGGATGGTGTCGTGACGCTGACGGGTTCCGTGCACTCCGTAACTGAACGCACCCGGGCAGTGCAGCTGGCTCGCGAAACAGACGGCGTCACGTCGGTCGTCGATCGGCTGGTTATCCGGTAGGGTTATCGGCCCAGACTTGGCAGCCGCGGGTCGTTCGCGCCGAAATGCCTGACGAGATCGGCGCGCAGGCCCACGGGCACGCCGCCACCCTTGCTCTTGCGCTCGCCTAGCTTCTCGATCAGTTCTGTGTACGTCTCGTCTTCGAGCGAGTAGCCACCTCTCGGCACCGTGTGCCCGAAGTCGAAGTTCGTATTTGGCAGCGCCGGCCGGCCTGCCCTGACTGCTGCGAGAGCTTGCGCGTAGCGCTCTTTCGTTCTCGCGAACGATTCCAAGAAGAGCTTCTCGGCTTCCGGCGTCGGCACTTCGAAGGCCAGCGCCCGGAATGGACCGATCTTCGGAATCAAGTGATACAGCAAGCCGATCACGCGCGCGAAGCCCTTCGGTTTGGCATAGTCCCGGCCAAACTCCCGCTCGTAATCGCGACGTGACAGGTTGAAGACAAATGACGATTCCGTCACACCCGGCACAAGCTTTTCGATGTCCTCACGTTTTTTCTTCCAGGCAACTTTCGTCATCTCTGGAATGGTTTTGCCGACAGCGTATCGGAAGGATCCGACCGCGAGACTGCGATCCATGAACTGATCGCCCATTTCGAGCCCATAGGTCTCGACAAATGTGCGCTCGAGCAGCGGCTCGGCAACCTTGAAGCCGATGAAGCGATGGAACGCCTGCGGCGCGTACACACCGGACGCGACTTGCACCACATCGAAGGAAAACTCGACCAGGATGTGCTGCTTGGGCGCTTCGTCGTAGGGCACGGGATCGCCGAATTTGGCTCGCACCTTTGGATACATCATCGGCACGACATGGTTGGTTGCGATCGGATGACCGGTGTTGTCGGACGTGTAATGGCCGAGCGCGCCGAGCGCGAACGCATACTCATTCACGTCGGCCGAATTGTTGATCAGCGATTCGACGAACTCGCCCGAGCGCACGTAATGCAGCAGGTTGCTGAAGAACTTGCTGCCGAACGGATAGTAGCCGAGATCGTGAATGACGCAACCGCCATAGGCGTAGGCGCGCGCATCATCGAGTGCCGATACGCTGGTTTGGGGGAAGCGCGCCAGGAGCAGCGGCGTGATCGAGCTGTCCCACGCCGCGTCGATCGTGGCCTCATGTGTCAGCACCGAATAGGCGCCTGCCCGCGACCCCAGCATCAGCGTCGCGAGCAAGATGGCCCACACGATTCGCAATCGCCGTCGTGGCGTGCTCAGGGCTGACGCGACCACGTGCCGCATTCCGCATTGCCGCTGAACCCGGCATCGGTGCTGGCGATCGTCACGAGCTGTGCGCCCGGGCCGCTGACGAAGGCGCTGGCCACGATCGCATCGATGGCGCCGGTGAAGCTGCTGACGCGCTGCCAGTAGCAGCCGGACGTGCTGTTGTCAGCGCGGTAGGTGCCAGGAGTGATCTGCGCGCCCACAATCCACATACCCGGCGGGATGCTGGTCAACAGGCCCCGTCGCGGTGTCGTAAACCACGTCGCGCAATTCGCATCGGTCGAGAAGCCGGCATCGGTCGGCAGCACGTCGACGATCCATTGACCCGCATCGAAGTTGACGATGTTGTCGCTGATCACGTCGGCCGACGTGCCCCCGAAGCCGCGCAGCCGCTGGAAGTGACAGCCGTTCGGCGGATCGTTGTAATAACGGCCGGCAGGCATCTCAGAGTTCACGCGGTACTGACCCGGCCCGAAACTGGTCCGCATCGATAGCGGATCCATCCGGAAGTCGAGTGTGGTGTGGCCGCTGATGCCAACCGGCAGTGCCACATCGCGATACCCCGCCAGCGTGGCAGACACGGTGTAGCCCCCGTTGACGACGTTCTGAATTTGATAACGGCCATCGGCACCGGTCGTAGCCGTCTTGCCTTGATTGGCGCCGTCAATGATCGTGACTCGGACACCAGCGAGCACCGTGCTGGTGGTCGGCGGAGTTTCCGTGACGATACCCGATAGCGTAAACGAGGCGACCGACACGCCTGTGCCGGACACCAAGATCGTGTTGCTGCCGTTGGTTTGATTGCCAACCACCGTGATCGAGCCGTTATATGCCTGCGCCGCCGTTGGCGCGAACGTCACGGTGACGTTCTGCGAGTTCCCGGCGGCGATCGTACCGGCCGCGAAAGTACCGGTGTACCCCGCGGGATAGCTCACGCTAGTTACGATGAGCGCGGCTTGACCGGTGTTCGTAATCGTCAAGGTTGAGGTCGCGGTCTCACCGACAGTCACGCTGCCGAATGCGAGGTTGCCCGTCAGCGACACCGTTGAAACCGGCGTGGGCGTCGTCGGGCTCTTGTCGTCTCCGCACGCTGCATTGATCACCAGCGCGGCCATGCCAAGGAACAGTTGGATCGATCGCATGGTGGCTACGGTGCAAGCGGAATACCATGCGGCCTGTTCACACAAAACGCGCAGAAATCGCTCGAACCAGTCGAACTACTGATAAGCTTCGGGGCCTTTGGAGGGAATGATGCGAGCACATTTGGGCTACTTCTTTACCGCGTTATTGATCGTCGCAGGTTTCACCTTCACCGTTGATGCGCAGGCGCCGGCCCCTCAAGCCGCCCCACCGGCGACCGCCAACACCAATATCGTTGTTGATAATCCCACCTACGTGACGATTCCGCTTGAACTCGAAGTGGCGCGGCCCGCGGGAGAGGTGTGGAAGCGCGTCGGGAAGTATTGCGATATCGCGGAATGGCTGCAGATTCCCGCCGGCTGCAAGATCCTGTCTGGCACCGATGGCGAAGTCGGCTCGGTGCGATCGGTCGCCAACGAAGTACTCGTCGGCAAGACCGAGTTCTCCTATACCTACACGCAGACCGTGCGCGCGGGTCGCCCGTACAACCTTTACCACGGCACGCTCGAGGTCCGGCCGCTCACCGACAAGACGTCGAAGATTTACTACACCTTGATGTACGACAACTCGATGATGGCGGATGATGCGGCGCGAGAGAAAGACAAGGCGTCGCGCACCGCCACCTTCATGCGCGCGGTGCAGAACATGAAGACGCTCGCCGAGGGTGGCAAGCTGACGCCGCGTTAGCGGGGCTTGCCTTCGGTGGCACGATAGCCACGCATCATGTTGGTCAGCGAGTAGTTGCCCTCGTGACACGCATACTCGTAGATGCGTTCGTTTGAGCGCGCCATGGTCAGTTCGCCTTTCCATGGACGCGTAAAGGCAGTGGGGTTGTCGATCTCGAACTGGTAGAGCAACGTCTCGGGGTCCAGTAGACGAAAACGTTCGATCAAATGGAGATTGCGATCCCACCCAAAATTGCCGCCCGCATCACCATAGAGCCCGCCGGCGTCGTTGAAGTTGGTCGTATCGACGACCAGGGTGTTGCCTTCCCATCGGCCGACGGAATCACCCAGCCACGATCGCAGCTCCTTCGGGGCGTGCGGCCGACCATCCATGCGAATGATCCTGGCGTCGTGAATCATCTCCGCATACACGAGCACCGCGCCGTCGGTCTGAACGATTTGATAATTGCTGTTGTAGGAGTACGGCAGCATCGGCGGGCCTGCTGTGAGGAACGCGAGGCATTGATCCTGTAGCCCCAGGTCTTCAGGGTTTTCGACCTTGCGCATGCGTTCCAGCTTCTGGCGCCTGAACGCTTCAGCGGCCGGTGTCAGCGGAGGGATGCGGCCGTCGGGCGGGTCCGTAATAATCGAGGTGCGGAGCGTCTTCACGACACTCGTGCCGAATTCCCGATAGAACGCGTTGTAGGTGCCGGTCCCACGGCTTCTCGCCGCTGCTTCGGGAGTGGGTTCGGCGTTGCGCTCCACGAAGTCGCGTTCCCATGCCGCGGCTTCAGCGGGCGTGAAGAATGGTTTGTCCTTTAGATTTGCCGGCCGTTCGAGTGGCGTCGCGGTTGCTGAGTTCCACACACCGTCGAAGGTTGGATGCTGATTACGAGCGCCCTGCCCTGCCAGGACAACCGGAATGGCTGCCAGGAACACAATTAGACGAAGCAGGAATTCTCTCCCGGTGCGCACGCCGACAGTCTAGCGCGAGAACCAGCCTTCCGCGGTGCGATGGAATTGTCGATTCGACTTGAGCTCGAAAGACGACGCACCCTCATCCAAGGCGTATCGATCGACGTCGATCTGCTCGCCGCCGAGCCGCAGCACGTTGAGTGAATTTGCCTCGCCCCGTTGCCTCGTCGATAGCGTGCCGGCCTGCACGACAATCGCGGAATGCCCTGCAATCTGGTAGCGCGCGGCCGTGTGCCCAACATGACTGACGTGAAGATGCCCGGCCAGGAAGACGTCCACGCCGGCATCAGCCAGTCGTCGCATCGCCATGTCGGACCGGCCAACGAGATGCTCGTTTCCGTGGGTGTCAGGAAGATCGAACGGGTGATGCGTCACCACGATCTTGATCGCGTCCCCGGGTGCGGCTGCGAGCCGCGCCGCCGCTCTCGACACCTGCGTTTCGTTCAGCCGACCGCCGCCATGAAATGGAAAGTTGCGGGCGCTGTTCAGCCCGATGGCGACAAAACCGTCGCCTGTAAATGCCGGTTCGAGATCGGCCTGAATATGCCGTCGATAACCGCCAAACGGATCAAAAAAACGAGCGGCAAGATTGAAGAGCGGCACGTCGTGATTGCCCGGCACGACGAGCAAGGGCCGCGGCAATCGATCGATGAAGCGGCGCGCTTGCCGGAACTGGCCGCGGCGGGCCCGCTGCGTCAAGTCACCTGACAGCGCCACGAGATCAAGCGACACCGACATCAGCATCTCGATCAGCGCGTCAAGGACCCGCGGCTCGACACGGCCGAAATGAATGTCCGACAGGTGCGCGATCGTCGGCATGAGATCAGCCTTGTGGCACGACGACGCGCAAGGCGCCTGGACAGGCTCGATATTCGAGTGGCAAATCCATCATGACGACCTCCCCATCGATTGCCACCCGCAGCCGACGCATCCTCTGGCTACGAATACTCAATTCGGCGGCGGGAACAATCTCGAAGGCGCCCGATCGTCCGGCGCGTCCGACAAGCGCCTTGCCGACCAGTGCCGGCAGATCCCTGGTTCGCGTCCGCGGCGTCAGATACGCAAACAGCTTTCCCTGGTCGAGGGTCGTCCGGCCGCCAACGCGCAGTCCGTCGATGGCGTATTCGTTGTTGCCCACAAACAGGAACGGCGTGCGCCGCGTGCTGGTGTGTCCATCGGCATCGAGATCCACGGTCATACCGGGATAATTTCTGATGAAGAGCCAGGTCGCGATGGCCATCGCCGTCCATTTGCGGTGGCCGCGCTCGCGCAGCTCTTCGCGGGTCTCGACGATGCCGGGATAGAGGCCAATCGACGAATTGTTGATGAACACGCGATCGTTCACCCGTCCGACGTCGACCCGCCCGATGTATCCGCCCGCGATCACATTGACAGCAGAACGAAGATCGAGCGGGATGTGCAGGTCTTTCGCAAAGTGATTTCGGCTGCCCAGCGGTAGCACGCCGAGCGCGGCGGGCGACTCCAAAATGCCGGCGGCCACGCTGCTGATCGTGCCATCGCCGCCGGCCGCCACCACAATCTGCGCCCGGTTCGACGCATCACTGGCCGCCGCCGTGGTGTCACTTCCGGCCGGCAAAGTGATGATGTCGGCGTCACACCCTGCACGCTCGAACATTCCTTCTAAATCGTCGGCGATCTTAGGTTTGGCTTTGGCGGTGCCGGCGCTGGCGTTGAGGATCACTGCTATCGACGGCCGAGAGGGCATTGCCCTTTGGCATTGCATTCATCGCGCCGCGGAAGTTGAGAGCCGATCGCACGTGAATAGGCATTGAAAGCGATAGATGAGCTATCCGATTCCCTAGTCATCGGTAGTTCAACCACTGCGTAATCCGCGCGCACGGGTGAAATCAGCCAAGGCGGAGCTTGGCGGGGTTCGTGCATAGCAGCAGACAGGAGTACACGATGAACCTGATTTTGTTGCTGATTGTTCTGTTGTTCTTGCTTGGCGGTGGCGGCTACTACGCAGGCGGACCGTTGATAGGCGGCGGGTTGGGCGGCCTGATCCTGATCATCCTCGTCGTGCTGCTTTTGACCGGCAAGCGAATTTAACAGCTCACTTCTTCATCAGGAACGCCTGCGCGTGCTGTACTTCCGGGCGCGCGCTGTCCGCGTGCGCCGCGAGTTCGACCACACGACGGTAATATGCCGCCGCGTTGGTGACGTCGCCGGCGTCTTCGGCCGCGCGTGCCGCGCCATACAGGCCACGGAAGCGATTCGGGTACTGCTTCAACGCCGCCAGATACTCGGCGTACGCCTCCGTGGGTCGCTTCGCTTGCAGCAGCAGATCGCCCAGCAGTTCGCGAAGCGGATACAGACGGTTCTCCATGGCCACGTGCTTGATACTTGCCTCTTCGCTGTCCGCTGCCTTGCGTGCCTGGGCGATCGCCGGTTCGATCGCTCCGCCGGCAGCGGTCACCCACGCCGAGACGGCAAGGATCTGCTCACTGGTGCGGTCGGCCCAATACGCGTCACCTGATTTTTCGAGCGCCGCGCGCAACCGCTGCATCGCGTCTATCTCCCGCGTCGCGCCTTCGCGATTGCCCAATCGCGCCATCCCGAGCCCGCGCGTGAAATGCGCAAGCGAATCGGCCATCGGATGTTCGGTTGGCGTGATCGGTAACGCCGCAGCCGCAGCCCAGTCCGCGCGCTCGAGAACGTATCGCGCCGGCATCGCCACCTTCGCCGTGTAGTTCGCCATGGTTGGCGGTCGATCACCGCGTTCGGGTGTGGCCAGCGCCTTCTCGATCATCTTCGCGGCTTCCCGGTCTTGCGCCAGTTGCAGATGCGCATAAACCGTGAAGTCTGCCGCGTGGTAATAATCCGGCTGAATCTCGAGCGCCGACATGTTCGACGTGATGGAGTCCTGCCACAGCCCGACCATCGAGTAGATATGCGCCGGCATGTGCCGGGCGTGGGGAACCGCGGGGGCGATCGCCGCATAGCGTCGCGCCGCGGGAATCCCCTGTTCGGCGACCGGCGCAAAATCGTAGCCGTGAATCAGGTAATGCGTGATGCCGGGGTGCTGCGGATTGGTTGCGTACAGCTTTTCCAGCATCGCGACGGATCGATTCTGATTCGCGTAGGTCATGTCGCTCTTCGCCGCCGACGCCTGGAGCGTCAACGCGTAATAGACCTGCGCTTCGAAGTCCTGGGGAAAGCGTTCTGTCAGCTGCCGCATCGCCTCGTTGTAGGCAACCAGTCGCTGTTCGACCGGCACCGTGTCGTAATTCTTGAAGTAGGCGCGAATCGCGTCGATCCACATGCGCTCACGCTCGGTCTTGACCTCAACGCCGCGGGCCTTCTCCAGCTGTTCCCATGCGGCCTTCGCGGCCGTTGCCGAGGGCGGGGACGATAGCGTGTTCCCGAGGAGATCGAGGGCGATGCCCCAGTACGCCATCGCGCAACCGGGATCCTTCTCGAGCACACCTCGAAACGTCTGGCCGGCGTAGTTGAACCAGTACGAGTGGAGCATCGCCACGCCCTTCTCAAACTCGTTCTGGACGCTGGGCTGGCATGAGGTCGGGAACGACACCGTGCCCAAATCGTGCTGATGGTCCTGGGCGATGGCAGGCTGGGAAACGGCGAAGACGGCAAGGAGGACTGCAGCGAGGGGGCAACATCGACAGCGCATGACGCGCAGAATCCCTGCATTAGCGGCCGGTGTCAACCACGGATCGGCTACCTCGACCGTGCCCCCTATTCCCGGGCGCCGGGGTGGCCGATACCACTTTACGCATGGCTAATCCCCCCCTCAGGATTGTCGTGTTCCAGGAGACGACAAAGGCGTGGACCGCCCGTTCACTGGAACATGATTTGGCTGCCGCCGGAAGAACCGCGGAGGCCGCGATTGACGCCCTCGTGCGGATCGCATCCGCGCACATTGACTACGACCTTCGACACGGCCACGCCCCACTCTCGGCATTTGGCGCCGCACCTCGCGCGTATTGGAACGCGTTTGCCGGCGCAGCCACCAAGGCCCGGCCGATTGAAGTGACGCGCGCCGGATCGGCCGCTCCACTATCGTGTTTGGTCAGTATGACGGCGGTGAATCCGGCCCTGAGACCGATCGCGACGCCGCTGATCGCCTAGACGTCAGTAGACGCGGTTGTGACCGCGACCGCGCGCTATCGCCACCTTCTGGCGGGCGCGATCAACGACATCCCCGAACCGTTCGTCGCCGGTGAGTTCGGCAACTCCGCCCGAAATCGCCATGCGATGTCGCGCTCCGGCGTGCAGCGCCGCGCGCACGCGCTCGGCGACAGTCCGTGCCTGGGAGTCGGCCAGGCCCGGCAACACCACCAGCAACTCGGTTCCACTCCATCGAATCGGGAGATCGGATTGCCGGATTGCGCGCAGCAGCGTCTCGGTCACCGTTGAAATCGTCGTGTCGTCCGCCATCGTGTCCTTCTGCTCCAATTGCGAACAGTCAAACAGCACCACGCTCAACTGATAGCCTTCCCGCCGCGCCCGTGCCATCTCGCGCGCCACCGCAAACTCTCCTCCGCTCCGTTCGAGTAACGACGGCGGCCAGTCAACCGCTGCCGGCTGCAGGTTCGCGTCTGTCGCGAGTCTTGCGACCTCTCGATCGCGATCGCTGACGCGATCCCTGAATGAAATCGCCATTCCCGGTAACACAACGCGTGCCCCGCTGACGTTGACGTGGGCGAGCATCCGCAACTGCGTGACGACGTTGTCGTCAATCTGCAGCGGCTTGATGTCGAAGACGCAAATCGCACCCAACAACTCGCCGTGCGCGACGATCGGAACCCCGGCCAGGCCACGCACCGCATCCGGACCATCGGCAGTCGCGGCGGCGTCCGCATCGGCGGCTCGCAAATCGCGCGATACGACGACCTCGCCTGTCTGCGTGATCCGTTCGAAAGCCTTCGGAAGGTGATGCGGCGAATGCGGCATCAGATCGTCGGAAATCCAGGCGAAGGTCGCGCGGTACCGCGTCTCGCCTGGGGCTTTCATATAGACCGCCACGCCAGGCGTCCCGCACAGTTGCCTCGCCCGATTCGAAAGATCGGTCATCTGCTGGCGCAGGTCGTCCGCTTCGATGGCTGATCCAGCCGGCTCGCCGGCACGCGGTTCGCTTTGCGGCGAGAGCGCATTCGCGATCGCGGCTCGCATCGTTGCCTGCGGGGCCGAATCACTGATCACATGCACGTCGAGCCCGTTGAGCCGCGCGGCCGCATATTCGCGCATCTCTCGAGATGCGGCCCACGCGATGATCCGGGGCTGACGGCCATCGTCGCGGCGCACAGCATCGATGACAGCGAAGCCGCTCTTGGCGGCGAGGGCCAGGTCGACGATCAACAAGACCGGGGGGCCAAAGCGTTCAACTACGCGCACGGCCTGCTCACCATCACGCGCGATCAACATGCCGAGTTGGACGCCCGATCCAGCCTCGACGCAGAATGCCGCGCGCTCCTGGTCCGCATCGGCCACGAGCACGTACGGCAAATCAACCAACGGAGCCTCGTCTTCGACCGGCGGCTCTTCGATGTCCGGCGCGGCCACGACGATGGGCCGCGGCGATCGTTCGACAGGCTGGTGGACGTGTCGAGGCTCCATCACCTCGCGCAACGCCGCCGGCGGCGGCGGCTCTTCGCCGCGAACCAGGTTCTTACCCTCGGATTTCGCCTGATACATGCTGCGATCGGCGCGCAAAATCAGATCGGCGGCTGAATCACCCGGCGAGATCAACGCCACGCCGATGCTCATCGTCAGTGGCGGCTGGGTGTCGCCTTCGAGCGCGCGATGCTCCGCCAAGCGTCGGCGGATGCGCTCGGCGCACGCCATTGCACTCGCCCGGCCGCTATTCGGCATGACGATCGCGAATTCATCGCCGCCGTAGCGCGCGCACACATCGAAGACGCGGACGGCGGAGCGAATTACGCTGCCGACGGTCTGCAGTACCGCGTCGCCAACCTGGTGCCCCCACTTGTCGTTGATGGTCTTGAAATTGTCGATGTCGGCGATCAGCAGCGCGAGCGTTCCGTTTTCGCGCTTGGCGCGTTCAACCTCCTGGTGGAGGCGGCTGTCCAGGTACGGACGATTGAGTAAACCCGTGAGCGAATCGATCGTCGCCGCGTAGGCCAAGCGGGTATGTTCCGTCGCCGTGCGCGCCGCGGCGAGCGCGATGCCGGCCCACACGCCAATCGAACGCAACGCGACCGTATCCTGGCGGCCAAATGGAGAACCGTCGCGCTTGTCGGTCACGGTCAAGACGCCGATCGTTTCCGAACCGGCGATAACCGGCACGGCGGCGAATGCGAACGTGCGATATTTGTCGACGGCCGCACGCGTCGTGCCGGAAAGCAGTCGAACGTCCGAGACGAACAACGGCCGCTTCGTCGCATACACGTGACCGATCACCCAATCGCCTGGTTTGATACGAACTTCCTCCATCGAGGTGAGCGCGTATCCGTGCGTCGCGGTCAGGACCAGGCACGCGTCAGCGGGGCGATAGAGCGACAGCGATACGCGTTCGGCATCCAGCAATTGCGCCACGTGGGCGACGACGCGCCTCGCCACTTCATTAACATCGCCGGCGCGGCTGAGACGCCGCGACAGGGCGTAGCTCCGGACCAACCGGCGTTCCGCCCGCTTGGTGACAACGCGGCTGCGGACAGCGTCGAGCGCATAGGTCAGCGCCAACGACCACATTTCGAGCCTCTCGATCGAGCCGATCCAGTCGCCATCGAGCATCAACGCCAGATCGCGATCAGTGCCGTTCGACAGCGAAATTGCGGTGGCCTGAGTGCCGTCGGCCCCGGCAACGGATACGACTCGATGCCCCGGACAGAACGCGATCTCGTATGCGGTCGACCGCCACGCGCGATGCACATCTCCGATTCCGACGATCGGCGTCCAGGTGCCGTTCCGCCGCGCCACGATCAGGGCGCGCGTCCCGACAGTGCGAAGGAGGTCGTTGACGATGGATTCGAGTGCCTGCCGGAGATCGGCAGATCGGCCAACCGCTTCAGTGATGCTGGCGGCAACTAACGGAGACAGCTGGGGGTCTAACATCGGGGGAGATGTGACCGATATCATGCCTCATTGCATGAGCTTTCACTAGCGTTCGGACAGTATTTCCGCACGATTCGCACGAAATCGTGGACCCGCTCCACGAGGAGCGAGCCCACTTGCGCACAGTTTTGTGATCGTTCAGCTCACGGACACGCAGGCGCCAGTGCGTGCGCACCAACGGTGAAGGTGCAGCCGAAATTCGCATTAGCAACGACAGACGGGGTGAGGATGTCGTCGCCGGCCGGCTTGACGCCGGTTTCCACCCAGCCAACCAAATCCGCGAAACCGCGCTCCATTTCCGCGGTGTTGAAGCCGCAGTGGTTGACGTCCCTGATGGCGCGCGTGACGAGCAGGCCGCCCACACCGTTCGCGGACGCACGACGAGCATAAATCTGCTCCATCGAGAACGGCACAAACAGATCGCCCAAGGTGTGCATCGACAAGACAGGCATCGTGAAGCTGCCGGAGATCCGGGGTACACCGGCGAGGCCTTGCTTGTGCCTGGCCTGCGGATCGAGATCGAGGCGGCGAATGCCGGCGTTCAAGGCCACCTCCTGCGGCGAGAGCAACGGATTCGAATCAATTTGATAGACGCGATCGATATTCGTCCGGGTCCCTTCCTGGGAGCCGACCCCCTGTGCGAACAGGAAATTGCCGCCGGTGGCTGAGAACGCGAACGACTGCTCGAACATCGGCCGATCGCCACCGCTCAGGTTTTCGACCACGCTGGCATAGGTCTGGCCGAGAGTGGTCAGCGCCGTCGGGAATGGCGAACCGAACAGCGTTCGTAACTGCGGCACGGTGGTAGTGGCGTAGTCGGCGGGAAATGGGAACGGCACGTCGATGCCGGCCAGTTCCTGAGCCACCAGGTGGTTCTCGACGAAGTAATCAAACAATGAGTTGTCGCCCATGACGCCGCACATCGGCATCGCGCCGTCGTAGGCGTTTGGATACTGCTCGATGGCGACGCCGGTGATATGCCCTCCCATCGACGTGCCCGTGAAGTAGGTGCGGCTGGGATTGGCGACGAGCCCATTGAAGCGCGAGCCGAGGTCATGCATGTCCTTGACCCCCTGAGTCACGTCGTAGCCGTTGGTCGCATAGCTCGACGCCGCCCAGGCGAAACCATGTTCGACGAGATAACGGCGAAACGGCGGATTACTCACGGTCAGCTCCAGGCCGCCGCCGCGAAAGCCATGCGCATAGAGGACGAGCTCACCGTTCCAGTTCGCAGGCACTTCGATCCGATACCCGGCGCCTCCCTGCACTCCCCAGAGCCGAGTCGTCGTCGTACCGGCCAGCGCGTCGAACGGCAGCTTCGTTTGATCGACAAAGTATTGCGGCGGTTGATCGGCCCTCACCGTCGGCGCGCCGGAAATCAGAAGCAAGAAGAGGACGGCCGTGAAGCCCATCCCCATTGGTGTCAGGACACTGATGGCTGTCGCCATGAACCCGCGCTTCGGCATGTTTTCCTCGCTCTCGGGGGGCGCGGCATGGTGGAACGCCGTTCGCGCGAAGTCAATTCAAGAACGGCCGGCTGACACGAATGTCGTGCAAGCTCAGGCTTGCTGGTCGGATGAGATAAACGAGTCAGACTGGGCCGTTTGCCGTAGAATTCACGCGAGCGCCGCCCCCAACCAGCGGACTCATCAGAAGGAGTCGGCATGGACATCGATAAGCGACGGATCGGCGACGTCACCATCCTCGATCTGCAAGGCAAGCTCACCCTGGAGAACGGCGCGGAGCTCCTTCGCGACACGATCACCAGCGTGGTATTCCAGGGCGAGCGGAAAATTCTCCTCAATCTCGCCGGCGTACCCTACATGGACAGTGCCGGCCTCGGCGAGTTGGTGCGATGCTCGTGGGTCGTCACCAAGGGATCTGGTGCGGTGAGGCTCGTAAACCTGACGAAAAAAATTACGGATCTCCTCGCCATCACCAAGCTGACCAACGTGTTCGATACGTATGATTCCGAAGCCGAGGCGCTCACCAGCTTCCCGGATCCGCCTGCAGCGCCGCGGTGATCACACCATCTTCGTTTTGGGAGTGACGACGCGTTTAGCGACGTCCTGCACTTTTTGCGGCTTCAAGGCCTTGGTTTCTTCGGCGCTGGCTGATTCCAAATGCTCGTCGGCGATGGACGCCTTCAGCTTCTTCAAGCCGCCGGCACTGAAGTCGACCTGCACGTACTCCTCGGTGCGCAACAACACGCGACCGGCGCCCCATTCCGGGCGAAGCTTGTGACGAACAACGGTGTTTTCTTTAAATGGCACGGTGACGTTGGTAGCGTGACTCGCAACCAACATTATAGACAGCTTTGGATCGCTCGTTTGTCGTCCGCGAGCGCCGTCAAGCCGACTTGCGGACTAACAATTCCTCAGGCCACTGAAACGGGGTCGCTCCCGATTCGGGCGGCGTCGATGTCTCCGAAAGTTCCACCGGCGTCGTCCGGCCCTGCCTGAGACCTAAGGGCTGATTAGTAGCGATGAGTTGTTCGGCGGCCTGTGCCGACACAGGTCGTGAGTAAAAATATCCCTGCGCGTGCGTGCAACCCAGTCGCTCGAGCTCGAGGCCCTGCTCTTCATGCTCGATGCCTTCCGCCACCACGCCAGTCTGAAGCGTGCGCGCCAGCGCGAGGATGCTCTCCACGATCGCCGGACGGTCCGGCAGCAGCAGGTTGTTCACGAACGACCGGTCGATCTTGAGAGCGTCGACGGGTAGCTTGGACAAGTGACTCAGCGACGAGTAGCCACATCCGAAATCGTCGAGATAGATTCTCGCGCCGAACGCGCGTAACTCGCGCAGCAGTTTCGCCGCCTCGTTGGGGCTGTCCATCAAGGCGGTTTCCGTGATCTCGAGACGGAGGTCGCCAGGCGTCAAGCCGGCGGCACCAACCGCTTGCTCCACCACCCTGAGGAAATTCTCGTGCTTGAGCTGACGGCTCGAGACGTTGACGGTGATGTAATCGAGGCCGGCGGACGGATACCGGCGCTTCCAATCGGCGAACGTCGCGCACGCCTGCTGCAGCGTCCACGTCCCGAGCTGATCGATGAGCCCGAGCTCCTCGGCCAGCGGGATGAACGTGGACGGCGGCACCGGCTTCCCGTCGCGCGTCCACCGGGCGAGCGATTCGAATCCGACACACATGCCGGTCTCGAGCAGGACGATGGGCTGATAGTGCACTTCGAAGTCGTTGGTGTTGATGGCGTGGCGCAAGTCGTTTTCGAGTCCGACCCTGTCGAGTTCACGCGCGTGCATCGCGGCGTCGAACATTTCGTGCCGCGCCTTGCCGCCGGATTTCGCCTGATACATCGCCGTGTCGGCATCGCGCATGATCTCTTCGGCGTTGGCGTACTGGGCCTGGCCGCAGGCGATGCCAATGCTGGCCGAAGTGAACACTTCGCGTCCGCCGATCGAGAATGGCGCCGCGAGCGCCTCTTGAATGCGGAAGGCAATTGCATTCGCCTGATTGGCGTTGCCGATTTCGTTCAGCAGAATCGCGAACTCATCTCCGCCCAGCCTGGCCAGCGCGTCGCCACTGCGCAGGCACGACTCGAGGCGACGTGACACTGCCGTCAGCAACTCATCACCCACCATGTGACCAAGACTGTCGTTGACGACCTTGAAGCGGTCGAGGTCAAGATACAGGACCGCGAATGCACTTAGGCGCCGCTGCTCTTTCAGTTCATCGAGGCGGCGTCCAAGCGCTTCACCAAAGACAGCGCGGTTACCCAACCCCGTCAACGCGTCGAGGGATCCGGCGCTTTGCAGACGTCCTGCCGCCACCGTCCGATCGGTGGCATCGGTCAATGAGCCCGCGATGCGCACGGCACGTCCGGCGATGCGGACCGCGGCACCACGACACAAAAACCGACGGTAACTGCCGTCCTCATGGCGGATTCGGTGGGAAAACTGAAAATGATTCTTCGTGCCCGACATATGAGAGTCGAGAACGGTCTTGAGCTCAGCAAGGTCGTCGGCGTGAACACGATCGAACCACTCCGACACTGGACCAACGCCTGCTGCGGGCGCCATGCCGAGCATCGTCCGCCATCGCCGCGATGCGTGGAACTCCTCGGTTCGCAGATCCCATTCCCATAGACCGTCGATCGCGCCTTCGGCGGCCAGTTCAAAGCGCTCTTCACTTCGTCTGAGGGCATGTTCAACGCGAGTTATTGCCGTGACGTCATCCCAGAGGAGTGTCACGCCATCAAACACCGGAACCACGTTGACATGCAGCATTCGCCCGCCAATCGCGGCCGGCAACACGAATGTCCGCGCTGCGCCACCGGCCAGCGCATCGGTGATCAGACGCGGCAGTGCGGTCTTCGCCAACACCGGCAGCGCCGTAAACATCGACTGCCCCACCACGCGGTCACGCGCACACTCGAGAAGGTGCTCGAGCGCCTCGTTCCAGAAGGTGACGATGCCATTGGTATCGATGACCGCCATGCCCTGGGCCAGGCATTCGACGACTTCGCGGCGCCGATAGTCTTCGTCGAGCCTCTTCGTATAAGCCGCGTAAGCAGCGTAGGCGAAATAGAGCGGCAGCGCGGCCGCTGGCATAAACTGCCACGCTCCTTGAGCGAGCACCGCGGCCAATCCGACGGCGATTCCGGCACCGATGATGTAGTTGGGACCGCCGCGCAGAATGCTCGCCGGCCAGGATCGATCGATGGGCTGTCGATCGATGAGCGGCAGAATCACTTCTGCCGCCGCGCACTTCACGATGCAGTACGACATCACGGCAAGTGCGATTGGCGCCGCTTGACCGGGCCAGACGGAAGTCGCGGATGTGCCGCTCGAAACTACATATGCGAGCCCAGCAACCTGGGCCGCCGCAACAACAGTGACAAGGTTCGACGCGGCGCGACGGAAGCGATGCGGGTGCTGTGTGTCGGTGAGTCCCTGCATCACCGCTCCAGCGATGGCGACGAGCGATGCCGCGTGCGGACCGAGAAGGAGGAGCGCCGTGAAATCGACAACGAAGGAGGGCGGCATCACCGCCCAGTCCTTCGCGCTGACCCGTTGCATCGCCAGCGCCGACGTCAGCATTGCGGCGAGGATCAGACCGCAGAATTCGAGTGTTCGCTCAGGCCGCGGCCATCCCGCCAGGCCAAGAAACGCTCCTGCGGCAAGCGCGATCAGCGCAAACGCCACGACGTCGTAACGGCGTGCAATAGGGGGCATTTTTGATGAGTCGCTGCCGGGTTCACGGCGTGCGACGCTCCGCGGAGATAGCAAGGTCGCGGCCAAAACCGGCATCCGATGCCTGCGTGTCGTTAACGACTCAGCGACGCCGGCATCAAGCAGTCGACGAATGAGCAAATCCGGCGCAGAAGACAAACAACGACAATCGCGGCGGCCCGCCATGCGGTTGCACGGTTCTCGAATGTGGACGCACGGAACTGCGTTTTCCCGAGACCCGGCGCGGACTTCTGCGCGCAGTTTGGTAACAAGGCTAACGATTTTGGTCGAACCAGGAGCCTGAGCCATTAGCGAACTATCGGGTGCCGGACCAATGCGCACCCAACGCCTGACGCTGAATCAATGGACAGCAACCGCAACCGAGGCGTCAGGCGTCGCAGACCGGGTCCGAAGAGGTTCGCGCTTCAAGAACAAGTGCGGCACAATCGCCACCACCATCAGCGCGGCCCCATAGAAGAACACTTGCTGCAGGCCGTGTAGCAATGCCGCCTTCACACTCAACACGAGCGGCTGCACCATCGCCAGCCCGCCCGGGGTCTTGGCAAAAATCGCCGCGAGTTGGGGCCGAGATTGTGCCAACAGGATCGGGTTCATCAGGTACGGCATCGCCTCTGCGGGCAAGCCGGCCGGCGCCACGCGCAGAAATTGCTCGTGGTACCGCGTCAGCATCACCGTTCCAAATGCCGCCACACCCACCGTGCTGCCGATCGATCGAAAGAAGATCGTCGATGAGGTCGCGGTGCCCATGCGCTCGCGCGGCGCCACATTCTGCACGGCGATCGTGTAGACCGGCTGCAATAATCCCATGCCCAATCCAGCCACCACCATGGCCCACACCACGTAACCGTGCGTCGTCTCGCCGGTCATCCGCGCAAACAGCACCATGCCGGCGGCCAGGAAGATCGAGCCAATGATGCCGAGCATCTTGTATTCGCCGGTGCGCGACACGGTTTGCCCGCCGATGATCGCACCGACGACTGCGCCCATCAGGAGTGGCGTCAGCAAGTTCCCCGATTGCGTCGCTGAGGTTCCTAGTACACCTTGCATGAACAGCGGCAGATAGATCACCGCGCCAAACATCCCGGCGCCGAGCATGAACGAACAGAGCGAGCACGTCGCGATGATCGAATTGCGAAACAGCGACAACGGGATGATGGGCTCGGTGGCGCGAGCCTCGTTCGCGATGAAGACCGCGAGCATGACCGCGGCCAACACGAGCAGCGGCCATACGCGCAATGATGGCCAGCCGTACTGCGGCACCCAGGTCAGGGCCAGCAGCAGCGGCACGACGGTCGCGATGAGTGTCGCGAAGCCGGTCCAGTCGATCTGCTTGTCCGAAGGCCGCGGCTTCATGTTCGGAAACTCGAAGTGCAACGCCGCCACGGCAATGGCGCCCACCGGAAGATTGACATAGAAGCAGGCTCGCCACGACCAATGATCGGTCAGCCACCCGCCAAGCGTGGGTCCGAAGATCGACGCCAGGCCGAAGACCGCCGCGAACAATCCCTGATATTTGCCGCGCTCCTGCGGCGAAAAAATATCGCCGACGATGGTGAAGAGCACGCCGGTGATGATGCCGGCGCCGATGCCTTGAAGCCCGCGAAAGACGATCAGCTGCCCCATTCCATCGAACGGCAGGAACGGGAGGTTGCCGGCGGCGCCGCACAACGCCGACGCGAGCACGAACAGGATCACCCCGCTCATGAAGAACGGCTTGCGGCCGAATCGATCCGACAGGCTCGCAAAGATCGGCACTGCCACCGTGGACGAGAGGAGGTAAAGCGTCGCCACCCATGGATAGCGATCGAACCCGGCGAGCGAGGCGATGATGCGCGGTTCGGCGGTGCCGACGATTGTCTGATCGATTGCCGCGAGGAGCGCCGCGAGGAGCATCCCCAGCATCGTGCCGATCAGCTGCGGCCGCGTCAGGCGCAACAGGCCCGACGTCACGTACTGCGGTTCGCTCTCAGCGGGGCCCATTGGACAGCGGATTGTAATCCGGAAAGCGTCACTCCATGCTGGCCGCCCGAGTGGTGCTCCTAAGGCAGCCTCCGACGGTCGACGTCAGAACCAGAACTTCGCCGCGACCTGCACCACGCGAGGATCAAGCGCGGTGGTAATCGTCCCGAAGCTGTCCGGTCCGAACTGGGCCGCGGGTGCGCCGAAGTTCGACGTGTTCAGCAGGTTGAATATCTCGAAGCGCAGTTCGATCGCGCGGTCGCCTCCGGCGCGCACGTGACGCATCACGGCAAGATCGACGTCGTGATACGACGGCCCACGCACGGGATTGCGCGACGCAGAGCCAATCGTGAACTGATTTGCCAATCCGAACGCCGCGGTGTTGAACCAGCGAGCGGGTGTCCGCTCGCCCGAGGGCAGTGTCGGCTCGCCGACGAGATTGGGGCGCTGCGTGGTAAAGCCGGCGTAACCGAGAGAGTTTGCCTGCGTCACTGCGACCGGGACTCCTGACTGAAACGTCATGAAGCTCGCGATGGTCCAACCGTTCGCCAGCGCCCCGACCAGGCCCGTCGGATGCGTCGCACGCCCCTTCCCCATTGGCAGGTCCCACACGACCGAGCCGGCAAAGTAGTTCGGAATGTCTCCGGTCGAATAGTCGCGATCGCGCTCCAGGTTGTGACTGTCCGCGACTGCGGCATTGGTCAGGGGGCCGGTGAGCACCGAGGCGTCGAACACGGACGAGGCGATGTCGGTCAGTTTCGAGCGCGTGTAAGCGGCCGAATATGTGAGTCCACCCGACAGGCGCTGGCGAATGCTGAACGCCAGCCCCTGGTAGTTCGTCGTGCCGACGTTGTTCCGATAAAAGCTGACCGCGGTGTAGTCCGGATACGGCTTCATCAGCTGCGCCCGCGTGATCGTCGGGTCGCCGATCGAGGACGAGCGGGGAATGATCCCGAAGTACGGATTGGGCACTCTTTCGAGGAGCGTCGATCCGAGGCTCAGTTGTTCTTCGGTCAACTGATTGATGTTGCTGTCTGGAATCCCGATGTTGGTAATCTTCGATCCGAGGTACGAGACTTCAACGACCGTGTTCGATGTCAGTTCGCGCTGGACCGACACGTTCCACTGTTGCGCGTAGCCAGAGCCGAGGTTCCCGTCCACGGTGAACACACCTTGTCCGAGGCCAGCGGTTGGCGTCTGGCTGACTGGTGTCACCGTCGGTCCCTTCGAGAGCACGAAGGCGGGGGTGATGTTGTCGAGCGTTCTCTGCGACACGTCCTGCAGGAAGGGAAAGTTTGGTGTCGTGAAGGGAGTGGTAACCCCTGCCATCTCAATCCAGACTCGCCCGTACCCCGAGCTGACAATCGTTCTGTCCGTCAGGCGATACACGGCGCCGATGCGCGGTCCAACATTGTCCTTCTTGAGCGGCCGCACCGGCGCGTTACCCGGATACTCGAGCTGCAGGGCGTCGAGATTGAAGACCGCCGTCTGCCCATTGATCTCGGTCGACGGAAAATTGAGCGTGTATCGCAGCCCCGCATTGACGGTCAGGCGGTCAGATACTCTCCAGTCGTCCTGAAAGAAATACTCCTGGAAGTGCGCGCGTTCTTGAATGTCCGACTGCTGGAGGTCGATGGAAAACGTCTGCACCTCGCCGAGCAGAAAGCTCGCAAAGGCGTTGCCCGTACCTGCGATTCCCGGCAAGTCACTGCCGACTGTGCTGAAGGCGAATGAGCCTGTGGGCCACGGCGGCTGAATGACGTCGAGCCGCTCCCAGCGCCAGTCGAGGCCCATCTTCAGCGTATGGCGCCCCTTCAACCAGCTGAGCGAGTCAGCAACCTGCGTCACGCTCGTGCTGAAGTCCGAAGCGGTGTTATTCGGCGACCCCAGCTGCTGATAGCCGTTCGGTGCGAAGGTCGGCATCGTGTTGGGAAACTGCGCATTCGACGGAATGCCTGGAATGTTGAGCGCAGCACCTGCCGTCGACGCCAACGACACCGCCCTTCGCTGAACGGCTCGGCGTGTGTCTCCGATGCGGAGTTCGTTCAGCAGGCTGGATGCGAAGATGTGTTGATAGTTTGACGCCAACGACCAGGCGGCCGTGTCCTGGGGACCGACGGCCACACTGCCGGGCAGGATAGTTCCGCTGCCATCCGGAAATGCCGTCACCGGTTCGGCGTGAGCTGTGAAATACGTCAACCGTGCGAACACCTGGCCGCGGCCTGTCCAAAACTTGTGATCGAGGCGCACGTCGCCCTGATCCTGATCGTCGATTTCGTTCGCGGTGCGGCTGTAGTTGTTGGCGGTGGCGGTGTTGGTCGGCAGCGGGTATCGGTCGAGAAGCGACAGCGCGACCGGATCCATCGCGCTTCTCGGAATCGTATTGTTCGTAAACTGCTGACGCGTATTTCCCACCGTCGTCGCCGGATCGTAGATGTTCTGACGGAAGACACCCGAGCGTTCGGCAAGGGTGGGAACGCTCGAGGTGATCGTGCGGCCGATGCTCTGTCGCTGCCCCTGATAGTCGGCAAAGAAAAACGTCCGGTTCTTGCTGATTGGGCCGCCCACCAGGCCGCCGTATTGATTACGGCGGTAATCCGGTTTCCCCGGATTGCTCTTTTGGAAGTAGTTTCTGGCGTTCAAACTCTCGTTGCGGAAAAACTCGAACACGTTGCCGTCATAGCTGTTGGTACCGGACTTCGTCGTGAGATTGACGACGCCGCCATTGAAACGTCCGAACTCAGCCGGCGGACTGTTGCTCTCGATCTTGAATTCCTGGATCGCGTCGATGATCGGGTAATACGCAAGCTGCCCTGGTTCCGGCTGCAGCACCGAGATGCCATCGAAGAGGTATTCGTTCGTTCGCGGTCGGCCGCCGTTGATGCGCGGCAGGACCGAATTCGGCGGCAGGGCGATGCCCGGAGCAATCGCCGCGAGCATGATGAAAAGGCGTCCGTTCAGCGGCAGCTGCAAGACCTGGTCATTTTCAACGACGGCGCCAAGGCTCGCGGTCTCTGCTCGCACGATTGGTGAGTCGGCGGCCACGATGGTCACCTGCTCGTGAATGTTTCCGACCGCGAGATTGAAGTCGATCCGGGTCTTTTCGCCGGTCGAGAGGCGAATACCTTCACGACGCATCGGTTTGAAACCCGCAAGTTCGACGTCGAGACGATATTCACCGGGTGCCAGGCTCGCGGCAGTGTAGACACCGTCACTCGTTGACACCAAGACCCGCTGTCGATTGGTACGAGTCTCTATGACAGTGATGACGGCACCTTGAACGGCGGCGCCACCCGGATCGCGCACAACGCCGGTAATCTCGCCGGCACCCGTCTGCGCGTATGCAGCCGAGGCGACTACGAACCATACACTCGCGGCCACAAGGCAGATGACCGGCACACGGCGACCCATCACTAGACTGTAGATCGGGCTGAGCCGGTTACTCAAATCGACTCTATTCGCCTCAATCTGTCGCGAGAGGTGTTTGTGCCTCACCGATGCTCTCGAATTGCGACGCATAGGCTGTGACCGGCCGCCGCAAACTCTTCAAAGTGCTGTAGGGTTAGAGGATGGTGTGGTCATACGCCGCGCTCGTCGCCGGTGCATTGGTGGTCGCACTCGGACTTGGACTTGGGCTACGGCTGTCAAAACGCAAGAACCGCACGGGCGGAATCGATGTCGGCCCGCTCAGCGACAGCTGGCTGGCTGAGCAACGTTCGCAGCGCGACGACCGGCCGTAGTTCGCCGCAATCCCCTACAATCTGACGCTCGATCTGCTGGGTCTAGGAAGTCGATCTTAGTTGACCGACCAACTTGGTCGCCATTAGGATGGAAAGGAAGATGAGAACGAATCTCATTTTCGGTTTCCGTCACCTTTATGCCCAGTCCGTCCTCGTCCGCCGCCGCCGCGATACCTACTCGAGCGAAGTCTGCCGGTTTCACTTCCGCGAGCCGCGACCGCGTCGTTGACATATTCCTCTGGACCATCGGTGCCGTGCTCGTGGGAGGCATCGTCTACCAATCCTCGCTGTCGGGAGGAGGACCGGATCCGCTAAGCGCCTCGAGCACCACGGCGCGAGTCGTCGACATCTCCGTCCTCGTTTTCCGCGAGGGCCTCGAGTTCATCCTGGTACTCGCCGCGCTCACTGCCAACATGTCGAACGAACGCCGGCAGTTTCAGCGCCCGATCGCCGCCGGCGCCGCGCTCGCCGTTGTCGCCAGTCTCATCACCTGGCAATTCGCCGTCACGATCGTCGATAGCCTGGCTGAAAATATCTCGGCGCTGCACATTCAGGCTGCGACGGGTCTGCTCGCCATCATCGTGCTGGTCGTGGTGATGAACTGGTTCTTTCACAAGATTTACTGGACGGGCTGGATCGCAACTCACAGCAGGAAAAAGCAGGACTTGCTCCAACAAGCCGAAGAGCAGTCGTCGATGCGCATCTGGTGGGGTCTCGCGCTGCTCGGGTTCACCTCGCTCTTTCGCGAAGGGTTCGAGATCGTGCTGTTCCTGCAGTCCTACCGGCTGAAGCTTGGCGGTCAACCGGTGCTTTCCGGATTCTCAATCGGCTTGTTTTTCACGATCCTCGTCGGCCTCTTGACGTTCGGCTTACGCCAGCGGCTTCCCTATCGAAAAATGCTCGTCGTCACCGGAATCCTGCTTGGCGTGGTGCTCCTCGTGATGGTCGGAGAACAGGCCCAGGAAATGCAGCTGGCCGGCTGGCTTCCGACGACGCCTGTGACGAGGCTGGAGCAGGTGATTCCTGATTGGATGCAACTGTGGTTCGCGGTCTTCCCGACGGTGGAAACACTCGCATCGCAGGCACTCGCTGCCATCATCGTCGTCGGCTCCTACGTGCTGGCTGAGCATCGTGTGCGAAGGCCGTCGGTCGCATCCGAGAAGACACTGTAGGCGTTAGTAGCGACAGCGTGTCGGTGTCAGACTAGGACCCGGCATGTATCAGTCACAGGCCAACGCCGACCGCCGACAACACTCGTCCAGCTTGCGCGCCACCTTGCTCGGTCTTGGGACCGTGCCGCGCAACGTGGTGTTACTTGGCGTAACCAGCATGTTGACGGACATGTCGTCCGAAATGGTGGTGGCGGTCCTACCTGTCTACGCGCTGTACTTCCTCCATCTCTCGCCCGCCGCGTTCGGCGTCGTCGACGGTCTCCAACAGGGCGGCGCATCACTCGCGAAGCTTGCCGGCGGCTGGTACACCGATCGATCGCGGCGATACAAAACGGTAGCGGCCAGCGGCTATATCGCATCCGTCATTTCGCGGCTCGGATTGCTGCTTGGCGGTGCCAGCGCCGCGATGTTGACGCCGATGGTGGCCCTCGATCGAATCGGAAAGGGCATCCGCACTGCCCCGCGCGACGCGATTATTTCGTTGACGGCAAGGCGTGATGCATTGGCGTCGGCTTTCGGTGTGCATCGCGCACTCGACACGTGCGGAGCAATGCTCGGCCCGCTGCTGGGATTCGCGGTACTCCAGTGGATACGCGACGGCTACGATGTCGTGTTCGTGATCAGCGTGGGCTTGGCGGCGATTGGCGCCGCAGTCCTAGTGGCGTTCGTCGACTCGCCCTCCGCTCCAGTTGGCGCCGAAGTCACGCCGGCGGCCGGACAGCGGCGCTGGCCGCGGCCATTTATCAGGATAGCCGTGAGTGCTGCTGTGCTCGGTCTCGCCTCGATCAGCGACAGCTTCATTTATCTCTCGCTACAGCGCACACTTGGCTTCGACGCGCAGTATTTGCCGTTGCTGTATGTCGCGACGCCCTCGGTGTACTTGCTGCTGGCGGCGCCGATCGGCGCGCTGGCGGACCACGTGGGCAGCGGCATCGTCATCATTGCCGGGTACGCGGGCTTATTCGCGGTGTACCTCGCGCTCTCATCGGCTCTTCCGGCAATCGTCGTCGCGGTGCTGTGCGTGACGCTGCTCGGGGCGTTCTATGCGTCAACTGACGGCGTGTTCGCCGCGCTCGCCAGCGCCGAGCTGCCGCGCGAACAGCGCGCCACCGGCCTGGCCATGGTCGGCACTCTTCAGGACGTTGGCCGCATGGCCGCGAGCGTGATGTTCGGCTGGATGTGGAGTCACACGTCGACGAGAACTGCGGTACAGCAATTTCAGATCATGCTGGTGATCGCGGTGCTGGCCGCGGGCGCGTTACTGTGGCCGATGCTGATCCGAAGAAGGGCAACTATCAGCCGTGACTAGCGCACGATTACGAACAACCGCGTTCTGGATCTTCACGGCTGCATGTGCGGTCGGAGTGATCGGCTACATCCGCTGGCGTGTGACGTATGTCGCACCCATGATCGCGGCGCAGCTGCTGGATCCGGCCGATGAGCGCAACGCCAGCACGATCGGCGCAGTGCGCACGCGGCCGCATCTCGTTTTCTTGAGCAGCCGTGTTGATGCTCCGGGCCAAATCGCGATCGCCGCACTGGACCGTCTCGATCCGCCGTTGTTGCTGGCCGGTCCGCAATGCGAGAGAGGCTACGCGGGCACGATGTACACGCTGTGCCTGATGCTGAATCAGGAAAGCATGCAGCCGCGCGGCTATGCGTTGATCCTGGATCGCACGTTTCAGACAGTCGCCAAGCTCCCCCTCGCAGGTTTACCGATTCGTGCGCGCGTCTCACCAGATCAACGTTATGCAGTCGCAACGGTGTTCGTCACTGGAGAGAGTTACGGCGGCGACTTCACCACCAGAACCACGTTGATCGACCTGACCTCGATGCGCCCTGTCGCGGACCTCGAGCAGTTCACGGTGGAGCGAGACGGCAAGCCGTATAAGGCAGTCGACTTCAACTTTTGGGGCGTGACGTTTTTTCAAGACGGCAACCAGTTCTTCGCGACGCTGGGAACGGGCGGTCAGCGGCTGCTCGTCAAGGGCGATATCGCGCGACGCCAGCTGCGTGTAGTCACCGGGGATGTCGAATGTCCATCCTTGTCACCAGACGAGCGCCACATCGTGTTCAAACGGCAGCGCAAGGGCAAGCCCGGCTGGCAGCTCTGGGCGCTTGAGCTTGCGACCATGAAGGACTGGCCCATCACTGATGAAGGCCAGGATATCGACGACCAGGTCGAGTGGCTTGATGCGGATCATGTGGTTTACGGTCTTCTTTACGGCACCGGCGCCCCTGACGCAACACTGAGCTTATGGATCAGCGCGATCGGACCGGACTCTGATCGGCAGCCTCAGCTCTTCATGCGCTCCGGTTGGTCTCCTTCCGTAGTGCGGTGACGCCGCGAGCATGGACGGGCGCTCAAGAACGTGCTGGAATCACCGCTGATGTCCCCTAAATTGCGGTCCGCACATGCGGTCATACCAGGTGCCGATGGCCGCTCCTATCAGTCGGTCCGGATCCGGCCAATCTCACGGGGAGAGCGGCTCAAATTCGGACGAGAGCTGCGACATCGAGTGCCTCGCGCCTCGATAGCGGATTGGCAGCCGGATAAACACCGGCCGGATCCCGTCGCGCAGATCGTCCGCTCTCATGAGGGTCGGCTTCGGCCTCTGATTCCAATTCGTGTCGAGCGCATGGCCGCGTCGCCATACGGTTTTCTGCGCGGCGCCACGACGGTGATGGCCCACGACTTCTCCCGGCTGCAGGCGACGGGTATCACGCCGGTGATCTGCGGCGATTCTCATCTGGGGAATTTCGGCTTCTACGCCTCTCCGGAACGAGACCTCGTGCTCGACCTGAACGACTTCGACGAGGCGCACCCAGGTCCGTGGGAGTGGGACCTGCGGCGCCTGGTCGTCAGTCTCTGGGTCGCCGGCCGCCAGAATGGTACGACTGAAGCACGGTGCGGTGAATCGGTCATGGCATGCGTAGCGTCTTACCGCGAGAACATCCGGTTCCTTGCGAAGCAGCCACTACTGTGGCGCTCGTTTCAGCGTCTGAACGTGAGCCAGTTGCACACTACCGTGAAGGAGAAATCGCTTCGCGGCGACATTGCGCGGGCCGTAGCCGCGGCACGAACCAGGACGAGCGATCGCGCGCTACCAAAATTTACGGCCGGGGGCAAAGGACGACGGATCATTGATCGTCCGCCGCTGATTACGCGCGTTACCGGAAAATCAGCGGAGCGGATCGGGAAGGCTCTCGACGACTACCTCGTCACGCTGGCGCCCCACTGGCGGCGTGTCGTGGCCGGCTACACGCTGGTCGATGTCGCACACAAGGTCGTCGGTGTCAGCAGCGTTGGCCTGCGCAGCTATGTTGCGCTGCTCGAGGGCAGCAGCTCAGCGGATGTCCTGTTCTTGCAGTTAAAGCAGGCACAGCGTTCGGTGGTGGCGCGCTATGTCCACGGCGAGGCAGCCAGGCACGCCCATCAGGGTCAGCGCGTGGTGGAGTATCAGCAGGCGCTGCAGACCGTGAGCGATCCGCTGCTCGGCTGGACGACGATTGACGGCCTGCCCTACTACGTTCGGCAGCTTCGCGACATGAAAGGCACGATTCCTATCGATGCAATTGGAGCGAGCGCGCTGAACGACTACGCCAGGATCCTTGGGCGACTACTCGCCAAGGGACATGCGCGCACAAGCGGAGCGTCGATGATCGCCGGCTACGTTGGTGCATCAACGAGGCTCGACACCGCCATGAAGCAGTTCGCGCGCACCTACGCAGACCAGGTCGAAGCGGATTACAGCACGTTCCTCCGCGCAGTATCGCGCGGACTCTGACCTGGATCCGAGACGCGAAGGCTTGGCGGTATGATCGACGTTTGTGGCGGATGAACCTGTTGACAGCCCCAGCCCCGGCTGGCTCGGTGGCGTTTATCGATGGCTGAGGGGCGTCTCCCCGCCGCCTGAATCGCCATCGCGATCGGGCCCTGTCGTTGATGATTCGCGAGACCGCCTCCCGTCTCGAATCGGACACTACGCGATTCGTCGGAAGCTCGGCGCCGGCGGAATGGGCGTCGTTTACGAGGCGGACGATGAGCGACTGAAACGGACCGTCGCGTTGAAACTGATGCTGTCTCTTGGGCACGACGAGACGGCACGAAAACGCTTTTGGCGCGAGGCGCGAGCCGCGGCAAGCGTCAACCATCCGCACGTCTGCCAGATTTACGATGTCGGCGAAGACGATGGCACGCTCTTTATCGCGATGGAGCTGCTCGAAGGCGAACCGCTCAGTAAGACCCTCCGGCGCGGTCCGCTCAGTGTCGATCAAGCGCTGCCGATGACACTCGACATGCTGGCGGCTCTCGGCGCCATCCACGCGAGCGGCATCGTGCATCGCGATCTCAAGCCGTCGAACGTTTTCCTCGGCACGCATGGTGTCAAGCTTCTCGATTTCGGCCTGGCGCGTCCCGAGTTGCAGACCACCCAGGACTCGCTCGAAGCCTTGACCAGATCCGGCAGCGTGCTCGGAACGCCGGGATACATGGCGCCGGAGCTGATCACCGGTGATCCGGGCGACGCTCGCTCCGATCTCTTCGCGGTGGGCGCGATCTTGTTCGAGATGCTGGCTGGTCGACCGGCGTTCGGTGGCCGAACTGTCATCGCGGTCGTCAACGCCACGCTGACCGAGCAGCCTCCGGCCCTTGCCGGCTCGCCCGCAGTGGCAGCCGTCGACCGTGTCATCCGTCGCGCGCTCGCAAAGAACCCGGATGGCCGTCCAGCCTCAACTCGGGCCATGGCAGAAGAGTTGAACACCGCGCGGAGCATAGACGGCCACGAACCTCGCGCGATGGCGCGAGCGCTCACACGCGTCGTCGTGCTGCCCTTTCGCGTGCTGCGGCCCGATCCAGAAATTGATTTCCTGGCGTTCAGCCTGCCGGACGCGATCACGACGTCACTCGCTGGTATGGGCTCGCTGATTGTGCGATCGAGCGCGACGGCGGCGCGCTTTGCCGGGGAAGTACCCGACATCAAGGCGCTCGCCGTGGAAGCCGATGTCGACCGCGTGGTGACCGGCACGCTGTTACGCTCAGGCGATCAGTTGCGGGCAGCGACGCAACTCGTCGAGGCGCCCGAAGGGACGTTACTGACCTCGCACACAGTACAGGCGCCGCTTGGCGATCTGTTCCGCATGCAGGATGACATCGCGCGACGTGTGGTTGAGGGACTGGCACTGCCGCTCACCGGTGAGCGGGGATCATCATCACCCGACATCCCCGAGAACCCGCAGGCGTACGAGCTCTACCTTCGAGCCAACGCGTTCGCACGCACCTATGACGGAATGCCGAGCGCCCGGGCGCTCTATGAGCAGTGTGTCGGGCTCGATCCCGATTTTGCGCCGGCCTGGGCGCATCTCGGCCGGTGCCAACGAATCATCGGAAAATACATCGACCCGACGCCCGACAGCGATAGTCGCGCCGAGGACGCGTTCATCAGGGCCATCGCCTTGAACCCGCGGCTCTCCCTGGCACATAAGTTCTATGCGAATCTCGAGGCCGATACCGGCCGGGCGCGCGAAGGTATGGTCCGGCTGCTGCACGAGGCCGCGCGCCACGGCAACGATGCCGAATTGTTCGCAGGTCTCGTTCATGCGTGCCGCTACGCCGGCCTCTTCGGTGAGTCGATGGCTGCTCACGCCGAAGCCCGACGGCTCGATCCAACGATCGCGACCAGCTTCCTGCAGACGCTGATGCTGCAAGGCGACATCGACCGGCTCGCGGTCGAATCGACCGAGCGCGTTCAAGGCGGCGGTGATGCCGGCATCCGCATCATCGGCCTTGGCTTCGCCGGCCGCCGGGATGAGGCGCAACGAGCGCTGGCCGATTTGCGGCACGGCGCATCGAGCCAGACATTCCAGGCGTGGACATCTCACCTTGACGCCTGGCTCGACGGCCGAATCGAAGACATGCTCTCGACGCTGTCATTATTCTCGCCGCTGAAAATCTTTGATGATCCTGAAGCTATCTTTCAGGAGGGCTGGATGTTTTGTGCCGTTGAGCAGCACCAGCGCGGCCGCGATTACTTGCAGCGGGCTGTGGCCCGAGGATACTTCCCTGCATCGACACTCATCGAGTCGCCACACTTCGATGCACTGCGCGGTGATCCGACTTTCCAGGCACTGGTGGCTGACGCCGAAACCGGCCGCCAGCGCGCGCGGGTCGCGTTTCAAGAAGCAGGCGGCGAGCGTCTTCTCGCGCGCTGACCCCGTAGACATTTCCGTGCGCTGACGCACCGACAATGTCGGCCGATGTCGCTAGTCTGAGCCGCGGAGATTGCTCACGAGACCACGATCGGCACTCGGTGCATCCGTTGAGAGGTCGGCAGAACGGCGGCAGCCCGACTTCTTTGCCGATGCCAGCTGGAATGAGGCCATTGCGAGTTGGCCTCGTCGCTACCAGATCGCGTTCGCCTCTGTTCAGCGTGCTGAGCAAGAGCTGGACGCCGAGACCGTGAGCGCGCTCACGCTGGATCTGCTGTCCGTCCAGGATCACGAAGATGTCGAAGCAGTTCTCGGCAAGCTCAACCGATCAATCGCCCGGTCAGTAAGAAGAACGACGAGGGCGGCGGGCAAGGCCGCGCGTGACGTGAGCAAGGGCGTGGCTTCCGTCGCCACCACAATCGCCCCCATCGCCGCTTCGGCCATTAAATTCGGTAGCAACGCCGTCCCTATGGGCATGTTCGCGCGCGCCACCTATGGCGCAATTGCTGCGGGATTGAGTGGCAAGAACATCGTGCACGGCGCGGTGGACGGTCTTGCCGGCACACCGATCGTCAGAGCGATAGTCAGGGCGAGCGGCCGAATTCTTCGCGGCGATAACCTCGTCGCGGCGGTGAAGGCCGCAGGCAAGGCCGGCATCGCTGACCAGCGCGAAGCGATTCGCTTCGTCGCGATGGTCGCGCCGTTCGTGCCCGGTATCGGTACCGGCGTAGGCGCTGCGCTCGGGGCAGCCGACGCATTGGCGAACGGCAAGCCGATCACCCAGGCGCTGATTGCGGGAGTGCGCGGATCGATCCCTGGCGGTCCCGCCGCGCAGGCAGCGTTCGACACCGGCGCCCAGCTTGTTCAGGGAAAGCGGCTCGACGAATCCCTGTTGAACGCGGCGCGCAATCGGCTTCCACCCGGACCGGCGCAGGCCGCCTTCGATACCGCCGTCGCGATCGCACAGGGCAAGAACCTCCAGGATTCCATCGCCAAGGGAGCCGTTCGGCTGCTGCCGCCCTCTCAGTACTCCGCCGACGTGGCCGACTTCGCCAAGCGCGCGCTGAAGGGCGATAACCTGGGTCACGCCGCGCTTACCGTAACTGGCAATGCCGTCCTCCAGCGCGCCAAACAGCAGGGCGGCGACATCGTAGCCACGGCGCAAGGCCGCATCCGGCCGACCACGCAGGCCGCCGCAACTGCCCCAAGGCGAGAGATCGTGCCAAGCCTGACTCAGATGATCACCGACGCAGAGCGCACTAATCGGCGCATGGCCGATCGATTTCTGGCCGATCTCATTCGCCCGCCATCGCGCCGCGTCGCCTCCGCCTGATCGCGACGCAATATTAATGCTGACGTCGAAGCGACTATCGGCCACATTCAAGATGTCGCTCGCGGATTTTTCGCGGGATGATCGGCATGGGGAGGAGGAACCGTGGCGCAGACGCTGACATGGATTGCGACAGGATTGATCGCCGGGTGGGTTGTCCGAATTGCGATGAAGAGCCGCGACTTCGGGCTGGCGGGCGACCTGGTGACGGGCATGCTCGGGGCCGTCATCGGCGGGTGGCTGGTGAGACGCTTCGACGTGGTGACGCCAAACAACTTGCCTGGTCACATTGTGGTTGCCACGCTCGGCGCGACGACACTGCTCGGTGTGCTTCGACTGTTACGGAAGATCGCCAGTACCGGCCTGTCGCCTGTGCCCGAGTTCACTCTGATCAACGATCTCGACGAACACGTGCGGCGGCTGAGTAAGCTCGACCGGCGACTCTTATCGAATGTCCTGGGTCCGAAGGCTCCGCCCGATCCCAACATCGCGTTCGATCGGCAGCAGTCCTATGGCGAACGCGTGGCCGATCGAGTAGCAAGCTTCGGAGGCAGTTGGTCGTTCATCGGCATCTTCTTGACATGCATGGTGGCGTGGATGGCGGTCAACCGCGACATGGCCCAGCCGTTTGATGCCTATCCCTACATTCTTCTGAACCTCGTTCTGTCGTGCGTCGCTGCCCTGCAGGCTCCGGTCATCATGATGAGCCAGAACCGGCAGAGCGCGCGGGACCGGGCGGACGCGCGCAGCGACTATGAAGTGAACTTGCGTGCGGAGATGCAGATTGTGGCGCTGCACACCAAGATTGATAGTGCGCGCGAGCAGGAGTGGACGCGGATGGCTGAACAGTTGCGCATTCAGAACGATCGGCTCAAGCGCATCGAGGAACTACTCGAAGCCTGAGGTGAGGACGCCGGGAAGAAGATACGTTTGTAGGGATTACCTTCGCCACGTCCGAAGCCTGCACGGAGGCCGGGGCCGTTGGCCGAGATGAAGACTCGAGTTCCTGTATGCGTATAACAGCGGAGGCACGATGAACAATTTCGAAGGCAACCGTTTCTTGCTGATCTCGCTACACTTGCGCGTTGACCACGACACGACGATCGTCGCTCCAGAGAGATTGTGACTGATGCAGATCCCGAAATGGCTGATCGCGACGGCAGGGCTCGTCTTCGTAGTGTTGATCGCCTTTCTTCATCGGTCGCCAGACCTCTCAGCTGCCGGAGGCGCCGATTGCCGTTTCGGCGCTGCCGCAGGAGTCTCCCTCTGTAAGGGACGTAGCGGCGGCTCCAGAGCCGAAAGCCCGGTTACTGAAGCAGGCGGCGCGATGGCATCGCCGTTCACGGCGTCAACCGGCGGAGATGCGGCGACCAAGGCGCTCCCATCGACTGAGAGTGCGTCCCTTTCAAATACGAGCTCACCGGCTGCCGCGGTGCACACCTCGCAGGCGGCGGCTGAGGCGCGCGCGCGGGTGTCAACCTACTTCAAGCAGATGGAAGCACTCCAGTCAGGCGGGCCAATCGACGACCAGGAGACGTTCGCCGCGACCGTCCTCCAAGGGGCTGTCAGCGGGGACTTCTCGGGCATCGACGATCTCGTTCGCGCCGCCGGCGATGCGGAGCGCCGTGGCATCGCACTCCAGCCGCCCAACGAATGTGCGGAGTATCACCGGATGGCGGTGACGTTGCTTCAGGAGAGCGTGACCATGATCACGGCGCTTCGTGACGGGCTGAAGCGCAATGACACCAACGCGCTGGCCTCAATTGGCGCCTCGGCACAGAGTATGAAGTCTCGTGCGGAGACTCTGGCGGCAGCCGAGAAGGCGCTTCGCACACGATTCGGTTTGTAGCGACCACTCGACCTGCGGCAAGTTGTTAAATGGAATGGCTCGCCCCCGAGTTGAGGACGCGAGATGGCTAGTGATGTCTTCAATGCTTCCGATCTCAGCAGATTCGTGCGTCGGTCCGGAGTCACCGACGAGGGGCTGCGATGCGGACCTGAAGTGAGTTGGCACCGCCCGCTACGGGTGGCCTCGAGCGGGTAATCAGCGGGTGATTTGCTAACGAGTGTCGTCAGCGAGTGTCGAAATCGCTGAAATTTGGTTGCGGGGGGGGGATTTGAACCCCCGACCTTTGGGTTATGAGCCCAACGAGCTACCGGACTGCTCCACCCCGCGATACCGGAAGAGATTCATCGTAGCAGAAACTTCGCCGCATCGACAAATCAATAATTTCGATCACGTCCGCAAGTCAGTGTCCTTGGTTTCCTTCGTGAGAAATAACCCGACCAACGACAGCAGCGCCACGGCGGATATGTAATACCCGACGTACTGCAGGCCGAAGTTGGTCGCCAGGTAGGTCGCCGCGTAGGGCGCCAGCGAGGCGCCAAAAATACCGGCGACGTTGAACGCGATCGAGCTGCCCGTGTAACGCACGGCCGTAGGAAACAACTCGGAAAGCACGGTCCCAAGCGGCCCGTAGACGAGTCCCGTCAATCCAAAGCCCAGGCACATCGTGACGACGGCACCGACTGTGCCGGACGTAAACAAGGTCGGCATCACCAGTCCGTAGGCGACCGCCCCGACCGTCATCCAAATCATGGCGCGGCGACGGCCGCTCTCGGCCATCAACCCCGCGATCGGAATCGTCGCGGCAAAGAACAGGATCGCGATCAGCTGCATCACCAAAAATTCATTGCGCGTGTAACCCAGGTGACTGGTACCCCACGACAACGTGAACACTGAGTGCATGTAGAACAACGTGTAGGCGATGATGGAAATCATCGTGCCCAGCACCAGCGTGCCCGTATGTTCCTTGAAGACCTCGAACGCCGGCACCTTGACGCGTGCCTGATCCTTCTTCATCGCTTCGGCGAAGATCGGCGTCTCGGTGATCGTCAGCCGGACGTAGAGGCCGATCGCGACGAGCGAGGCACTGGCCAGGAACGGGATGCGCCAGCCGAACGCGAAGAACTGCTCGTCGGTCAGGACATTCGACAACAACAGGAAGATGCCGCCCGAGAAAATGAATCCAATCGGCGCGCCCAGTTGAGGGAACATTCCGTACCACGCGCGCTTACCCGGCGGCGCATTCTCCGTCGCCAGCAACACCGCGCCGCCCCACTCGCCACCCAGGCCGAGACCCTGGCCGAAGCGGCAGAGCGCGAGGAGCAGCGGCGCCGCGAAGCCGATCGTTTGATACGTTGGCAGCACGCCAATCGTCACCGTCGACAAACCCATCGTCAGTAGCGCCGCGACAAGCGTGGTCTTACGACCGATGCGATCGCCGAAGTGCCCAAAGAGGACCGAGCCGATCGGGCGGGCGATGAACGCGATGGCAAACGTCGCCAGCGAGGCGAGCGTCGCGGTGGCCGGATCGGACGCTGGAAAAAACAGTTTTGGGAAGACCAATACCGCGGCGGTCGCGTAAATGTAGAAGTCAAAGAACTCGATCGTCGTGCCGATCAGGCTGGCAAACAACACCTGGCTCGGCGAATTGAGAGGGCGCGAAGTCGCAGTCACGCCGGGATGGTATCGCAGGTTACGATAGAGGCCGATGAATTTGAAGACGCTCGCCGCTTTCGTGTTGGTCGCATTTACGAGCGCACCAGCTTTCGCACAAACCGCGGCACCGGCAGCACCGGCACCAGTTCCCGTCGCAGGTTTTCAAGACGGCTTCTTCGTGCAGAGCGCCGACGGCGAATACCGCTTGGTGTTCGGCATGGTCGCGCAGGCCGATGGGAGATTCTCCATCGACGATCCCACGCCGATCACGAACACGTTCACACTCCGCAAGCTGCGGCCGACGTTCACCGGCCAACTGACGCGAGCCTTCACGTTCAAGCTGATGCCGGACTTCGGCAACGGCGTCACGACGGTGCCGGATGCGTATCTCGAAATGCGGCTGTCGCCGGCGTTTCGCATCAGGTCCGGCAAGGATAAGACGCCGGTGGGATACGAACTGCTGCAGGCGGATGCGTATCTCTGGTTTCCGGAGCGATCGCTCGCGTCAAGCCTCGTGCCCAACCGCGACCTCGGAGTCGAGGTGCTAGGCGATGTGGCGGGCGCGCGCGTGTCGTATCAAGCGGGGATCTTTAACGGTGTGTCCGACTCCATCAGTTCCATCACCGAGGTCGATACGAACAATGCCAAGGACCTCGCGGGACGCATCGTCGTCAACCCATTCAGAACATCGACGCACACTGCGCTGAAAGGATTCGGATTTCATCTCGGCGCTTCGACGGGCACTCAATCGGGAGCCCTGCCGGCGTTCAGGACATCAAGCGGCCAGACTTACTTTTCGTACGATCGGGACGTCACGGCCGACGGCACGCGGACGCGAGTCTCGCCGGCCGTGTTCTTCTACGCCAAGTCCTTTGGAACTTATGGCGAGTACATGCGCTCAGCCCAGACCATCGCCAAGGCCGGCCACGCGACTGACATCGCCAATGATGCATGGCACGTCACCGCGTCGTATGTGCTGACCGGAGAGGCGGCCTCGTACGGCGCGATCCGGCCGAAGAACAACTTCAATCCTGCGCAGCACCATTGGGGCGCCTTGCAGTTGCTGGGGCGATACTCCGCGCTCGCCGTCGATCCTGACGTCTTCGAATCCGGACTCGCCGCCTCCACCGCCAGCCGCATCGCGAGGTCATTCACGGTGGCGATGAACTGGTTCCCCAATCCCCACGTGAAGTACTACGCGACGTTCGAGCGGACCGCCTTCGAAGACGGTGCCGTGCGGCCGGCGGAAGATCTGTTTCTCTTCCGAACGCAGATCAATTTCTAGCGTTACTGCTGCGACCTCGTCGTCGACGCGTTCTCCGCGAGCAGGCGTTCGACCGTTGCCGTGATCTCTTCCTTGGCCGTGTCGTGGAAGGCGCCGCTCGCCGCGCCGGCGAACCCGGCGTGGACGCCACGCACGAGGCCGTCTCTGCCAACGAAGATTGTCGTCGGGAACGAATTCAGGTTGTGGATCTGCGGAACCTTCTCGGCGACATCGGCCTGGTCGCCCGCTAGTAGGACGGTGAAGTTCACCCCGTAGCGCTTGTTGAACGCGATTAGCCGCGGGTAGCCTTTCGCCTTCTGCGCGTCCTCTTCGAATGAAAGCTCGACGATCTCGAGACCCCTCTCTCCGTACTTCCGATACAACTCGGAAAGGAAGGGCGCCTCGTCGTGGCAATTCGGGCACCAGCTACCACCGATGCCGACGATCACCACCTTGCCGCGGAACCGCTCATCTGTGCTCGACACCAGCTTGCCGTTGATATCGGGGAACGCGAACTTGAAGGGTTCCGTCGGGTTCTTCACACTCGAATGCCGCGACGGATCCGTCGGCTCGGGCACGTCCTTCAACTTGGCATCGGCCGCCTTGACCGCAATCATTTTCTCGGTGCGATTGCGAAGGATCTCGAGAGTGCCATCCTTCTGCGGCGTCAGCTCGAGCACCAGCGGGCGCGCGCCGGAAAAGTGGCTGACGATGAACTTGCCGTTGCGATAGGTGCCGGCCAGTGCACCGGTGTCGCCGTCCACGCGAAGAATGGCCGCGGTCACTTCCGCTCCGGACTGCCGGACGATGAATCGCCACGCTGCTTCGCCCTTGTTGCTCGCGACGTTGCCGATCTGCCAAAGTCCGTCGATGGCCGGCACTTCGTTCGGGAAGGCCGCCGGCGGGGTGAACGGTTTCGCGTAGAACGGGTAGTAGCCGGTGGCTCGATTGTAGATACCGGCGAGGCGTCCATTCACGACCGACGCCTCCACGGTCGTGGCGTAGTGATCGAAGTTCAGCGTCAGGGCGCCGTTCTCGAACTTCCCTGCTGTCGATGTGACTTTCTCATCGCCGTTGAAGAACGATCCGGCGAGCGTTGCTCCCGTGCCGCTGATTTCGAAGCGGAACGGAACCTCGAGACCGTTGACGACGACGGCTGCATCCCACAGCCCCGTAATTGATTGCCCCTGTGCGCGTGTCAGCGCCGGCGCAGCCAGCAAGAGTGCGAACACGGCGATTGGTAAGCGTTTCATTTCAGTCTCCTAACAACACCAAATAGAAAAGGCCCGGAGATTTGCATCTCCGGGCCTTGAACCGTCTGAGAACCTTGAAGCCGCTAGGCTTCCTGGCGGCTTTTTACATGGACACAGCGCGATAGGCGTCGGAGTTTCCGACGCAACAACACACGCAAGCCCACGCATTCTTCATGTCTTTGCCGTTATACCTCAGATGCCTTCTTTCGGGCAAAGTTTCTCCAGGCCCGAAACCCCAGGAGGGCCGCCACGAGCAGGCCGTAATAGACGGGATAGGTGGCATCGAGCTTCACTTTCCAGAAGTAATGGAGCACCGCCGCCAGTGCAGTGATGTAAATCGCCTTGTGCAACAGGTTCCAGTTTTTCCCGCCCATCCGGCGAATCCAGCCGGTCGTCGACGTGATCGCCAGCGGGATCATCAGCACGAACGCCACAAATCCGGCAGTGATGTATGGGCGCTTCAGTACGTCCTGCCACATGCCCGCAAAGTCGAACTGGTGGTCGAAGAAGAAGAACGTCGTGAAGTGCAGGAAGCCGTAGAAAAACGCGAATAAACCGATCAGCCGCCGGTAGTTGATCAGCTGGTTGATGCCGGTGAGCCAGCGAAGCGGGGTGATCGCCAGACCGATGACGATGAAGCGTAGCGTCCAAATGCCGGTGGTATTGGTGATCTTTTCGATCGGGTTCGCCGTGAGGTTATCGGTGAACCCGTCGTAAATCAGGAGCGCGAACGGCGCGAGACAGAGGAGCCAGACGCTGGGCTTGAACACCCAGCGTCGTCGTTGCGTCGGATTCAATCAGTAGAACTTCCGCAGGTCCATCCCGTTGTAAAGAGACGCGACCTGATCGCCATAGCCGTTGAACATCAGCGTCTTGCGCCGGAAGAACTCGCCGAGCCGCCGCTCACTGCCCTGTGACCAGCGCGGGTGATCGACCTGGGGATTGACGTTGGCGTAGAACCCGTATTCAGACGATTGCTGCTGTTTCCAGGTATTGACCGGCTCGTTCTCGATAAACGAGACCCGCACGATCGACTTGATGCTCTTGAAGCCGTACTTCCATGGCACCACCAGGCGAATCGGCGCGCCGTTCTGATTCGGCAGCACTTCACCATAGAGCCCCAGACCGAGGAGCGTCAGCGGATGCATCGCTTCGTCCATTCGCAGGCCCTCAACATAGGGCCACTGCAACGCCGGTTCGGTCTGCCCCGGCATCTGCTTCTGGTCGACGAGCGTCTTGAACTGGATGTACTTCGCCTTCGAGGTCGGCTCAAACCGCTTGATGAACTCGCTCAAGGGATAGCCCGCCCACGGCACGACGATCGACCACGCCTCGACGCAGCGGAGACGGTAGATGCGTTCTTCGAGCGGCGCCCACTTCATGATGTCTTCGATGTTGTAGGTGCCGGGCTTGCCGCACTGCCCGTCCACAACCACGCTCCACGGCCGCGGCTTCAGCGTGCTGGCGTACTTCCCGGGATCGGCCTTGTCGAGGCCGAACTCGTAGAAGTTGTTGTAAGTCGTGATGTCCTTGTACGAGTTCAGCTTTTCGTCGGTGCTGAGCGGGCTCTTCTTGAGATTGGCCAGCTTCTGCGCGTTCGGGTTCTGCGCGGAGACTTCGGCTTGATCGAACAGATTCAGGCCATTGGTCGCGACCGCCGCGGCGGTCACACCGGCGGCAGCGATAAATTCCCGGCGGCGCAGGTAGAGTTCCTTGGGGGTAACGTCGGACTCGCGAAGGTCCTGAGCCTTTTTTATGAGCATGTGTCAGCCTTTTGAACTCAATCCGAAATCAGACATCCGAGATCTGAGATCTAAATGATACTCCTTGAGACGCCCTTCCGAAGCCGGTGGTTTCAGGGCAAGATGTCGTTGTGCTCCGTCAGTTAGCGGCCGCGGTGGTCTTGGTTGCATTGACCGCCTCCGCCAGTCCGGTCTCGGCCCAGGTCCGCCTGGCCGACGAATCCGATCGCGCCGCATTCCGCGCCTGGTTCGTCCTGCTCGCCGACGCCCAGTTTGAGCGCCAGACCGACGACGTCAAAGACTGCGCCGCGCTCGTGCGTCACGCCGTTCGCGAAGCGCTTCGCGCGCACACGCCCGAGTGGGTACGCCATTCAGGCCTGCCGTTCGCACCGCAATTCGCCGACGTTAAATCCGCGCCGCGCGCCGGCGCCAATGGGATTCCGCTGTTTCGAATCAGCGCCGAGCCCTCTCCAAAATTTGCGGAGTTCGCCGACGCCAAGACGCTGATTCATCTCAATGCCCGATCGCTTGGACGCGACGCCCGCGCGCTCCGACCCGGCGACCTGCTCTATTTTCGCCAGCCGGGCCAACGCGAACCGGATCACCTGATGGTATTCGTCGGTCGATCACCGTTTGAATCCGAGGACGACGACTGGGTGGTGTATCACACCGGACCGCTCGATGGCGGACCAGGAGAAGTGCGCAAAGTGCGTCTGGCTACGCTCATGCAACATCCGGCGCCTCGGTGGCGCCCTATCATCTCGAATCCCAGCTTCGTCGGCGTGTTCCGACTGGCCTTCTTATGAAGACAGCTCTCAGGTTACGGCTTTCAGCTTTCAGCTTTCGGCTTTCAGCTTTCAGCTCTCGGCTCTCGGCTCTCGGCCTGATGCTTCTTGCCTGCACGATTGCGACGCCGGCGAGCGCGCAGGAACCTGGCGACACCCGTCCGGCGTTCTCGCTCTCAACGAGCGAGGTGTTCACGACTCGCGACGCGCCAGGTTTTTATCTGACCTTCCGCCGCGTCGAGCATCTCGACTTTCGCGTCTACAAGGTCCGTGATCCGTTTGCGTTCTTTGCGGGACTGGACGATCCACATCAGCTCGGTAATGGCGAGGCCAACGTCGAGCAGGAACGCACGTGGCTCGAGCGTTTCGCCGACTGGAAACGTGAGCAGCGCCAGGGTGTGCGCCGGTTCGCGCGGGCGCAGGCGAGTCATGAATATCGCGCCGCACGGCGAGCGGCCAACGATCAGGTCGAGGTCTCCCAGCGCGTCGTGCTTAACGCCACGACCTTTGCGCAGGTGCCGCTGCTGAATGCCGATCAAGTCGTGACGACGTGGCGGGAGTTATTGCCGAACCACGCCGATCCGGAAGTGCGGCGAGTCCCCGTCGATCTCAAGCAGCCGGGCGTCTACGTGGTCGAAGCGGTCAACGATTTGTTGCGCGCGTACACCATCGTGATGGTGTCCGACGTCGGCCTCGTCACCAAGACTTCACCGGGACAGATGGTGGTGTTCGCCGCCAATCGCTTCACCGGCGAGCCGGCCGCGGACTGCAACGTCCGCGTCATTTTCGCGAAGAAGACCATCGCCGAGGGACGCACAAATGCCGATGGCTTGTTCGAAGCCAGGCTCCCCGAAGAGCGGATGGAGAACGTCATCGGTGTCGGTCAGTGCGGCGACCAGATGGCGGCCACCGATCCTGGCTCGTGGAGTCTCGAATTGCCGTCACGCGAGCTCGCCGCGTACATTTATACCGACAAGCCGATCTATCGCCCCGGCCACACGGTACATCTGAAGGCAATCCTCCGCTGGCGGCAGCTCGATGCCCTTGCGAAGTTCGATCGACCTGAAGCCGAAGTGGCGGTGTCGGATACCAACGACAAGGTGGTCTTCAGGCAACAGCTGAAGCTCGACGCCTTCGGCGCCGTGCAGGCGCACTTCCCTGTCCCCGCGACCGCCGCGCTCGGCAACTACACGATCCGTATTCAGAGCGGCGACGCGCAAGGCACGGGCGGATTCGAGGTCCAGGAGTATCGCAAGCCCGAGTTCGAGGTCATCGTCACGCCGGCGACGCGCTTTGTCGTCCAGGGACGCGAAGCCATGGTGTCGGTGCAGGCACGCTATTACTTCGGTCAGCCTGTGGCGAACGGGCAGTTGCGATGGGTCGTGAATCAACAGCCGTACTACTCGCCGTTCAGGTGGGATGACGACGTGGAGGGCGGCGAGAGCAACTACTGGTACGGCGACAACCAGACCGCCGAAGGCACGCTGCGGCTGGATGCCGACGGCAAGGCAACGATCCGTATCCCGCTCTCTGAGGATGAGGACGGTCGCGACTTCAGCGCTCGCATCGAGGCGCAGGTTACCGACGCGGCGAATCGCGAAGTGTCTGGGCGCGCGATCGTTCACGCGACCTTTGGCACGTTCCTGCTCTCTGCCGAGATGACGGAGATGATTCATCGCGCGGGCAGCGCGGCGCAGGTGTCGGTCCGTGCGCTCGACTACGTGGGTACCCCGCAGGCAAATGTGCCGCTGACCCTGGTGCTCGAGCATCTGCAGTATCGAACGGGTTATTACGGTGAACCCGAAGTAACCCAGATCGCCACGCAAACGGCGACGACGGACGCGAGTGGCCGGGCCACATCGAGCTTCACGCTGCCCAATCGCACCGGCAGTTTCCGGATCCGCGCCTCGGCGCCGAGCGCCGAACGTACCGTCAGCGATCTCGTGTTCCTCTGGGTGCCTGGCCCCGGCGAGAATACTGACGACACCGGCGATCGATACCTCGAACTCCTGGCCGACAAGAAGAACTATCAGCCGGGAGAGTCGGCGACGTTGATCGTTCGCGGCGAAACGGTGATTGGGCCGGTCCTGGTATCCAAAGAAGGACAGCACGTGTCGTGGTTCCGGCTACTGCGTCCCTCCCCGACCGATTCACTTCAAGTCCCGATCGACGAGGGCGATGTTGGCGATGTGTTCGTGAACATCGTGTACCTGCGCGAAGGCCGGCTCTATCGCGCCGAACGCCGCATCGGAGTCGCGGCGACGTCGAAGACGTTGCAGGTTGCCGTGACTGCGGAACAAGCGGTCTCGAAGCCGCGCGATCCGGGGGTATTTAACGTTGCGGTCACCGACGCTGCTGGTCAGCCGGTACAGGCCCAGGTCAGCCTCGCCGTCATTGACGAAGCGGTCTACGGCGTGAAGCCGGACGACACACCCGATCCGATTCGTTTCTTCTATCGTCGCGAATATTCGCGTGTGGCCACGACGTTCTCGAGCTCGTACTACTTCACCGGATATTCCGGTCGCGATCGCCTGCAGCTGGCGCGACGCGGACGCCGGCCGTTCACGCTCGCCGACTTCAAAGGCGACCAGCCAACGCAGGCGCAGGTGCGCAAGGACTTTCCGGATGCGATCCATTGGATCGGCGATCTGGTGACGGATGCCCAGGGCAAGGGACGCATCGCGGTGACGTATCCGGATGCGCTGACCACGTGGCGCCTGACCGCGCGAGCGATCACGACGGATACCCGCGCCGGCACGACGATCGCCAGAACCACCACCACCAAAGACCTGATCGTGCGAGTGATCACGCCTCGCTTCCTCACTGAGGGGGACGAGATCGTCGTGCCGACGCTGGTGCACAACTATCGACCGGAGGCGCGCACGGCGGCGGTGTCGATCGAAGCAACGGGCCTGCAGCCCGTCGGCGCCATCGTGCCCGCGAGCGGCGCTCTCGAAAGCGGCGCTGAGCGACGCGACGACTGGCGATTCGCGGCCAAGGCCCCTGGAGCAGCGACGGTCGTCGCCACGGCGAAGACTGAAAGCGACGTCGATGCGGTCGAATTGCCGATCCCGATCCTGCCGTTCGGCATTCGGCGCGAAGTGGGCACGAGCGGATCGGTGGTTGGCGCAGGAGAGGCGACCACGGTCGTCACGATGCCCGAGGGCTCGAATCCTGTGGCGCGATCGATCAGCGTCTCGCTCTCGCCTTCGCTGGCTGGATCGGTGCTCGGCGCCCTGGACTATCTCACCGAGTATCCGTACGGGTGCACCGAGCAAACGCTGTCCAGCTTCTTGCCTAACCTCCTGGTCACGCGCGCGCTGACGCAATTGAAGCTGGCGCCGACGGAGCGCCTGTCGGCCCTCGATCGACAAGTCTCCGCCGGGCTGCAACGTCTCTACGATTTCCAGCATGACGATGGCGGCTGGGGATGGTGGAAGGGCGACGGCAATCACCCGTTCATGACCGCGTATGCGCTGTGGGGTCTTGACGAATCACGGCGCGCCGGGGTCAAGGTGGATGCGGGCCGCATCAGCCGCGCTGCGCGCGAGCTGGCGCACATGTATGCGCAGTATCCGCGTGTCGAACCGGATCTGAAAGCGTACGAGGCCTACGTGCTGCAACGCACCGCCGGCAGCGAAGACACGATCTCCTGGTTCTCGGAAGGCAGTCAGGGTGTGTACAGCCACTCGGTCGCGCGGACGGAGCTGTGGGACATGCGAAGCCGCATGAGCGCCTATGGCAGGGCCCTGCTGTTGCTGCTGCTGGACGAGGTCAAGGATCCGCGCGGCAACGAGCTCGCCTCGACACTCGTCGGCGAAGCACAAACCCGCGGTGACGTCTCGTGGTGGGCAGTGGCGAACGATCCGCTGATCTTCGACTACGCCGAGACCAGCGTTGAAGCGACCGCGTTCGCGGTGCAGGCGCTCATCAAGCGCGATCCGACCAATCCGCTGATTGAGCGCGCCGTGCGTTGGATGATGCTGAATCGGACGGCAGGCTACTGGTCGTCAACCAAGCAAACCGCAATGGCGATCTACGGCCTCCTCGGCTTCATGCAGGCGCGCGGAGAAGTAGCACAGCCGTTCTCGGTTGATGTGTTCGTGAACGGCCAGCCGGCTGGCAAGCAGGCGTTCACTGCCGCATCGATGACCGCACCCGATCCGATCGTGATTTCCGCGCCTGCTGTGGCCGGCGCCAACCAGGTCCGCCTGGTGAAGCGCGATGGCGGGACGGTTTACTGGTCTGCCGCGGCGGCTTATTACGACACCGCGACTGCGGATGCGCGCCAGGGATCACGGCAACTCGCGCTGACTCGAAAGTACGCGCTCCTCACGCCGGTCACGATCAAGGACCGCATCGTGTATCGAGAGACGCCGTTCACGGGCACGGCCAAGCCTGGCGACGTGTTGACGGTGCGATTGACTGCGGCCGGCTCACCGGAGTGGCGGTATCTCGCTCTCGAAGATCCACTCCCCGCGGGTGTCGAGGCGATTCAGGACACGTCGGCATATCCGCTCGAGCGGGCGCCGGCAAACTCGTGGTGGTATGGATCGCGGGTCGAGTATCGCGATTCGCGCACGGTGTTTTTCCAGGAGTCGTTTGAAAACGGCCGCTATGAATACTCCTACCTGGTCAAGGTGATCGCGCCCGGCCAGTTCCGCGCGATACCGGCGCAGATTTCTCCGATGTATGTTCCGGGCGTGCACGCGTCATCTGAGCCGCAAGCCTTTACGATTGCGGTTCCGGCGGGGAGCTCACGATGAGGTTCTTGCTGGCGACCCTGTGGATTCTGATTGGTGCCGCGATCACCGCCGGCATCTACTGGGGATTTTTGATCACACCCGAATCAACGATCTGGACGCTGATACTGTCCGCGGTGCTCGCGATGATTGCGTTGGCGACGGCGGGATTCACCGCGAACGGCGCGCTCGCGATCTGGAGCGGTGGCGTATCGGCGGCCGGCATGACGCGGGCGCTCAGAGCGATCCCCGCGGTAATTCCCGCGGCGCTCATCGCGTTGCTGGTGTGGTGGATCACGGCGCGCACTGAGACCTGGCTCGCACTGCGCAATGGGCAGATCAGCGCCTGGTTCATCGCGCGCTTCGGTTGGGACGATGTGTCGTGGCTGTTCACGACGGTTCGTTACCTGGCGCAGTGGTTACGCTGGGTCATTACGGCGCTGCTGGCGTTGTCGCTGATGGCGGGCATCGGCGCGATTGGCTGGCAGGCCCTGGGTCAGGCGGCGTGGATCCGCCGCGCGTTGCATCCGCGTGCCGTGATCGTCGCGACGGTACTGTTTGTGATCCTGATCGCGCTGCCGTGGATCTACCTGGTGCCGTGGCGGCCGAAGGGTCTGCCGGCATCGTCGGCCGAGTTCGCGTTCATTGCGGCGAAGCTGTCGTTTGCGGCGATCCTCGGCGCGATCGGCGCCGCCCTCATCGCGCGCGAGGCCTCCGCATCCGTCAGCGTGAAAGAGGCGAAAAAGGACGCTTTTCACCGAATCTGATCCCACTTCTTGCCTTCGGCGATGGCTCGCGCAAAGCAGGTCTCTGCTCGTGCGTAGGCATCGCGTTGCGCGCCGGCTGATACTGCTCGTAACAGTTCCGCATCCGTCGGACACGGCACGCGATCAGGTTTTGGCGCCTTCTCGTTCGCGGGGTTGGCGAAGTACGCCGCCGCCCCTTCCCTGACCCACATCGGTTTGCTGGCCAGCGCTTCGTCGATCAGCGCGTGCACGACTTCGTGACGAATCGTGCGATCGAGTTGGCCCTTCTGTCGAAGCACGGTGATCGGCAGCAGATCGATCGCCGCGCCTTCGGTCGCGCCCGACACCCACCACGGCTGGCCGGTAGCGCGGCCGAAGCTGTCGACCGACGGATGCACGGTGATTCGTAAGCGCGCCGGCGCGGGCACTCCGGCCGTCTTCGCAACCTCATCGCGGCTGCGCCGAATCAGGGACAACAGCACGGCACGTTCGCCCTCTTCCGCTCCGGGCAAGGCGAGTAAGACGTCGGTCGCGGCGGGAACAGCGATCTTCGGCGCTGGCGGTGGTGGCGGCGGCAGCGGCACGACAGAAGGCGATGTGGACGTCAGCGTTAGTGGACCGACACTGCCGATCATCAAGCCGGGGAAATAAAACTTCAGAATCTGATCCGCCGTGGCGCCGCTCGAGGCCCGCCGGCCGGCGCCGATCACGCACAATCCGACGCCGTGCCCAAAGCCGCGGCCCTTGAATCGGTAGCCGGTGCTGGTCCGATCGATCTCGAAAGCCGTGCTCTTGATCGACTGCCAGCCGGCGACACGCCCAACGGCCATCCGGAACTCGTGGCCGCTCATCTCTGGAGGCGTGAAGCCGTCGACCAGGACCCGCGCTACTCGATCGGACGTGTTGCGCGACAACACTCGCAGATTGCGAAGGCGCGACCCGCGCAAGCCCGCCCCGCGTAACGCGCGCTCGATATCACCAACGCGGACTTCGCTCGCCCACCCCGGCTCGTCTTCACAGGCATCGTCATGAAGGGCCGGCTCGTACGAATAATCGATCGCGCCAGGCCAGACCTGCGACGCCAGCTCCGATTTGCCCCCGCACCACGCGGAATAGAACACGAAGGCCGGTTGTCCTTGATGCAGGAGCACGCGACCGCTCGTAGACTCCGCAGCGCGCTTCGTCGTCGCCGTCGCCGCGCGCACGACCTGGCAATGCGTGGTGTCGCAGAGATCAAAACCTTCGCGGCGATGACGATTACGATTTGCCAACGCAAACGTTCGCGCGGTGATGGCAAGAGCCTGCTGCGCGGCGTCGCCGGCACGCGGCTGCCCTTCGCCGGCCAGGACCTGCGCGATGTAATCGTCCATTGCGATCGTTTCGACGCGCGTTTTCCCGTCGGGGGTGGTTCGCCCGAGTCGCACAAACCTGGGGTCGGGACTCTTTTCCTGCGTTCGAGCTCTACTAGGTGCGGCTGGCGGCGCCGGACGCTGCAGATTCACGGTGGATGGCGGTAAAGAGTCGCGGTTCCCTGAAGTAAGAAGGTCGGCCGCCAGGGCGGCGGCATCGAGGCCGGCTCCGCCGGGCGCCGCAACAACGATGCCGCGATTAGGATGATCCGACGGGTACAACGCGACGACGAGCCCCAACGCCGCGCCACTCGGCATCAAAATCGTTCCGCTCTTCGCCATCGCCGAAACACCGGCCGCCTTGAACGACGAGGCGGTCCCATATTCCGCGGCGCCACGCAGTCCTTCGAGGAGCACCGCTCGCGTCCCCGGCGCCATCGGCACCGGCTTGTCTTTACCGACGCCCGTCAACCTCGCCATCACATCGATCAGCGCACGCGGTGTCGTCTTTGGCCCCGCAAGGCCGACGATCGCCGTGCTCATCGGCGTGTCTCTCGCAATCGGCGGCAGGCCGGCCGCGATGCGGGTGGCATTCAACGCTTCGCGCGGCAATCGCGGCGCCAGCGAAACGAAGAAATCGTTGCAGGAATATGCCAGCGCTTCAGCCGGCGATAGCGGGCGCTTGAGATCCGGATGCGAGCAAACAAACGTCTGGCCGTCTGCCTTCACGATCCGACGACACATGTGCGAGGAGTTCTCCGTCAGCACGCCCCGCTCGAGCGCGGCGACGAGCGCCACGGTCTTGACGATCGATCCGGGCAGGACCGGCGTATCGAGAATATCGGGGCGCCCCTCTCGACGGCCGCGAGGATCATCCAGGCTGCGCGTAAAGAACGCCGGCGTCGGGAGAGCCTGGACCGCCGCCGGCTTGTCTGCTGTAGCGCTTTGCGCGAAGGTGGAAGCGTCTGCGCGAAGGAGCGACACCGTCAACGCGCATAGCAGCGTTGCGGCGGCGCCGCCCACCCACTTCATAGCTTGGTCTTGCAGCCCGGCCGGCACCGGCAGGGAATCACCTTGTCCCCTTCGGTGTTGTAGTCGTAGACCAGCTCTTGACCCTTGCGAATCTGCTTGGCGGCGCGAATCCAGATCGTCTTGGTCTTGGCGTCGACTTCGATCCAGCAGTTCGGCGTGCAGGAATGATTGATGAAGCGCGCGTTGTTGCCGCCGACCGCGGCGTCACGGCTCCAGTTTCGATTGACGCGAAACACCCAAATACATCCCTTGGAGAGGTACTTGTCCTCGCGCGACTCGCTTTGTTTGTTGGAGATCAGTTCGCCGGCGTAGTCGATGATGCGCTTGTTCTTGTTGATCGTCTCGAGCGCGAACACGCCGTAGCCGTGCAACTTCGACTTCTTCCGTTCTACCTTGGGCAATGAGACCGCTTTAGCCATCTATGGAAATGATACATTGTCGCGCGTGAGGTGCACCGTGCGAGGCTATGTCACAGCGTTAGTTTTGTCAGTTGCGTGTCTGGGGGTAACCGTGCAAGGTCAGCGACAAGTGATCCCGGGTGGAGGTCAGGCGCCCCTGAGTTCAGCGGTCAAGGCCGACGGCCTGATCTACGTGTCGGGCGCGCTGTCGGCCAAGGGCGACATCAAGGAGCAGACCAAGGGCGTCATCGACAGCCTCGGCCAGACCTTGACCAAGTCGGGCTCGAGCCTGAAGAACGTCGTCGCCGCGACCGTCTACCTGAAGAATGCGGCCGATGCGGCGGCCATGACCGAGGTGTGGCGCGAGTATTGGCCGAAAGATGCGCCGACTCGCACGACCGTCTCCGCCGGCCTGGTCTCGGAGCCGGCGTTGATTGAAATCGCGGTGATCGCTGTCCCTGATGGCGGCGAGCGCACGATCATTACGCCCGCCGGCTGGTCCACCGCCAATCCCTACAGCTACGCCATCAAGAGCGGCGACACGCTCTTCATGTCGGGACTGGTTTCGCGCGGCGCCAAGGACAACCAGCCGGTTGACGGCGACGTGACGACGCAGATGAACACGATTTTTGCTAATGCCGAAGAGCTGCTCAAGGCGGCCGGCTTCTCGATGGCCGATGTCGTCGCCAACCGCGTCTACCTCACCGACGTGGCCGCATTCGGCGAAATGAACAAGGCCTACGTGCCCCACTACCCGACGAACCCACCCGCCCGCGCGACCGTGATCGTGGGCTTACCCGGACCGACCTACAAGGTTGAAGTGACGATGACCGCGGTGAAGGGTGCGAAGCAAGTCATCACGACGCCGGCTGCCGATGGCTCGCCCGGGAAGCCGAGCCCCACGTTGAGCAGCGCCATCAAGGTCGGCAAGCGGCTCTATCTCTCCGGACTTCTCGGCAACAACGCCGACAACAAGGGCAATGCCGAAGGGCAGACGAAGGAAGCCATGGCGCGCATCGAGCGCACTCTGAAGGCCGCGGGCTATGAATGGACCGACCTCGTTGATGCGGTCGTCTACATCACCGACGTTGCCAACTTCCAGGCGATGAACAACGGGTATCGCCCGTCGATCATGAAGGACTTCCCGGCTCGCGCCACCGTCCGCACGGGCTTGGTCGGCGGCGAGGGGCTCGTCGAGATCATGTTCGTCGCATCGAAATAACTCATCACCGGTGTGGTCCGGCTGGACCACACCGGCTGAGCTTGCTGCGATCACCTCCCCTTGCTAACGTCTGCGGATGGAAGGCATCGTCAGGGCTTGGGGCAAGATTCTTCAGGGCTATCGTCCGAACCTCTCCATCGAAATCACGCGTGAATGTCCGCTCCGGTGTCCGGGCTGCTATGCCTACGGTGACGAACATCTCGGCGGCGGGCAGACGCTGCGCACACTCTCGGATCGCAAGGGACAGCTGCTCGTCGACGGCATCCTCGAAGTTGTCGATCGCCTGAAGCCTTTGCACGTGTCATTGGTCGGCGGCGAACCGCTCGTTCGCTATCGCGAACTCGATGTGCTGCTTCCGCAATTGGCGGCGCGTCGATTGTTCGTGCAAGTCGTGACCAGCGCCGTTCGTCCCATTCCGGCGGCATGGGCGTCGATCCCGCGTCTGCAGGTGTGTGTGTCGATCGATGGATTGCAACCGGAGCACGACGTTCGGAGAACACCAGCCACCTACGATCGCATTCTCAAACACATCGAAGGCCACGCCATCACCGTCCACTGCACGGTGACGCGGCAACAGACCACACGCGACGGTTACATCGAGGAGTTCGTTCGGACGTGGTCGGACAATCGCAACGTCCGCTCGATCTGGCTCAGCCTGTATACGCCTCAGATCGGGGAGGAATCAGCGGAGAAATTGACCGCCGACGATCGCCAACACGTCGTGTCGACGATTCGAGACCTGCGCGAACGGTTTCCAAAGCTGCAGATGCCGCGGCAGCTCCTCGATGCGTATCTTGAACCGCCCGCATCCCCAGACGACTGCATCTTTGCCCAGACCACAGACTGTGTTTCGGCGGATCTGACGACGAAGATCACGCCGTGTCAATTCGGTGGCGCGCCTGACTGCGCGAACTGTGGATGCATGGCCTCGGCCGGACTCGCGGCGGTGGGACGTCACCGGCTTGGCGGACTCGTGCCGATCGATGCGCTGTTCACCGGATCGCTACGCATCGGGCGGACGATCGCCGCCGCGCGATCCAGTGCCGCCTGAACACTCTCGCAGATATTTTCCTCGCCGAGACGCTCGTGAAATTCGGCCTTGCGCATCGCGCTGGCCGGCTGTGCCGGCGCTCCGCAGATAACCAGCGTGCGGCCCTTCACGCGTAATTGCGCGGCGAGTTCTTCGATTGCGCTCAGGCCGGTGCCGTCGACGGCGGTCATATTCCGGCAGCGCAGGAGAATGACCGGCGGCAGCGCATCGACCTGCCGCGTGATCTCGTGCAGCTTGTCCGTTGATCCGAACAGAAACGGTCCATGGATACGGAAGATCGCGACGTAGTCGGGAATGATCTTGTCCTGCAGGACGTGCTGCCGCCCGGCTTCGATGTAATCAGCAGTCACGCGCGACACGGTCGTGGTTCTCGACACCCGCCGGATAAACATCAGCGCCGCCATGACCATGCCGACTTCGACGGCCACCGTGAGATCGGCCAGCACCGTCAGCGCGAAGGTCACCAGCCACACCACCGCATCGGTGTAGCCCTGCTTCCAGATCTCGCCAATCTCACGCCACTCGCCCATGTTGTAGGCGACGACAAACAAGATCGACGCGAGAACCGGCAAGGGCACGTAACCCGCCAGTGGCGCGCCGAACAGCAGCACCGCGAGCAGCGTGACCGCGTGGATCATGCCGGCGATCGGCGAACGCGCACCCGAGCGGATGTTGGTGGCCGTGCGGGCCAGCGCGCCCGTGGCCGGCAGGCCGCCGAAGAGCGGCGAGATCACGTTTGCCACTCCCTGCGCGAAGAGTTCCGTATTTGGATTGTGACGATCGCCGCCCATACGATCGGCCACGACAGCCGACAGCAGCGATTCGATCGCGCCAAGCATGGCGACCGTGAGCGCCGGCGACAGTAATTCGAGAATCAGTGCCGGCCGGAAGGTCGGCACGTGAAAATGCGGCAGCCCCGTCGGAATGCCGCCGAATCGAGAGTCGATCGTGGCGACATCGAAACCGAGGAGCGTCGCCGCGGCCGTGCCGGCAAAGAGCGCCACGATGTAAGCAGGTACGCGCGTGACGTAACGTCGCCACACTATGAGCAGGATCAGGGTGGCGCTGCCGAGGAGGACGCTGTCCCTCGACGCCACGCCGAGGCTCGCCACGATTGCCTCGATGCGTCCGATGAACTCACCCGGAACGTCGATCGTCAATCCAAGAAAATCCTTCAACTGGGTGCTGGCGATGACGAGCGCGATGCCGTTCGTGAAGCCGATGATGACGGGCCGCGGGATGTATTTCACCGCCGACCCCGTGCCGGTGAGGCCCATGATCATCAACATCACGCCGGCCATCAGCGTGCACATGAACAGGCCGTCGATGCCGTACCTGGCGATGATGCCGGAGACGACCACCACGAACGCGCCGGTCGGACCGCCGATCTGAAAGCGCGAGCCGCCCAGCGCAGAAATCAGAAACCCGGTGATGATCGCGCAATAGATGCCGGCCTGCGGGGTGAGGCCGGACGCGATCGCGAACGCCATGGCCAACGGGAGTGCGACCAGGCCGACGGTCACGCCGGCGATCAGATCAGCAATCAGCGCATCTGAAGAGTAGCCGCTGGCAATGGTCTGAATGGATCGCGGCAGCCAGTCCGGGAGTGGACGCGTCATTCGGTGGGGAAAGACCAGAACGTCGCGTCGTAGCTCCAGATCGTAAAGGCGATGCGACTCCCATCTGGCGACCACGCCGGCTGGGTCTTGTTCGACGGATCGCTGGTGAGTTGAATGACGTTGGACTCGCCGCCGATCGCCTTGCGAAAGACCTGGTAGAAGCCGTCATTCGCCGGTGCGGCGAACGCGAATGATTTCCCATCCGGGGACACCGCTAGTCCGGAAAAGTCATGCTCGGTGGCATATCGATGCACCACTGTCGGCGTGCCACCAGTAACCGGCAAGATAACGACGGTATGACGGCCGGGCCCTCCCTTCGCGACCGCGATCACGGTGCCATTGCCTAGCCATTCCGCGTGCCCCATCTCGGCTTCAAAGCCATCGGCGCGGATCTCGCGAATCTCTGAAGTTGTTGCGCCGGTATCTTGATCGACGCCGATCGTATACAGCACCGAGCGGCCATCGCTCTTGCGCGCCCCCTCGAGCAGCACATGCGTCCCGTCAGGTGACCAGCGCGGCCAACCGACCTCGGCACCGCGACCCAGAAACGTGATGCGCTTGTCTGACGGCTTTCCGTCCTCCTTTGCCAAGGCTACGGCGGACACGTCCGCTCGCCTGAGCCACACATCGTCCGACATCTCACGATGCGTGTGGAAGGCAATCCACTTCCCATTGGGCGACCAGGCCATCGCTTGGTCTTCGGAATCGGATTTCGCGATCACTTCGAGCGGCTGCGGCGCAGGCAGCGGTTGCGTCAAGTTAATGGTCCCGATGTCCTGCGCGATGTCGGGATACCTGGCATCATCGAGAACTCGCCGCCATGTCCCATACGTGAAGGACAGTAGCGGTTGCGTTGGATGGTACGACGGCGTTTCTGATTGGAACGTCGCGAGTTGGCGGGTCGCTCCGCCGTCAGCAGGAACATCAGCGACGAAAGTTCGGTAGTTCTGAACCTTAAAGACCAGGGTGCCATCAGCGGCGCTTGATGGTGCGTACGAGTCACGAGCAAAGGACACGATTTGACGTGGGTGCCCGATGCCGAGGGTTGCGGTCCACAGGTCGACCGTGCCGTGATCGCTTGGTGATGCGAAGTACACTGTGTCGCGGACAAAAGCGATCGGTCCGTGTACGTCGACGTCAGGATCGAAAGCCGTCTTCGAGCCGCCGCATGGAATGGTCAAGCGTGCGTTGACGATGCAGGCGATCTCACCGTTCGCCGTGAATGCGGGGAACGACGGTCGCCCTTCGAGCTTCTTACGGTCGGCCTTCGAACCATCAGCGTCAATGCGCCAGAGTTCAGGGCCTTCCTTTGCAGTGACGAGCGCGGCTGCTGATTTCGCGTCAGCCGACCACGTCAGCTGGCGAAGTTCGGACACGCGCACTGAGCCGTCGGCGGCGGCAATCTCCTTCCCATTCCACAACGGCGTCCGCTGGCCGCCGTTGGCCACCTGATAGACCCACCAACGCGCTTCGGGTGTTGCGTCTTCGGCGACCACGGTGTCGTTGTTCGACCAGGTGATGTACCGGATCTGCCCTTCGCCGGGAGCCAGCGTCATCGGCGAGCCGCCGCCAATCGGGACCACGCGGATGAATCGCCCCTCGGCGTAGGCGAGTAATCTGCCATCCGGCGAGATGACGCCGGCGGGATCCCGATAGCCCACCACGCCGAGTTGATGCGCGGTCGTGACGTAAGACAGCTGCGGAGATTCAGACGCCGGAGCAGGCGCAGGACGCGCCCAGATCAGCGCGACGAGAGCAACGACCACCACCGCGAAGATCGCAATTGCGCGCATCACGGTATTTTACGGCAGTGCTGGCTACGGGAAGCGGATTACCGTGACCGGATCGGGACGTTCGTCGCGGCGTGGGGTCACCGCTCCCGCGGGCAGCCACTTCTCGCCAGACGTCAACGCGTTGATCGAGGCAAAGCGGCCCTCGTCTACGAAATTACGGAACACGAAAGGCAGTCCCTCCGCCGCGAGCGTCGCGCTCGCATCGCTGACGTGAAAGTGCAGGTGCGGGCCGATCGAACTGCTCCCTGACGATCCCAACCGCGCAATCACCTGGCCGCGCACGACCTTCTGGCCGGTGGTCACGGCGACGCTCCCCCGCTGCAGGTGTTCGTAGAAGGCAAAGCGGCCGCCACCAAGATCAAGGGCAATGTGATTGCCGCTGCCGCGCTCGAGGGAAATCGGCGGCGGCGTAGCGTCGGGAACGCCGTCGACCGCAATGGTGATCGTCCCATCTGCTACCGCCAGAACGTCCTCGCCGAAACCGTTCCCATCGGCCACCGGCACCGGCGGCAACACGCCGAAGGCCGGCAGACGAATAAAATCGATCGCGTACCTTCCAGGAATCCGTGCGCGGCCGTCGAGCGTGTAGATCGTGGTGCGGTGCCCGCCTTTGAGCAGCGGATCGTAAATGGCAATCCACGGCCCACCACGTAGCGGTGCATCGATCACCGTCACTGGATTGTTGGCAACGTTCGCGGCGGCGCCGGCAACGATCGTGCGCACTGGTCCGTCCGGGCGCATCACGTCGAGCTCGATCCGGTGCGAGAGCGAACGCACGATGAATGGGTCGAACGGAATCGCGAACCAGACGTTAATCACCGCGCGCATGCCGGGACCAATGACCTGCGGCGCCGGGTAATCATTCCGGAATCCGGGCCGCGTGATTCGCCCCTTCAGCTCGTCGTCCGCATACTGCGCCAGGAGGCGGCCATCGCCGTCGATGATGTCGAGCACGGCCAGCGTCACATCGGTCGGCGAGAAGTTCGTGACGTGCAGCTCGTAGACGAGCTGCCGGCGGCCGCCCTGAATGAAGCTGACCGGCGCCTGGCGCAGGGTGAGATCGACCGATTGCATCAAGGGCGCCGGCAACTGGGCGACCAGCGCCAGCAGGGCGGCGATTAACTGGAACATCGGTTCATCACGAAGGTTCATCACGAGGGTTCATCACGAAGGTTCATCACGAGGGTTCATCACGGGGGTTCTGCGTATTATTAATGGAAGTCGTGGGAGTCGATCGCGGCTTCGTCCGGCATGCCGGATAACTTCGACATGCGCTCCGCCTTGATCGAGGTGACGCCGTCCTGGTTCTGCAACAGCCCCTCCACCAGCAGGAAAGATGATTCCACGACGGTGAGACGCTCCGCCGCATAGAGATCGGGACGAATGATGACGTTCGAAATGCCGGTTTCGTCTTCGAGCGTCAGGAAGACGAAGCCCTTGGCGGTGCCGGGACGTTGCCGCGTAATCACCATCCCCGCGGTCCTTACCCGGCGGCCGGCCTTGGCCTTCGGCAGTTCGATGGCCGGCATCACGCCGCGCATCGACAGTTCCTTGCGACGGAACGTGAGGGGATGCGGGCCGACGGTCAAACCTGTACCGGTATAGTCGGCTATTAACCTTTCAGAGATATTCATCTCCGATAACGGAGAGCTTGTCGGTTCAAGGTGTTCAAAGGGTTCAAGACGTTCAAGGGGTGATTCGAATAGCTCACCCGCTGGTCGGATCGCGCGCTCGACTTGCCACATTGCCGAGCGGCGATCGTGGCCGAGCGAGTTGAGCGCGCCGATTTCAGCCAGCATGGCGATCTCATCGCGGCGGAGGTTGACCCGGCGCACCAGATCATCGATCGATCGGAAACGTTGACCGGCCTGTTGCGTGACGAGAGTCCATTGGTGTGAACAGACGTTACAGAAATATTGCTGTGGTCCTGGGGTCTTAAGGTCTTGGGGTCTTAAAGAGAGCTCGATCATCGACTGATCGTCACAACCACATTTAGGACACGCCGTCGCTCGCGTGTCATCAGGCGAGCTTTGGCGATGCAGGCTCTGAGGGTTTTCAGCCGCAATCTTCCGGCCGACCTCCGCACGCAAGCCGCGTACATATCGCAACCCCAGTCGCACGGCGCCATCGGCTTCCACCGCGCAGTCCCATTGCGAGACCTGGACATCGATCGGGTTGAAGCGCACGCCGCGGCGCTGCGCGTCTTTCACCAGCGTCGCCGGATGATAGAACCCCATCGGCTGGTTGTTGAGGAGCGCGGTAAAAAACGCCGCCGGGTAATGCATCTTGAAATACGCGCTCGCATACGCAATCAGCGCAAAGCTCGCGGCATGGGACTCTGGAAATCCATACAACGCAAACGAGGTGATCGACAGCACGATGCGATCGGCGGTGTCGCCGGTGATGCCGTGCTTCGCCATCCCCTCGCGCAACAGCCCTTCGAGCTGCTTCATCCGCTTCTCCGATCGCTTGAAGCCCATCGCCCGGCGCAGGTCTTCCGCCTGGCCGCCGGTGAAGCCGGCGACAGCCATTGCCATGCGCAGCAGCTGTTCCTGGAACAACGGCACGCCGAGCGTGCGCTTGAGGATCGGCTCGAGGAGCGGATGATCATAGGTCACCGTCTCGCGGCCGGCGCGGCGATTCAGGTACGGATGCACCATCTGCCCGACGATCGGCCCCGGACGAATCAACGCGACTTCGACGACGAGGTCGTAGAACTTTTCGGGGCGAAGACGCGGCAACGTCGCCATTTGTGCACGCGACTCGACCTGGAACACGCCGATGGTGTCGGCGCGCCGCAACATTTCGTACACCTCAGGATCGTCTGCGGGCAGCGAGGCGAGCGTCACTTCTTCCCTGTTCCCCGATCCCTGTTCCCTGATCCCTGTTCCCTGTTCCCCGATCCCTGTTCCCTGATCCCCGATCCCTGTATTGATCAGCGTCAGCGTGTCTTGCAACACCGCCATCATCCCGAGGCCGAGCAGATCGACCTTGATGATGCCCATGTCGGCGCAATCTTCCTTGTCCCACTGCACGATGACGCGGCCGGGCATGCTGGCGTTTTCGAGCGGCACGACCGACGACAGATCGCCCTGGCACACCACCATGCCGCCGGAATGCTGACCCAGGTGGCGCGGCAGGTCCTGCATCTGGCGCCACAACTCCGCGAAGTGCCGCACGCGTGGTTCGTTGGCGACCATTCCCACTTCAGCGAGTTTCGCCGACAGGGTTTCGTCGGGATCGATGTACTCGAACTGGTGCATCACCTTGGCAAGGCGATCGACCTGCCCTTCGTCGAGCGCCAGCGCTTTGCCCACTTCACGGGCGGCGCTCTTGCCGCGATAGGTGATGACGTTCGCGGTCATGGCCGCGCCGTGCTGGCCGTATTTTTTGTAGACATGCTGGATCACGCGCTCGCGGCGATCGCCGCTCGGCAGATCCAGATCGATATCCGGCCACTCGCCGCGCTCCTCCGACAGGAATCGCTCGAACAGCAACTCCATGCCGACCGGATCGACGGCCGTGATGCCGAGGCTGTAGCACACGGCGCTGTTGGCGGCCGAGCCGCGGCCCTGCACGAGGATGTCCTGCTGCCGGCAGAAATTGACGATGTCCCAGACAATCAGGAAGTAGCCGGCGAGTTGAAGCCGTTCGATTAGATCAAGCTCGCGCGCCACTTGATCTCTGGCGCGATCGTGAAACGGACGATAGCGATGGCGCGCGCCGACTTCGGCGATCTTGCGCAGGAACGAGATCTCGGTGTCGCCCTCGGGGATCGGGTACTTCGGAAAGCGATAGCCGAGATCGGTCATGCTGAACTGCAGCCGATCCGCCAAGTCGCGCGTCGCCTGCACGGCGCCGGGGCGATCCGCGAACAGCCGGGCCATCTGCGCCGGCGGCTTGAAATAGCGCTCCGCATTCGCGGCAAGCTTGCGGCCGGCCCGCATCAACGGCACGTGCTCGCGAATCGCGGTCAGCACATCGAACAGCGGCCGTTCTTCCGGCGTGGCAAAGCTCACCCCACCGGTCGCCACCAGCGGAACGCGAAACGCTTCCGCCAGGCACACCAGCGCATCGTTGTCGTCTTCCTGATCGCGTTGCAGGTGCCGCTGCAATTCCACGTAGGTGTTGTCGCGGCCGAATACGCCGACGATGCGATCGAGGAGGCCGCCGACGCCGAAGCGCTCGGCCTGCAGCAGCGGACGGCCGGGCATGGCAATGAGGCCGGTCGTGAAGCCGTCGAGCTCATGAATCGCAAGCGCGCCCTCGCCTTTCGGTGCGCGAAGCTTCATGCGCGACAGGAGCCGGCAGAGGTTCCTCCAGCCTTCTTGAGAGGCGCACAGCACTGGCAATGAAAAATACTGTCGGGATCGGGGATCGGGGGTCAGGGATCGGGGATCGGGGGTTAGCGATCGGGGATTGGGGGTCAGGGATCGGGAAGACCGCGTGCCCTGATCCCCGATCCCTGATCCCCGATCCCCAGTCTCGATCGTCAGTTCAGCGCCGATCAGCGGGCGGATACCGGCGGCGCGGGCGGCTTTATGGAAGCGCGGCGCGCCCGACACGCCGTCGCGATCGATGAGCGCCACCGCCGGGTAACCGAGCATCGCCGCTCGATCGATGAGCGTCTCCGGCAACGACGCGGCGCGCAGGAAACTGAAGGCGGAGGAAGTGTGGAGTTCGATATACACGGGCGCATCCAACCAACCTCACACGGAAACCCGGAAGCACGGAACCACCGAAGGCATTTGGTTTTCCCCAAAATGCTTCAGTGCTTCTATGCTTCCGTGATTCCGTGTGAAGCATTAATCGATCACACCTTCTAAGAACCACTGCCCCACTTCGCGTTCCACGACCAGCCGGTAGATCGTTCCATCAGTCATCGCCACATCCCATTCATCCCGATCCCAGGCTTCTGTCTTTTCTTCGTTCTTCAATCGCGGCCCTGGCGTCTCCCACCACTGGCCTGATGTCCGCCACGGCCCGGCGGCCTCGAGAATGGCTCCGCTGCTAAATCCCTGCCGGTCAATCTGGACACGCACAGGCCTGCCCTCGTTGACGACCACGCGGGTCGGGATCGGGAATCGAAATCTGCGAAGGGCCGACTTTAATGACGCTGACGATTTCGGATTGTTGGATTGTCTTTCAATCGAGCGATCTGAACTCGGCAATTGATCCGCAATCCGAGATCCGAATTCCGACATCGTGAAAGCGCCCGGCCGCCAGGTATCCACCAGCGTTGGCGAGCCAACATGATTCGATCCCATTAAGGCCGACAGGCGAGCCAAGAGCGTTGTCACTTGTTCAGGAGCAGGCCGGGCGCGTTCCAGGAGCGTCCACTGCAACACGCGCGCGGGAGTCGGTTCTACGAAGATGCGCACGATATCGATAGGCGCATCGGGCGGATGCGACTCGAGATCGAGCAGGATCAGCGTGCGCAGCGTTTTGGGATCGCGCATCGGCGACGGCAATTGCAGCGTGCGCGTGAAGACCGTGCGCGAGGTCAGGCGTAGCGAGGTATACAACATCGCGGCGCCGCGATCGGCGCGCTCGAGGCGTTCGGCCAGCGGCTCGAGCAGGCGCGCGAGGACGAACGATAACGGTTCGAGCCCTTCAATCGGCCACTCGAGCTCGAGCGCCGCTTCGAACGGCACTTCATCGACCCACGGCACCATCGGCCGCTGCTCGCCACCTCGTGCCAGCGATTGCCACAACGCACCGCGTTCACCGAGGCGTTCGTGAATTTCAGGCCCCGATAGCGCCGTCAGTGCTCCGAGCGATCGAATCCCCCACTTCGACAGAATTTCGAGCAGACGATTGTCCGGCGCATGACGCTTGCCGCGGCTGGCTTGATGCGTGCTTCGCGGATGGTGCCAACCTCCAGAATCAGGTGCCGGGGGCTCGCTGCCGAGGGCCGGTGAAGACTGCACAGATTGGGAAAGCCTCTCGAATTGATCGAGCACGTTCACGCTGAGCGGAGCGAGGGCGATTGCTTCTTTGCCCGGCATCACGACCGTGAGTCCAGGACTGCCGAGCGCTAACAGCGCGGCCGCCGTCTGCGTCGAGGCAATCGCCACTCGCGGCAGTGTGTCGCCGGGCGACAACTTGGCCAGCGCATCGCGGAGGTGCTCCCCTAATTCCTGGGCGCTGCCGAACAGGCGGGACAGGCCGTTGGCGTCGAGCAACACAATCGATCCCAGTTGCTCGAATCGCGGCGTAAACGCGCGTGCGACGTCGATGAGTGCGGCCACCGGCAGCGATGGCGCATAGAGCGCGGCGAACATATGTACCTGCAGGCGGGTCTAAAAA